>Ga0265296_1000934_pt1 | contig 37336 bp, 31 predicted proteins | sample MunlanPumphouse1_FD_189073 | JGI IMG/M metagenome (GOLD analysis project Ga0265296, IMG submission 189073) | Groundwater microbial communities from a municipal landfill in Southern Ontario, Canada - Pumphouse #1 | ecosystem: Environmental > Aquatic > Deep subsurface > Groundwater | place...
ATCTCAGGCTAAAGCCTGCGGCTACCGTGCGTTTACATCTCAGGCTAAAGCCTGCGGCTACCGTGCGTTTACATCGCAGGCTAAAGCCTGCGGCTACCGTGCGTTTACATCGCAGGCTAAAGCCTGCGGCTACCACCTACCAGCTACTAAGTGTAAACACATTTGTTGTAAGACCCAGCACTTCCGCGCGACCATCTCCATCAACATCGTTTGCTACAACTTCAAGTCCGTTTCGTTCTTTTTTGTCAAAAACATAAAATTCATTCTTGAGATTTCCGTCTTTATCAAACACTCTTGCGAGAGGCTCACCACCATATCCCGGGCCTGTTACGATTTCATCAATACCATCGCCGTTTGTGTCAGCTACCGAAACATTTACACCACCTCGAAACAAAGGACTGTATGCGAAAAATCCAGGGTTGATAAGTTTTCCGTCTTTGTTATACACGCGCACATGCGGCCCTCCTTTATATCCAGCACCAGTAATGATTTCATTAATTTTATCTCCGTTGAGATCGCCGATCGCGACGTTTACTCCGCCACGAAAATTTTTGGCATATGCGAAAAATCCAGGGTTGATAAGTTTTCCGTCTTTGTTATACACGCGCACATGCGGCCCGCCGCCATTTTCAGTTCCAGTTACAATCTCGACTGACCCATCATTTTCTATGTCACCAATTGCGATGTTGATGCCTCTGTTGTAAGTCTCCGTGTATGGAGCAAATTTTACTTGCAAGGATCCGTCCTCGCGATAAATCGAAACATAAGTTTCATCTGCGACAACAGTTTCGCGCTGACCATTGTTATCAAGATCAAAAGTTATAACTTGTGTTCCTCCGCGAAACAGACTGTTGTATGCAAAAAAACCAGTTCGTTTTTGATTTCCATTTGCGGAGAAAACACGCGCGAAAGCGCCATTCAAAAACGTTACATTTAGCAATTCTTCGATTGGACGAAGCAAAATAATCCCGTCCTTACTTTTGATCGTGATATTTGAGATGATCGAACCGTCATTTGTTTTCGGATCCTGCGTTCCGTGCAATTTTTCAAAATCACCACCCAAGTTGATTGTTGACTCTTTTTCAGTCGCGTTAACAATGACTTTTCCTTGCGTGAAATCTCTCTGCCAAACACCGATATCGACATTATCAATAGACTCTTTTGGATTTCCCAAAGTAACATCGTATTCATCGTATTCCCAAATCACAGCATGGTTGGTTGAGCCAGCATCATATCCAAAATATCCGTCTCCAAGAAGAGTTGTTGTCAAACCAAACCTGACAGCTTGATAATCTTGTTGGGTTCCAACTCCTCCTGTGTTGTCTGTATTTGAGTTAATGAAAAATATGTCAGGATCGTATCCAACGATTTTTTCCAAATTCAAGTATTGATTTGTCATGTTTTTCCATTCAGCAAGTGTGTTGTGAGAGGAAGGGAATGTCTCAAACATTCGACCGTTTATATACGGAGCAAACAATGGATTTGAACTCCCATTTGTTATTAGAATTGTATCGCTTCCAACCTTTGCGCGCGTTATTTCAAAAAGTTTTTTGTAGTTTATTGCCCAAAGCGCGTCGGCTTCACTTGACGTGTCAGTTTGTCCATCATTATTTACATCTGTTGATCCAACCCAGCTTATCGAATCCTGAACTTCATCATAAAAAATGCCGTCCCAATAACCAGTTGAGAGCAAATCGTTTTTTACATGATCTGACAAATAATCAATCCATCCAGAGTTCAAATTCAGCGCGCGAGTGTTTGGCCACACGGATTTTTGATTTCCTTGTGCGTCTTTCAACCACCAATTTGATTTGATGTTTGGATACATTGCTTTATGAAGTGGATCAGTCCAAAATGCGTCATTCCAACTTACTGTCGGGACATAAGCAAGTATCAAAATATCAGGATTTAGTTTTCGTATGTTTAAAAAGAATGAAGTGTTGTAAACTTGAGCTTCAGAACCAAGAACCAGCAAATCAAATTTCGCGAGCCGTTCTATATTATTATCAAGCAAAGAACCGCCCCACAAAAATATAATTGCGGAGCGTACAAAATTATTTGTGTTTGTTTTTGCAAAAACTCGGCCAGGAAAAACTGAAAACATCAATGAGATAATCAGAATGGCCGAAGTGAGTGAACGAAACATAGTTAGGAAGATTTTTCGTCTTCCTCCTTTATGCCGCGTGGATTAGGGGAAAAGAGTTTGTTTCGGATTTTCCATTGCTCAACAAACTGTCCGATTCCGCTTTCATCGCGTTTGTTTCTAACTGTTGTTGTCCTTTGCGACCAACGAAGAAGAGACTCGAAATTTATCTTATATCGTCCTTGAACAACGACATAAGTGATCTCTTGATCCTTAATTGCTCTTCGAATGGTGATTGAGCTTACACCAAACATTCGAGCGGCTTCAGATACTGATAGTCTAATAGCGTCTTTCATAGTGGATAAGTGATTTTGTTTACACCAGTGTATGCAAAAATCAAGAGAATGTCAAGTCTGTCCCTAAAACTCTTGTAATTTTGGCAAATATCAGCTAGAATCCAGCCATTGTGTAATATCTATTACTTATATATACCTCTGTGTTGCCAGACAAATTAGAACAATTTCTTTTACTAAGGATTCGCGGCTTTCAGGACAAGGCCGCTTTTGAAAAATTGGTCAAAATGTATGGCTCTGGAGTTCTACGATTTCTGCATTTTAGACTACCCTCGAGAGAGGATGCGGAAGATGCGTATTCAACAGTTTTACTTCAGGTTTGGGACTATATTTTAAGAACAGAGGTGAAGCATTTTAACGGACTACTTTTCACTGTCGCGCGAAACGTTATTGCAAGCCATTATGAAAAAAGAGGAAGGGTAAAGATTGTTCCGATCGAAAATGAAGATGGAACTGAAAAGCAAATTCAATCTGCTCTTTCGCCACAGAAGATGATGGATAAGGTGGACGTGTCATTTGTTAGAGAAAAAATGAAAGAACTTGACGAAGACGATCAAGAAATAATTATCCTGAGATATTTGGAAGGATACTCTGTAAAGCACATCGCGAAATATCTTGGAAAGACTGAAAACACAACATCTGTAATGCTTCATCGCGCGATCAAAAAACTCAAAGATTTATATGAACGAACGTGATTTTGAAAAATTGCTTGAGTCAATGAAGGATGCCCCAGAAATGGGAGCAGGATTTGACACACAAAAATTGTGGAATCGTTTTGCTGAAGAAAATGATTTTCCAAAAAACAATGAAACAATTGATTATGGCTTCCGCGATTATCTCGAATTTTATGTGTTTCAATTCAGTCACACAATTGTAAAACCGCTTGCTGTTAGCATGGCTGTATTTTTATTGCTACTCGGTGGGTTTGCAAGCGCGAATAGTTCTTCGTTTAACGCACTTCCTGGCGAAAAAATGTACAACGTAAAACTTTCACTTGAAAAAATCCAATTAGCTACAGCATTTAGCCCGGAGCAAAAAGCAAAATTGCAAGTTGAGTTTACTTCAAGACGCTTGGAAGAAATGGTGGCGCTCACTGCAACTGCGTATAAGGACAATGCAGGAGCAGTGCGAATTGCAATGCAACAGTTTAAGAAAGAAGTGGAAAACATTCAGTCAGATTTGAAACAAGAAAACGCCACTTCATCGCAAACAGAGCTTGCGAAAGAAGTTGGAAGAAAAACAAAAGCGTATCAAGAAACAGTTGCTGATTCGATTGAAAACTTGCCAGATGATGTTAAACAAGAAACAGACGTGGTTCAGCAAATTCTAAAAGATACTCAAGACGAAGCAGTTGAAGTGATCATAACAGCCCATGAAGCAACAGATGATGAAGCTGTGGCACGTGAACTTGAAAAAACGTTTGAACAAGAAGTTGCAACACTTCAAGCAAAAGATTTGACGCTTGAACAAAAACAAAAGATTGAAACTGCAATTCTATTGAAGAAAGAAGGTGCGTACCGTCGAGCATTTCAATTGTTAAAGGAAATTATAGTGGAATAGAAACCATGAGTCGGGTTTCTTTTATAGATAGGCGGGGTCCCTAGACCCCGCAGTGTGAGTCCATAAAAGAACTCCGGCTCACCGTTTGAACCTGCAAAAAAGCATGTGTTCGAGCGGTTGACATCTTATTAATCCACGCACGTTGAAAAGTCGAGGCCGAAAGGTCACGTTGCGTAATTAAATCAAATATCGGCCGCCCAGAGCCTAAATCTGGGAATACAGTCCCAATTTATTATGACCAATTCAATTACTAATCGAGCGCTCACCATTGCTGTTGTTGCCGCTACCATTCTATGGTCTGTCGGTTTCGCAGCGCTCGTCCCACAACAGGCTTCAGCCGCAGCTTACGGCGACCTGATCAAGGGTGCGACGCTCTCAACCGTTTATTACTACGGTTCAGACGGTCAACGCTATTCATTCCCAAACTTAAAGACCTTTAATACCTGGTATTCAGATTTTAGTGGTCTTGTAACATTGTCGGATTCTGAACTTGCCGCAATTCCACTCGGTGGAAACATTGTTTACCGCCCAGGTTCACGATGGATCAAGATCACAAGCGACAATAAGACATACGCGACAGCCAAAAATGGATCAGTCCGTTGGATTGAATCCGAAGCGGTTGCCGTAGGCCTCGCAGGTAGCGACTGGAACCAAAACATCGATGATGTTCCAGACGTTTTCTTCGTTGACTACACAGTCGGCGATTCTCTAACAAGTGCGGCTTTAGCTTATGAAGGAGCACTTGTAAAGAGCGGTACAGACAACTACCTCGTTTGGGGTGGTAAGAAACTAAAAGTAACAAGCGCGGGCTTCACAGCCAACGCCTTCAAGGCCGGCTTTGTACTTGATGGAACTGGCGCAACGCTTGCTAGCTTAACAGCTGGTAGTGATGTGACAGCAAAACTTGCTTACCTTACAGACGCTGTACAAAAAGTGACGACAGATGAGGTAGTTAGCGCGAAGGATGTTTCCGTCAGCTTTGCTGGATCACCTTCAGCTTCAACTTTGATTGCTGGACAAGGAATTGCAGATCTCGCACATGTTACCTTGACCAACAATTCATCTGCTGAAGTTAAATTGACAAAAATAATTCTCACGCGCACAGGTGTTTCTTCAGACACGACATTGGCAAACCTTTACCTCTTTGATGGCTTCCTCCGTTTAACGGATTCGGCTACAGTCTCTGATGGTAAAGTCACGTTCAATGATTCAACAGGTCTTTTGACACTTGCTGCTGGTGCGGCAAAGACAGTTTTCGTGCGTTCTGATATTGCGGCAAGCACAAACGGTCAGACCGTTGGTGTTAATCTTAAGGCCGCAACAGATTTGACCTTCTCAAGTGGTGGCGCCGCTTCTGGCTCTTTCCCACTTGTTGGATCTGTCCACACGATTGCTTCTTCCCCAACCACATTTGGTACTGCTGATTTTTCAGGAAGCACAACACCAAGTGCGGCAAACATTGATCCTGCAGAAGGGGTCAAAGTATTTGAGCGCACACTTTCAGTTGGAGTAAATGAACTCTCTCTCAAAGTTGTACGTTTCCGCAACATCGGTTCCATTGACGCAGTAGATCTCAACAACTGGCAACTCTATGTCGGTGGCGTCAAGCGTGGAAGCGCTGTTGCTTCCGAAGATTCTCTTGGTTATGTGTCATTTGATCTTTCAGCCGCTCCTATTGAGATCAAGACTGGAAACCATCAGGTTAAAGTCATGTCCGACGTGATCGGTGGATCTGGTCGCACAGTGACGGTTGGTCTTCGCAATAGCGCGGACTTTGTAGCAGTTGATTCTGATTATGGACAGCCAGTTCTCTCAACTGTTGGTTCTTCAACATTCGCCGCAATGGATGCAGGTGCACAAACCATAAACTCTGGTTCACTCACCTTCACAAAAACTACAGATTCACCTTCCGGTAACGTGACAGAAACATCTTCTGGCATCACACTTGGAAAGTGGACAGTTAAAGCGTTCGGAGAAAAGATGAAAATTGAAAATCTCCGTTTTGCTTTCTTAGAGAGTGATGGTCACGATGTAACTTTGCGCAACGGTGCTGTGTACCTAAATGGCACACAGATCGGTAGCACAACAGGTCTTGAAGCAAACGCTGGTGCTGGAACGGACTACACATCGTACTCGTTCGGCTCATCGTTTATTGTCAGCCCTGGTACTCCTGCGACACTTGAAATCCGTTCAGATGTCTATGATTCAGATGGAACAGACGGCATTGAAGATGCTGATACAATCCGTGCTGAAATCTCTGACATGAATGGTATTCTTAACGTTCAGCGAATGACCTCTGGTAGCTACATTGACGCACCAGACGGCGCTGTAGTTATCGCAAACACGTTAACAGTCGCGGCCGCCACATTGACTGTTGCTAAGAATGGTTCTTACGCGGATCAGTCAACAATTGATCCAAAGACGGCTTACAAGATCGGTTCGTTTACGGTAAGCGCAGGAACATCAGAAGCGATCAATTTGACAGATTTTTCTGTCGCATTTGATACAGCTCCTGATACATCCGAGCCAGCCTCTGGTGACATGTATAATCTCTATCTCAAGTATGGTCCTGTAGCGAACATGATCACGACTAGTACAAAGGGATCTATTACAGAAGCCGCGCAATCTTGGTCTGTCAACTACGAATTGAAGAAAGGCGAAACGATTTACGCTGATGTCTATGCAGATATTGATTCTGCTATTACAACAGGCGAAATCATTCACGTCATTTTTGATGCCAATGGAAACTCTGCAACGTCTGGAGCAACTCCAACGACGGCTTTGGTTGCAGGACAATCAATTACAATCACCGCTGGTTCATTCACTGAATTCAACGATGATCATCCTGTTGCCGCTATTGTCGCTGGCAATCAGGAAATCAGCGTTGCAAAGTATCGCTTCAGTGCAGCCAATGAGAGCTACACCATCACAGAACTCAAAACATCAACAGAAAGCGCCACTGCCGCCGCTTTGGTGAGCGCTGTGCGTATCTATGATGGAAGCTCGCTCGTTGCTTCAACAATCTTTGATGAGGACACAAACACCTCCGGAACATTCACAGGATTAAGCATCCCGGTTGCGTCAAACGCATCCAAGACGCTTACCGTCAAATACCTGTTGGGTGGTGTTGGAGTTGGTGCTGGTACCTCACAAACAGATGTCAAGAACACTCTTGAGTCTGTGAAGATCGCAGACAGCAATGGAACAGAGACAACCGAGACAGGTGTTGCAAGTGCAGACTGGACAGTCGATAGCATTATCGGAAACTCCCAGTACGTTTTCGCATCTATCCCAACCATCAGTGCTATTGATCTTACAAACAGCACACTTGTGAACGGACAAGCACAGGATATGTATAAGTTCACAGTTACTGCCACAGGTGGATCAGTTGCTGTGAAGCAGTTCAAGCTCACAACAACATGGTCTGATGGTGGAACAGATGATACACTTGAAGTTGAATCACTCAAGATCTACAAGAATGGTTCAGACATTACGTCTTCTACAACAATTGTTGATGAGGATGGAAACGTCGTAACGAGTACAAGCGGTTTGCTTGAGGGTGATGCGGACATGGTCGTCACATGGTCAACAGAAGATACTGTTGCTCAAGGTGAAACAGTAACTTACACTGTTCGTGGAACCCCAACAGGATTCCGCGTAACAGGTGGTGACACAGTCGGCGATTCAGTGGGCTTCTTCATTGCTCAAGATGCCGCAACAAACGGCACGAGCAAGTTCATTAACGATGAGACTGATATTGTTGCTGGTCAGTCCGAGATCATGGAACTCTTCACAAGCGCAGCCGCCAGTTCATCTGACGGAACTGCCGCAGAGCTCATCTGGTCCGACATTAGCGCCGCAAGCCACGCATCTGCCGCGAACGGAAGTTCAACAGGTGACTGGCATAACGGATTCTTGGTCAAGAACCTTGATCTCGCAGGCGAGACATGGTCCAAGTAATCTAACTTGATTCTCGTTTCTACGAGTATCAGGAAACCAGCCTTCGCCAAGGCTACGGCTGGTAAACCAAACACCCCCGCTTTTCAGCGGGGGTTTTGGTTTGAGAAAGTGTAATAGGCGGGGTCCCCAGACCCCGCCTTGGGTGGTACATGCGGGGTCTGGGGACCCCGCCTATCTGTTTTGGTTTGTTTTCTGTGTCATTCCGACCGAGGAGTCATCGACGAGCGGAGGAATCTCGCATTTTACAAGAATTCGAGATCCCTCGGCTTCGTCGAACTTCGCTCGGGATGACACAGAGTTCTTTTAATCAAAATAATTTGGTACAATAAATACAACATATGAAAAATCGTATATTTTTTGGATCAATTATTTTTACTTTTTTATTTTTGATTGCTCTCCCGACTCACGCCTCTGGTTGGATTGAAAAAGAAAAGGGAACAATACAAGGTCTGCAGGCAATAACAAAAGCCGGAGACAATTATTTTGCGGTTGGTAACGGGAGCAATATTATTCGTTCAACTGATAATGGAAACACTTGGGCTGTTTATGATCAAAGCGGAAGTGTTTATTGGCAGGATATTGAAACAACTGGTCAAAAAGTGCGAGCAGTTGGAGAAGGAGGAACTTTACGCGAATCAACAAATAGCGGTTTAACATGGAGTCAGCGAAATTTGGAAATTACAGATACTTTTTATGATATAGAAACTTCTTCTGAACGCGGATACATTGTTGGAACAAATGGCAGAATATTATATTACGGTGCAAACACAGACACATGGAACACAACAACTTCAAACACGACGCTTGCTTTGTATGGCGTACAAGATCGTGGTGATGGAACAGCTTGGGTTGTCGGATCAGAAGGAATTATTTTAACAACGATAAATTCTGGAATTACTTGGACCAATAAAGGAAAAGCCGCTGACACAGATTTGCTTGCGGTTTGGTTTATTTCTTCATCAACAGGATATGTTGTTGGAAAAAATGGAACAATTCGGAAAACAACGGATAGCGGATATTCATGGTCTACTGTTTCAGTCAGCGGACTTTCAACGCAAACTCTTTATGATATTGAAGTTGTCGGCGATGATATCGTAATTGTTGGCGACAAAATTATTGTTCGTTCACAAGATGGTGGAAAAACTTGGACAGCAACTGATTTCATAACGCAAAATTTCACTTTGCGCGATGTTTATTTTCCATCTGCGAATGAACTTTGGGTCGCTGGAACGAAAGATGATTCGCAGTCAGTGATAATGAAATGGGAAGGAGATCCTTCACCCCGCCAAGGCGGGGTTCAGGATGACACATCGCCCGTCATCCTGAGCGAGCCGGAGGCGAGTGAAGGATCGCTCATCAAACTCGCTTGTGTCGGTGTTACTGCCACTGAGGATCCTTGTCGAGCTGTTTATTTCTATGCGTCCGATGGAAAACGTCATGCGTTTCCAAACGACAAAGTTTTTTTCACCTGGTTTGACAATTTTGATGGAGTAAAAGAAGTATCCGCTTCGTTCATGTCATCACTTACACTTGGGAAAAATGTTACATATCACCCAGGAACAAAAATGGTGAAGTTTCAAACAGTGCCGACAGTTTATGCTGTATCAAAAAAAGGTGAATTACGCGCGATCACTTCAGAACAAATTGCAACAGAACTCTACGGCGCAACATGGAACAAGCAGATTGATGATATTTCCGACGCGTTTGTGGGGAATTACACATTTGGTGCGAAAATAAACTCGACTTCTGATTATGACGTTGCAACACAGAAAACATCTGTCACGAATCTTGATCAAAATTTTTAATGATTATCGTCCCCCTTCCCAAGGGGGACTAACAGGGGGTTAGCCGCATGTGACGGCAACCCCACCTAACCTCCCCTTGGTAAGGGGAGGGATATGCGATCACCAGACAGAATCTGGAGAAATCGGAATACCAATGTTACAATGCAGACGCTATATGAAAGCGTCTGTTTTTAGTTCAAGTTTCTATTTTTTTATCTTAATAAGCGTGATTTTTGCGCCTTTTTTTCATTTGTCAGCGCAATCTCAAAATGATCCATTTTTGAGCGAACAATGGTATTTGAATCAAATTAGTGTTCCTAAAGCATGGGAAGAAACGACTGGCTCGACTGATGTTATTGTTGCGATTCTTGATGCAGGATTTGATCTTGACCATGAAGATTTGGTTAACCAGTACTGGCACAACAAATTGGAAATTCCAAACAACAAAAAAGACGATGACGGAAATGGATATGAAGATGATGTGACTGGTTGGGATTTTGTTGACAGCGATCCTGATGCATCTCCAAAAATAAGTGAACCATTCAATGACACAATTATTTCACATGGAACCGCAATCGCCGGAATTATAGGAGCTGAAACAAAAAATGGAATCGGGATTGCCGGTATCAATCAAAAAATTTCAATCATGCCACTTCGGATATTAAATGAAAAAGGCGCTGGATCAACGTTTGATGTGCGACAAGCAATTGAATATGCTGTGAATAATGGCGCGCAGATTATCAACTTAAGTTTTACTTCTGATCAACCCGACATGCTTTTGGCAAAGACGATCGCCTGGGCTGTTGATCAAGGCGTTGTTGTAATTTCTGCTGTTGGAAATGGCGACCGCGATGTGAATCTCAAACCAAGTTATCCGGCTTGTTACGACTTGCTATTGAAAAAAGAAATTGTGATCGGTGTTGCCGCGACAGACAAGAACGATCAAAAAGCAACATTTTCGAATTTTGGAGAAACATGCACTGACTTAAGCGCGCCAGGCACGAATATTTTTTCTTCGGTTTATAACGACGCATCAAATGTCCTGACTTCGACTTCATACGGCTCGCCTTGGGAAGGAACGTCAATAGCCGCTCCAATGGTTAGCGCCGCGGCCGCGATATTGAAATCTCGATATCCATCACTTACTCCAGAACAAATTCGTCTTTCACTCAAACTTACAGTCGATCCAGTGAAAGAGACATCAGTTGAAGCTCGCAAACGACTTGGCTCTGGGAGATTGAACATCATGAACGCTCTTCAAGCCGCGAAAGTTTTTGCGACTGGAAATGGAATTGCGCCAGTCAAAACAAATACAGATCATTCCCGTTCTCTTGTAGTCGCTGAAGGTCCTGGGTCTGAACCGCGTGTCACTCGCGTTAATGCTCATGGTGAACAACAAGCATCGTTCTTGGCATATAACAAAAATTTTCGTGGTGGTGTGTCGCTTGCAATGTCTGATGTAACGGGTGATGGAAAAGAAGAAATAATTACTGGCGCGCGAAAAGGCGGAGGACCGCAAGTCCGAGTTTTTGATTTAGATGGAAAAGTTCTTTCACAGTTTTTTGCTTATGATCCATCTGATCGCGGAGGAATTTTAGTTTCTTCCGGCGACGTGAACGCAGATGGAATCGCGGAGATTTTTGTTGTTTCAGAATCTGGCGGAACAGGGGATGTGCGGATGTTTAATCGCTATGGACAACTTCAAGGAATGCTACGTCCGTTTGGTCGCGTTGATTCAGTCCTCCAGCTTGCAATTGCGAATATGGATGAAGATCCAGCAAATGAACTTATTTTTTTAGTTCAACAAGACAATGAATCTGTAATACGTATTACAGACGGCGACGGCAGGTATGTTCGAGAGTTTAGTCTTTCAAAAGATTCAAAAGGACAAACTATTTCAGCCAGCGACATTGATGGCAATGGGCAAGACGAGATCGTTGTTAGCTCACTTATCAAAAAAGTTTCATTTATTGAAACCTATTCTTCGACTGGAACACGCGAAACGTTTTTTCTTCCATATCAGGCTTCATCTCGTGTAGGTGCAAAAGTTTGTTCAGGTGATATTGATCAAAACGGCCGTGCTGAAATTTACACTGTGCCTTTGGTTAAAGGTGGTCCTCATTTGAGAATTTTTGAAAATAACGGCGTTGTTCTTGGAAGTTTTTTTCCATTTGCATCGTCTAACAGATTCGGCGCAACCTGCGCGATCTGGTGAGTAGAGAAGACCAGTAGGGAACAGACGTTACTGATGTACTGAATGTACGGATATACGGAATGTTCAAATTTTATCCATTATCAGTATATCAGTATCATCCGTAAATCCGTAACCAAAATGGCCAAGAGGACCAAGAGGTTGTAAAATTATATCATGCGATATTTTTTCGTAATCTTTTTTTGCATATCATTTGCGTTTCCAGCATTCGCGCTTACACCGAATGATTTTTATTTTTCACAACAATGGTATTTGAAAAAAATGGAATTGGAAAATGCGTGGAATATAAACACTGGCTCAACTGATGTTGTTGTTGCGATTCTTGATACTGGTTTTGATATGGATCATCCGGATTTGATCGGGAACGTTTGGGTAAACGGAGATGAAACAGCTGGTGACGGAATTGACAATGACAACAACGGCTATATTGACGATATGAACGGATACGACTTTGTTGAAAATGACGCAACCCCACTTCCGACGTTTGATGTCCCATACGATGATTCCGCTGTTCCTCATGGAACTGTGATCGCAGGAATTATTGGAGCTGTAGGAAATAACACAAAAGGAATTGTTGGAATTAATTGGCACGTTCGGTTGATGAATGTACGGATTTTGGACAACAATGGAATTGGTGGTTCTGTTGTTGCAAGAGAGGCGATTCGTTATGCTGTCGCGAATGGCGCTGATGTTATCAACTTGAGTTTTACAGGTTTTGAAGTTGACCCATCATTCAAAGCTTCTCTTCAAGAAGCATATGAAGCTGGTGTCGTAATTGTCGCGGCTGTTGGAAATACAAAAGACGGCGGAATAAATATTGATAACAAACCAATTTATCCAGCGTGTCATGGAGAAGGCGGAAATGCTGACTGGGTGATTGGAGTCGCGGCAAGTGATGAAAACGACACAAAATCCGATTTTTCAAATTACGGTTCAACATGCACTGATATTTCAGCACCAGGTGAAAATATTTTCAGTACAACATATCAAGATGATAATCAAAGAGATTTTTCAACTGCGTATTATGAAAATGGTTGGGCCGGAACATCTATGGCAGTGCCAATGGTTGCTGGCGCGGCAGCGCTTTTGAAATCTTCCTATCCATCGCTTGGTCCAAGCGAGATCGAGATGATTTTACGTTTGTCCGCAAGTCCTGTGATTTCTACTGGTGATGCAAAAGGAAAAGTTGGAACCGGTCGATTGAATGTTGCGCAAGCGCTCGCGATCGCTCCTTCGTTTGTGAAAGAAACAATTGGGATAAGCAATGTTATGGTTTCAGTCGCGCCGAAAACGCTTATCAAACTCGCGTGTGTTGGAGAAACAAAAGTAGATGATCCATGTCGTTCAGTTTATTTTTATGCGTCAGACGGAAAACGTCACGCGTTTCCAAATGACAAAGTTTTTTTCACTTGGTTTGATAATTTTGACAGTGTGAAAGAAGTTTCTTCTAACTTTATGTCATCACTTCCACTTGGAAAAAATGTTACATATCACCCTGGAACAAAAATGGTGAAGTTCCAAACAGTGCCAACGGTTTATGCGGTTTCAAAAAAAGGAGTGTTGCGAGCGATTGCTTCAGAACAAATTGCAACAGAACTCTATGGCGCAACATGGAACAAACAGATTGATGATATTTCCGACGCGTTCGTTGGAAATTACACTTTTGGTTTGAAGATCAACCAAGTCTCGGAGTATAACGTCGCAACAGAGAAAGCGTCTGTATTAGGACTGAATGAGAATTTTTAGAGACATAGGCGGGGTCCCTTGACCCCGCTTGCATTGCACCGCGGGGTGTGGGCACCCCGCCTATTTTCTGCCTCTACTTTGCTACTCTTCTACTTTACTACTATACTATTTATATCCTATGCCCCGTTAGAAGGCAGTTTATCTAATCTAACGATGTATTGAGTAAAAATGTTTAATTTATTTAGTCGTTGGTTCTGAAAGAAAAAATTTCTTGACAAATTTTTTCAGGAGGCCTTCTAACGGGGTATGCCAGTACAAACTTCTTTCTCTCATAAAAACATTCTTGTTACAGGCGGCGCCGGGTTTATCGGTTCTTTTCTTTGCGAGCAATTACTCAAAGATGGGCACCGAGTGATTTGTGTTGATAATTTCGCAACAAGCAATGCGAAGAATATCGATCTGCTTCTTCAAAACTCGAATTTTCGTTTTATTAAAATTGATGTAAATCAGCCGTTTGATCTTGAATCGTTTCCAGAGCTCGCGGCATTTAAGTTGCCATTTCAGGGAATTCAGGAGATTTATCATCTAGCATGTCCAACCTCAATCAAACAATTTGACCAATACAAAATTCAAACACTTCTTTCAAGCTCAATCGGAACTTATCACGCGCTTGAGCTTGCGAAAAAATATCGCGCGAAAATTTTGCTTTCATCAAGTTCTGTCGTCTATGGAGAACGAAAAGAAGGGAAGCCACACGTGAGCGAAGAAGAAACAGGAGTCGTTGATCATTTGTCGCCAAGAGCATGTTACGACGAGGGAAAACGTTTTTCAGAAACGATGTTTGAAACTTATCGACAAGTTCACGGAATCGATATTCGAATTGCAAGAATTTTCAGAACTTATGGTCCGCGCATGCCACTCTTTGATGGTCACCTTATTCCAGATTTTATTTTGAATGCTCTTGATGGAAAAGAACTTGTTCTATTTGGTGGAAAAGAATTTCGAACATCACTTGTTTATGTTTCTGATGTTGTTGACTGTTTGTTTAGACTGATGGACGTGTCGCAAGATCCAGGTCCAACAAACATTGGAAGCGATGTTGATCATTCTATGCTAGAAGTCGCGGAAAAAATTATTGAAATGACAAATTCAACTTCAAAAATAGTTGAAGGTGAAAAATTTGTGTTTCTTTCCGAGCTTTCACTTCCAAGAATTGATAAAGCAAAAGAGTTAGGATGGTTTCCGCTTATTCGACTTGAAGATGGACTTGCAAGAACAATTGAGTACATGAAAGCGAATAAGATATTGTTGAGTAGTTTATAGAACAAGCCGTTAGCTTTTAGCCCTTAGCCGTTATCAGCGAAAGTTTTGTGAAACTAATGGCTAGCGGCTAATGGCTAACAGCTATGCGAACAATCGCAATTATTCCCGCTTACAACGAAGAAAAAACCATTGCCGAGGTTCTAACGAACACTCGGCCATTTATTGATCAAATTATTGTTGTAAATGACGGCTCACATGATCGAACTGCGGAAATCGCACAAGCACATGGTGCTGTTGTCGTAAGCCATGTTATAAATCGCGGACTTGGCGCTTCGATTGGAACTGGTTTTGAAATGGCAAAACGACTCGGAGCAGATGTTGTTGTCACACTTGACGCTGATGGTCAACATAATCCATCTGAAATTCCACTATTTATTCAAGCGATTGAAAAAGGAGCAGACGTTGTGATTGGTTCACGAATGCTCAAGCGAACAGGAATGCCGTGGTATCGTCAAGTTGCAAACACACTTGGAAATCTTGTGACGTTTTTTTTATTTGGAGCATTGGTAACAGATAGTCAATCTGGTTTTCGTGCTTTCACAGCCTATGCGCTTCGAAAGATTGATATTCAAACAAATCGCATGGAAGTTTCTTCTGAATTGATTGCTGAAGCAAGACGTCGTAAACTCTCTTTGGCAGAAGTTCCGATCAAAGCGATCTATACAGATTACTCGCTTTCAAAAGGGCAAAGCTTTACTGTTGGGTTGAAAACACTTGCAAAACTCGTACTGCGTCGTATCCGACAATAATTGTTTTTCCTCTTAGCCATCATGGTCCTCTTGGTCCTTTCCGACCTTTCCCCTATGTCCATCATCCAAATTTTTATTCTCCTATTCGCGTTGTTCGCAATCTCGCGAACCTTGCGTCAATTTCGACAAGGCGCGCTTTCAATCGCCTGGTTGATATTTTGGATTGTGTTTTGGATCGCGGTTGGCGGTGTTGCTCTTTCACCTCAAACAACAGATGTTGTTGCAAAACTTGTAGGTGTTGGACGTGGAGCGGATTTCATAATTTATCTTTCCCTGATTGCACTTTTCTATTTAATGTTCCGGCTTTTTGGAAAAATTGAAGATGTTGAACGTGAGATAACGAAATTGGTGAGAAAGTTAGCAGTGGAAGAGGTGGAAAAGGGCCCAGAGGTCCCAGAGGACCCAGATGTTGAGAAACAATAATATGATACCGAAAGTCGCGATTGTGTATCTTTCCTATAATGGGAAAAGATATTTAGATGAAGTTTTGACTGCGCTTCGCGCGCTTAATTATCAGCGCGAAAGTTTAGAATTTATTTTTGTTGATAACGCGTCATCAGATGGTAGTCAGGAATATTTGAGAAGCGTGAGTGATATCACGTTTTTTGCAAATGGAAAAAATTTAGGGTTTGCTGAAGGAAATAACATTGGCATCAATCATGCTTTGTTACACGGCGCGGATTATGTCTTTTTACATAACAACGATTTAAAACTTCATCCTGATGCGATCTCACATGCAGTTTCGCTTGCAGAGTCTGATCCAGAAATCGGATCAGTGCAATCACTGATAACACTTTGGAAACATCCAAACATTGTTAATTCAACTGGTGGTATGGTGCATTTTTTGGGATTTGGATTTGTACGAGACAACGGGCAAAAGCTCTCTGAAATTATAGGCGGGGTCCCCAGACCCCGCTTCGATGGTGAAGAAATCGCGTATGCAAGTGGCGCGGCAGTTTTGTATCGAGCTGAAGTTCTGAAAAACGTCGGCGTTCTTGATCCTTTTTTATTTTTGTATCATGAAGATCTGGAACTTGGCTGGAGGATTCGTCTTGCTGGATATAAAAATGTTTTATCAATTCATTCACTTGCGTTTCATGATTATGAATTTAAACGATCAATCCAAAAGTTTTTTTGGATGGAACGCAATCGATGGCTTGTACATTTTTCACATCTTAATTGGTCAACTCTTTTGATTCTTTTACCATTCATGATAATAATGGAAGTCCCTCTTCTTCTGTTTGCGATCAAAGGCGGTTGGATAAAACAAAAGATTTGTGTGTATGCAAGTTTGTTGAGTCCAAAATCATGGTCCTATGTTTTGCGAAAACGTCGTGAGTCACATATGATTAGGAAAGTGAGCGACTCTGAAATCATGCAACTTTTTACAGGCAAAATTATTCATCAAGAAACCAACGACCCAATTGTTACATGGATTGGAAATCCTATATTGTGTGTGGTGTGGATTGTGATAAAAAAATTCATTCATTAACTTTTCAACCCCTATAACCCCTTCAGCCTCTATAACCCCTTCAACCCATTGCAAAATTGCCCAAGTCGTGTGCACCTATCCACCCTATCGTGGCGGAATGGGAAATATTGCATTTGAATACACTGAACGTTTAAGAGAACGAGGATATAACGTTCATGTGTTTACAACAAAAGGCCATGTTGAGGTGGAAGACCCGGATTATGTGCATCGAGTTCCAAGTATAATGCATATCGGTAATGCTGGTGTGATGCCATCGCTTTTTCGTCGTTTGTCTGGATTTGATCTTGTTCATTTGCACTATCCATTTTTTGGTGGTGCAGAACCAACTTTGGTTAGGAAGGCCGTTTCGCACAATCAAGGTCTTGTCATGACCTACCACATGGACGCGACCGGGAACGGTATAAGAGGAACATTGTTTAACGCGCACAGACGAGTTCTTTTGCCTTGGATTGTGAATCGTGTTGATCGAATACTTGCAAGCAGTCAGGACTATATTGATGGATCAGCGATTGCCGAAATTCCGAATGCAATGGATCGAGTTGAAATACATCCTTTTGGAATTGACCTTCACAGGTTTCGTCCAGGGAACGCTGATTTTTTCAAACGACGATTAGACATTAGGACAGATGTTCCAGTTATATTATTTGTTGGTGGACTTGACAGCGCACATTATTTTAAAGGTGTTCCGGTTCTTCTTGAGGCGCTAAAACTTATTACTTCACAACCTTGGGAAATGTTAATAGTTGGTGAAGGAAATTTACGATCAAGTTTTGAAGCAACAGTTCGAAAATCAATCTTGCACGACAGAGTTCATTTTCTTGGTAATGTAGCTGAACGTGATATTCCATTTTTGTATCGTTGTTCTGATTTTCACATTTTTCCATCTGCAAAGCGCGCTGAAGCATTTGGTCTTGTTGCTCTTGAAGCTGCGGCAAGCGGAATTCCAACAATTGCGTCAAATTTATGCGGTGTTCGCACTGTTGTTTTGGACGGTGGAACGGGTCTTCTTGTTCCTCCAGAAGATGTAACAGAGCTTGCAAATGCAATGAAATTACTTCTTTCGCAACCAGAATTGCGAAAACGACTCGGTCAAGCTGCAAGATTGAATGTTGAATCAAATTTTGCTTGGGAACCAGCGATTGCCAAACTTGAGCAAACATATCGATCTGTTTTGGAACAGAAGAGCGTTAGGAAATATGAATAACAGGTAGTTGTAGCAAGTAGCTGGAAGCAAGTATGCGCTTTTTTTGAAACGAATATACCTACTACTTACTACCTACTACCTGCTACTTTTTCTTCTATGAAAATCTGCATAATCTCAAATCTATATCCACCATCAGAACGAGGTGGAGCTGAACTTGTTGCTCAACGAGTCGCGGATGAGCTATCTTCACGAGGACATGATGTTTTTATCATTACAACGATGCCGTTTGCTGGAATTAAAAGTTTATGTCCGAAAGTGACAGAACATTATGTTGAACGAGTTTATAGATTTTTTCCACTGAATTTATATCATCTTTTTAATGCGCATAGGTTTCCGCATTTTTTACGCTTGATATGGCATGTGATTGATTTATTTGGACCATTTCCAAAGTCTGTTATTAAACGTGTTTTGAAAGATGAGGAACCGGATGTTGTTTTTACACATAACTTGAAAGGGTTAGGAATGAGTTCTGCTTTTCAAATTCAAAAAATGGGAATTCGTCACATTCACACAATTCATGATGTTCAATTATCTGTTCCGAGCGGAATATTAGTTTGCGATCAACATAAAAATCGAGAGCAAATAAGTTTAGTTCGACGGTTATATGAAAAAGCGACAAAATATGCGATCGGTTCACCTGACGTTGTGATATCGCCGTCAAATTTTCTTGCAGAGTTTTATCAATCACGAAATTTTTTTCCAAATTCAGAAATTCGAGTGATTCCAAATCCAACTCCAAAATACGTAAGTCGTGAAGAACGCGGAACAGTTTCACCAAGTGGTCCGATAAAATATTTGTTTGTTGGTCAGATTGAAGATCACAAAGGAATAGGAGTTTTGCTTAAAGCAGTAAATAATCTTTCATTTCCATTTGAACTTCACATTGCTGGAGATGGGACATCTGTTCAAAGTGTTGTGAAAAAAGCGAAACTTGATTCGCGAATTATTTTTCACGGTTTTATATCATTGGAACATATTAGAAAATTAATGAGGAATTGTGATTGTGTTGTTTTGCCATCAATGTGTTATGAAAATTCGCCAACGGTTATTTACGAAAGTTTTCAGGTCGGTACAGCTGTTATTGCGTCAAAGATTGGTGGAATTCCAGAATTGGTAATAGACGGAGAAAATGGTTTGTTAGTTGAACCAGGAAATATTTCTGAACTGTCAGAAGCTCTTTCTAAGTTTGAAAAGGAGCGCGAAGTGTTTTGGAACAAATCAAAAGAAATTCAAAAAAGCGCAGAGCGCTTCTCACTGAAAAAATACGTTGATGAGTTGGAAAAAATAGTAGCAAGTATTAAGTAGTAGGTAGTAAGTAGTAGGTATATTCATTAGAAAAGCGAGTATACCTAATACTTACTACTTAATACTTACTACTTTTTAAATTCATACCTAAACACATAAACTGCTCCGTTGTTGATTGAGCGCCAGTCATCAGCGGTTGTTTTTGCTGTCTCAATAATCCTTGGCGAATCCCACCAATAAGAATTTACAAAATAAAAAAGCGTATCAATATCGCCGTGCATTGGAACCAAATTAAGTGCTTCTTGGGCGATTTCTCTAGTTGGAGTGTCATTCATTTTCAGGAAAAATTGGTAAAGAGGTTCTCCGGTTGGAATTGGATAGAAAAAAAGTGAACCATAATATCTAAACCCTATTTGCTCAATTGCCGCTGCTGAAACAGATTGATTGGCAAGTGAAATATAAGGCTCACCCTCTGCCCAATCTTCAACCAAACGAACTGCGGCTTGATCATGCGCGCTTACATTAAAACCGCGATTCATTTCATATGCATCGTGACGAGGGTATGTCATGTAAAATGCACTCAACGCAAATGCACACAACAAAATAATCGTTGAAGCATTTAATGACAAAGGGCGGTTTCGCAAATTAAGTAGAAAATGTCCAAGACCTAAAATGAAAAACGGAACAAGAAAAAAACCAATTAGCGGAACAAGTCTTTGCGCGTAGTTGAGACGTTCGTAGTTGATAAGGAAAGTAAAATCAATTGCTGTTTTCATTATTAAATAATTAACTGTAAGCGCCACAATCATCCATAAGATTGCGCGAGTGCGTTTTGGAATTTCTTTTCGATATATCCACCACGCACAAAATGAAACAAGAAGGAGAATAAAGAAAGCGTTTCGTCCGTAAAGATAAACAAAGTCTAAAAATGGTGAAAATTTATTTTCGAAAAAAAGCGAGAAATTCAATCCGCTTAAAATATGAAGCGGATTTAGCGCGTCCCATTTGATTGATAATTGTTGCTTGCTCATCCACGCGTTGATGAGAAATGACATTGGTAAAATTACACTTGTGATTATAACTATTGATCCGAAAATAAATTTCGAAACCACTTGCCATTTCACAGGCGCGCGTTCAGGATCTGTGGAAAGAAGAGCGAAATAAAGCATTGCTGGGAGACCTGCAATTGGATGAATTGCAAGTGTTGTAAGCGCGATAAGTCCAAAGAAAAATAATCTTGGCCGTTCAGCTGCAAAAACATAAGGAGCCGAAGCCAAAACAAGCATAAGCGTCCAAAGATTCGCGAGCGCTTGCGGAGTTGTGACTATGAACGAACTTAGTGGAATCAAAAATAAACCAATAAGAGTTAACATTGCCAAACGTTTTTTTCCTGTGATGTGAACTGCTGCTGTGTACCACGCGCTTGGAACAAGGATCGCTGCCAAAATCGGAACAAGATACGCGTCAACTATTGAAATAGGCAATTGAAAACCGTGATGAAAAAATAGTGTCAGTGCATATTGTCCAATATAGTAAAACGGTTTTGGAGTGATTGTTCCGAATTCAGCGAGATACCGCTCTGTTGCTTGATGAATGAATGAGTCAAAACCATATCCGATTGGAAAAGCAAACAAAACAAGCGAAATAAAAAGAAACAAGATAAACGATGTTGCAAAAAGTGAAAGTGCTCGTTCGCGACCGCGTGCTAGTAGTCCAAATAACAAGATCAAAAGCATTCCCATTATGACAATCACACTTGAGTCAAGACGATCCCAAGGAGAACGCACAGCATCAATGATTGATGAATTTATCAACTTGTTAATAAACAAAACACCGAGTAATAAAATTATTGAGATTGAAAATAAAACGCCACGGCCAATATGGTGTGCGTGTTCTTTCCAAACATTATGAAATTTTTCGAAAACAGACGGTCCTCCAATTCGTTTGATTAAAATATTTACAAACGGAGGTGTGAGCAAAATTAGAATGATTACGAGTTCTTTTGGAATAAACGCGATATAATAAGCAATAGTCAAAATTAGAGAAACGCAAGATAATAAAGTAAGGCAACCAATCCACCATCGAGCTGGTCCAGTTTCTTGGCGAGCCACAATTCCTCCAGTATTCCATCCATAAACAGCTAAATAAATAACAAGAAGAATGATTCCTATTGAAGGAGCTTGTAGTATAAACGCATTAAACAAAAATACAGCTAGAAATAGCAGTGAAAAGATGGTAGAGTTAAATAGGAATTTCATATATACATTAGATCGTTTGTATCCTCTGTTCTTGACCGCCGCCGTGGACGTTGAGGAAGACTAATGTCGGAGCAATTTGCACCATGTCTCCGGGCCAGCGGACTCCTCGCCGCTGTTCCCTCCGACATGGCACAAACCGCTCCTTGTGAATCAGAGTGTGTGAAAGTCGGTTCCGGATGTCTGCGAACAGAGGAAACAAACGATCTGACAAGTTTATTTCTGAAATCCTGTTTTTAGTGAAGAGTCTGAAAAATATTACCAAATATGAATCAGCGAGACCCTGCAAAGATGTTTCCGCATGACTATCTCATGCGCTATACAATTGTACCACTTGTTCCGCGATTTATCACTCCAAACATGGTGACTATTTTACGATTTCTTTGTATTCCATTTGTTTTATATTTTCTCGCGATAGAAGATTACAGTGTAGCCGTTCCGTTTTTTTTATTAGTTGCTTTTACAGATGCTTTGGATGGATCGCTTGCTCGGATTCGAAAACAGATTACGGAATGGGGAACTTTTTACGATCCAGTAGCTGACAAAATTTTGATCGCCTCAGTTGTGCTTTTAGTTGTTGTAAAACATGTCAATCTTGTTTTTGGTCTCATCATTGTTTTTTTAGAACTACTGATAATTGTTGGAGGATATGTTTGCAAATTAAAAGGGAGGGTTATGAGTGCGAATATTTTTGGAAAAACAAAAATGTTTTTACAAGTTACTGGGGTTGGTTTTTTGTTAATCGCGATTTGGGCAGGGTATGATCTTTTCATTCCAGTTTCAATCGGAACTTTGTCGCTCGCGATTGTTTTTGCAGTGATCAGTTTGTTTACTTATGGACTATAAGACACCACGTTCTTTTTGGATAATATTTATCGTTGTTGCAGCGGTTTTTTTAACAGGGACTTTAATTGTTTCAATTGCTGGGGCAGGGCATGTTTTTATTTCTCCTGATGAAACAGCGAACGTGTTTTTCGCGCGGCAGTTTTCAAACACTGGATTATTTTCAGTATCAGATCCGCTCAATGGCGAATTTGCAGATGCACTCCATCCTCGCAGTATTGTTGTTAGAAGTGCAATGCTTATGCCAGGAAGTTTCCTTGGTTTGCCATTTTTTTATGGTGTAATGAGTTTTATTTTTGGAGATTGGATTTTGCTACTTCTCACACCTCTTCTTGCAATTTTTACAGCACTTGCGCTTCGTCGAGTTTTGGCTGTGTTTTTTTCACAAAAGGTTTCAGACATTAGCGCGATACTATTTCTCATTCATCCAGCAGTTTGGTATTACAGCGCTCGGGGGTTAATGCACAATGTGCTGTTTGTGTGCCTTTTGGTTTTGTCAGCGTATTTTTTCTTTTGTCGACCACTTTTTCATCATCTCAAACGTTGTGAAAATCGTTTAGGGCGTTTGCGACCATTTCAGAAAACAATTGATATTTATGTTTCAGGAATTTTTATTGGATTTTCACTCTTTGTTCGAGCATCCGAAGTGTATTGGGTTGCCGCGATAATTATTTTACTTGCCTTATTTCATATCAGAAAAAAAGGAAGTAAAGAACTTTGGAGATTTTTTATTGGTATTGCGATTGGTCTTCTTCCATTTTTCTATTTCAATTTTGCAACATACGGACATCCACTCATAACCGGTTACACTGTTCCAGTTTTGACAGAAGGACTTATCGCGCAGGAACAAATCGCGCAAAGTCCATCTTTTTTATTTCCTTTCGGGATTTCTGAACACATGGCTATAAAACATGTTTCCGATTATGGCGTTGTTTTATTTTGGTGGCTTTCATTTTTAGCACTTATTGGCATTCCGATCGTGTTTGTTCGTCAAAAACTTTACGTTATTTTATTTATTGTTCTTTCTATTTGGCTCGGGCTTTGGTATGGAAGTTGGATTTTGTTTGACAATCCGGATACAACACAGATTACAATTGCTAATTCTTACGTTAGATATTGGTTGCCGATTTTTATTCTCTCTATTCCGTTTATAAGCGAAGCCATTGTTTGGATATCATCGAAAGGACGAACAAAAATTGCGCGAACTTTGTTTTTGTTTTCGCTTATTATTTTTATTGCAGGAATGAATATTCGGATAGTTTTTTTTGAGGGACAAGATGCATTAACACGAGTTGCTGATATTTTGCGTGAATCTCGTCAAACAAAAAAAGAAGTGCTTGAGCTTACACAATCTGACTCTGTTATTATTGTTGATCGAGGCGACAAACTTTTCTTCCCAGAACGTCACGTTCGTTATCCACTTCGGTCAGAGGCAACATATTCTTTGATGCCAAAAATTGCTGAAAAAACATCTCTTTACTACTTCGGAATCACTTTTCCACAAAGCGACCTTGACTATCTAAACCAATCTAAGTTAAAGGGTTTGGGTCTTCAGATTCAGATCATTAAAACGTTTGGAGAAGAGTCGCTCTATTCCATTTATCCATGAAATTATTTTATCGCTTAATCCAATTGATTCTCATCCTAATTCCATTTGGAATACTTTTTTATTTAAGCCAACAATACTTTGTTCCAAGTGGAGAATTTATAATTCAACATTCAGTTCATGATACGTCTGCTTACATTGATTCATTAGCGCCGCCTGATCGTGTTGAACAACCCGTCAAAATAAACAGTGAATGGTCACAAGCGATAATTGCTGATCCTGTTTTCTTTTTTCTTCATCCACATAGAGCATTTTCAAAACTATCGTTTGAAATTTGGTTTCAAAATGAAACTGTTCCAATCGTGGAATTTGGCGGACGTGTAAGAACAAATCCAGAAGGGTATGATCTTCGTCCACTTCACAATCTATTGATAGATAAATTGTCGTGGAAAAAAATTTCTCAAAACAATTTAACTTTATTACAAAAGAAAACAAATTACGATTCGATTGATGATTTTTTTTCAAACCCACCAAAACGCGAAAGTGTTGCTGTATACAAGGCAGATTATCCTGTTTCGCTTCGTTTATTTGATTACAGACCATCTTCAACACTTCAAACAATTGCCGTTAGTTTGCGTGGAGGTCATGAAATGAAAACTTATATTAAAAATGAAACTCTCTCGTTTGAGTTTGAATACATGGATATGAATCGAGATGAAGGTTCTGATCCCGTTGTCGCGATTGTGTTTGATGAAAAAGGAAAACCAGTTGCAGATGCGCGCGCAGAAGATGATGGAGACTTAAAACGCGATGCGGTTCCTTCCTCAATGAGGAAACTCGCTTTAACTGTGCCAGGACTTTCTGAAGGGGTTTATAAAATAGTTCTGAATGCTTCCCGTGATATTTTTTTTCGAAAAATAAATACAACACAAAATAAACTTGTATTTTTGAATATGGTTTACATTGGTGACGAAATTGGCTATCGTGAAACAACCAAAATGACAAGATTTTGGACTGTATCACAACGGCTTCAAATGCAAACTCGGCATGCAGAAGGGGTTCAAGATGTTGTAATTGATGGAAAAACAGAGTCAGTCGCGAAACCATATGAGATGTTTTCTTTTCAAGCTGATTCAGGAGTAAAAATGGTCGAGATTCCAAAAGGCGATATTGAAGTTTTTGTTGATAGTCCAATTGCGTTTTCAACTTCACAATATTTTGCTCCAGATCCAATCGCGATTCGTTCATATACAGAAATTGAAAATTCGGGAATCGAATATATTTTTACAACGTATGTTTCACCGCGCCAAGAAGGGGAATGGTTGGTACAAAAAGTTGAATTTGATTCTATACCGCTTATTTTAGAAAAGGATAGCTGGAAGTTTACGTTCTCAACTCCGCTCATCGAAGCAATCAATGGAAAAGTTAAAGTGAAAGAAATAAATATGAAGTGGTTTAAATGAAATGTCCTAGATGGCCTAGAGGACCAAGAAGGCCTAGATGACTATATCCTATGGGACATTTGGGTCTTCTAGGACCTCTGGGACCTTTTTTAAAAATTATGCCAAATTTTCAAACAACAATTTCACGCACTGGTTTCTATGTGAGTCTTATTTCTTACATTGTATTTTGGGTTCTTGATATTTTTCAACCCGGTTTTGTTGCACGAACATTCTCTGTCCACATTTTTTTGCTTTCAGCGATTGTATTTGGAATTTGGTGGGCAATTGTAGTAAAAGAATACACAGAACGGCCATGGTTAGAGATGTTATTCGCACTGGCTTTGGGAATTTTATTATCTGTGTTAACGTGGATTTTCGGAGAAGGGTTGGGTATGTTCCGGCTACTTGTCGTTGTCATCGCTTTCATGACTCCATTATTATTCTTACGCCTACTACGAAACTAATTTTTATCCTCTAGGTCGTCTGGGCCTTCTGGGACCTCTTGGCCATTCTATATGCCTTCCATATTTTCAAAGATAATTACTCGTGAAATTCCAGCTCACATAATTTATGAAGATGAATTTGTAATTGCGTTTCTTGATATCAATCCTGTGAATCCTGGCCACACACTTGTTGTTCCAAAAAACGAAAAACAAAACATACTGGAATCTTCTGAAGAAGATTTGATTCGTGTTTTACAAGTTGTGCGCAAGATCGCACCTGCGATCGTTAAAGCAGTTGGAGCCGAAGGTTTCAATACAGTAACGAACACTGGTGAAGCATCTGGTCAGAGTGTTCCTCACACCCACTTCCATATTATTCCTCGTTTCAAAAACGATGGACACATGCCATGGGCTCATACATCAATGAACCAAGAAGAGTTAGAACAAGTGGTGATAAAAATCAAAAATAATCTATGAGTTGGAAAACTCTGAATACAAAAATAATCGAAAAAAATCCATATCTTAGATTTCTGATTGATGAATTTGAAACTGAATCTGGAAAGAAAGGGAAGTATTATTATCACCTTAATGCTTATGGAGATGGATTTGTAAGTGTGTTTGTACAAAAAGATGCTGATACGTTCATCATGACTAATGAATATCGATATTTGTTTGACCGCTTTTCGGTTGCAAATCCAAAGGGTAGTATTGATAAGAATGAATCAATCGAAGACGCGGCCATACGTGAAACAGTTGAAGAGAGTGGTTACAAACCAAACAAGCTTATTCCACTTGGGTGGATTTCTTCTGCTCCAGCGATTTCAAAAGAAAGAATGCATTTATTTCTTAGTAATGATATTGAGTATGTTGGTCAAAAGTTAGAAGGAGATGAAGAAATCAAAGTTCGAGTGATGTCTGTCAAACAAATTGATGACGCGATTGTTTCGGGTGAAATCTGGGATGGAGCTACTATCTCTGGGTGGTGTAGAGTTAAACTTTATTTGGGACTATGAAAATTTTGATTACAGGCGGGGCTGGGTTCATGGGCTCAAACATGATTCATTATTTGCTCAAGAATTATAATGACATTGAAGTCATTAATTTTGATTTTTTGACTTACGCTGGAAATTTGGAAAATCTTTCAGATATTCAAAATGATCCTCGCTATACTTTTGTAAAAGGAAATATTGCCGATGAAAAATCAGTTGACGATGTTGTGTCAAAAGACATTGATCTAATAATCAACTACGCGGCAGAAACACATGTTGATCGTTCGATCTTGGAGCCACGAACATTTATTGACACGAATATTTACGGTGTGTACACGCTCCTTGAAGCTGTAAAAAAGCACAATGTTCCGCGCATGATTCAAATTTCAACAGACGAAGTTTACGGCGCAGTAATGGAAGGGGAATCGGACGAGAAAAGTCAGTTTGAACCTCGAAGTCCTTATTCAGCATCCAAAGCCGCAGGGGATCATTTATGTCACTCATATCATGTGACATTTGGTGTTCCAGTAATTGTAACGCACTCGGTGAATTTTTATGGTCCATATCAATTTCCAGAAAAATTAATTCCATTGTTCACTTGTAATTTAATGGATCGAAAAAAAGTTCCAGTGTATGGAGATGGAATGCAAATTCGTGAATGGATTTTTACAGAAGATCATTGTCGTGCTATTGATTTGATCGCGCAAAAAGGAAATGTTGGAGAAACCTATAACATTGGAACAGGATATCGCGTGCCGAATTTGGATGTGACGCGAAAGTTGCTTGAAATGACCGGATGTGATAATTCGCATATCGAATATGTGAAAGATCGTGTTGGTCATGACAGACGTTACGCGCTGAATTCACAGAAATTACGAATGGAACTTGGTTGGGAACCAAAAACATCGTTTGAAGAAGGATTGTCAAAAACAGTTGAGTGGTATAAAACAAACCAGTCATGGGTGAATAGATGTCGTTCAGGAGAGTATGTAAATTATTACGATAAGCAATATATAAAACGTTAGTGTAGCAAGTATCAAGTAGCATGTAGCAAGTATATTCGTGAGAAAAAGGCGCATATACCTACTACTTACTACCTACTACTTGCTACTAACTCCTATGAAAATACTTATTTTTGGAAACGGCTATCTCGGCAATCGTTGCAAAGATGTTTGGAAAGACGAAGCAATAGTTTCGACAGTGCACGTTGTGAGCAAACACGACGCGCTTGATGAGATTCGAAAATTTCAACCAGACGTTGTATTAAACGCGGCTGGAATAAAAGGAAAACCAAACGTTGATTGGTGTGAAGATCATCAACTTGAAACAATTCAAGGAAATACACTTATGCCGATTTTGCTTGCGCAAGCATGTCAAGAAGCTGGAGTATATCTTTTGCACATGGGTTCTGGTTGTATTTTTTATGGAGATTCTCCTCACGAAGATAAAGCTTGGCGCGAAGATGATTTTGGAAATCCACGTCCTGTTTATTCGCGAGCCAAATGGGCGGCTGATCTTGTTTTATCAACTTTGCCAAATCTAGGAATCGCTCGTATTCGGATGCCGATTGATTGGAAACCATCAGAAAGTAATTTAATTGATAAGCTTGCGAGCTATCCAAAAATAATTGATGTTGAAAATTCAGTAACAATTGTTGATGACATGATTGATGTGTTTCATCAACTCTTGGAAAAGAAAGCAACAGGAATTTTTCATGTATCGAATCCTGGCACAATGAAACACCGCGAACTGCTTGGATTGTATAAAGAGTTGGTTGATCCAAATCATTCGTGCGAATGGATTTCAAACGACGATCTAGTTGCGCAAGGACTTGCGAAAAAAGGTCGATCAAATAACTTTTTATCAAACACAAGACTTGCGCAATTCGGAATCACAATGCGGCCAGTGAAAGAGGCACTGCGAGACACAATTCAAAAATACGCAGAAGCAAAGAAATTAGTGTAATCAATCAGATCGTTCGGATCCTCTGTTCTTAACCGCCGTCGTGGGTGTTAAGGAAGACTAGTGTCGGAGCAGTTTGCACCATATCTCCGGCCTACGCCGGCCATAGCCGGCTTCGGCCGGCGACGGCCGAGCCAACGCCTGCCTGCCGGCAGGCAGGGACTCTTCGCCGTTGTTCCCTTCAACATGGTACAAACTGCTCCTTGTGAATCTGGGTGTGTGAAAATCGGCTCCGTATGTCTGCGAACATAGGATTCGAACGATCTTACAAACCCTCCTCTTTAGCCTCAAGCCAATCATTCAACAACTTTAGGTACACAAGAGACATAGGCGGGGTCCCTTGACCCCGCTTTCATAGCACCGCGGGGTGTGGGCACCCCGCCTATTTTCTGCCTTCTCTGCCATTTCTACCCTTTCTTCCATCTATCTTATACAAAGGCCAAGAAAAAGTCGGCCCGTCTGTCTCTACTGGAACAAACGATAGGTAAAATGAATGGGTTGACACCCGTTTTTCTTTTTGGTAGTATTATTTCCTGCCAAAGGTGGCAGAAAGGGGAAGTTGTCGTGGCTACAAAAGTATTCGAAAGACCTGATGAATTCTGCGCATGGGCAATCGATCGTGCTACTGCTCTGGCAATGGAAGTTGATCGAGTTCCTCTTTCATCTTTTGCTCCAACTTGGGTGACTGACGAGACCAAGATCGCTAGACCTGACGGTCAGTTTTTCAGTGTCGAAGGGTTTCAGATCAAGCGTTCTGGTGGCCGCGAAGTCAGTGAATGGGGCCAACCAATGATCGTTCAGCCGCAAGGGTTTGTTGGACTCATCAGGAAATTCGGATCACGCATTGATCCTGACAAGTTGCTCGTGCGCCTGTTTCCAGAACCGGGCAACTCAGGAATCATTTCCGATTCAGTCAACACGCGAGTACTTGTTGGTCCGCCGATCCAATTCTCAATTGGTAACCTTTCGAATCACATTAAAGCTCTGATGGGCGAGCTTGACTCAAACGGCAATCCGTACAAACGTGTGCCGTTTGCGAGCATTGCTATGAAAGATAAGCCTGCTTGGGTGAACTACGTGACACGTGAGGATGCGGTCGAAGACGGAGGACGATTCTACGAAAAGGTCAACTACTATGTGATTGCCAATGTCTCTTCTTTGGTGGATGTCGAAGACGAGATTCAGTTGACTGGTCAGCCAGAGAATTTCGCATGGATCAACATCAACCATTGGCGCATACTTCGCCAATCCGGCCTTCTCAACGGACACATGCGTGCTGTCAGTAGCATGCTCATCTAACCAGAGCCTCACTCTCGCACCAACTCGGTGCGATTTTTTGTTTTTTGACTTCCACGAGCTGATTTGCTACTTTGCTATCAATTACCTCTGGGCCCTCTTGGACATCTGGGCCTTTTTCCTTCTTAGCCCTCATCCTATGAAAGCCCTAATCGCGGCCGGTGGCCATTCCACGCGTTTGCGCCCAATCACATGGACGCGCAACAAACACTTGATTCCACTTGCGAATCAGCCAATGCTTTTGTATCCAATCAAAAAAATCATCGACGCTGGAATCACAGACATCATAATCAATGTAAATCCTGGTGAAGTTCAGCTCATGGCTGACACACTTGGAGACGGTTCAAAATACGGCGCGCATATCAAATATGTTGAGCAGCGCGGTGGAGCAAAAGGTCTTGCACACGTTGTTGCAAACGCGGAAGAATATCTTCGCGGCGAGCGCTTTTTATTTTTTCTCGGCGACAATATTATTCTTGGAAGCATCAAAAAATTTGTTGAGCGATTTCAAAATGAAGAGTTGAATTGCATGATTGCGCTTTCGCGTGTGAAAGATCCGCAGAGATTTGGTGTGCCAGAATTTAACGCAGAAGGGAATTTGGTAAGAACAATTGAAAAACCAAAAGATCCACCGTCGCCGTTTGCGGTTACGGGAATTTATTTGTTTGATGAGAAATTTTTTGAAGCTTTCAAAACGATCGAGCCATCAGCACGTGGCGAGTATGAAATCACCGATATAATTACTTGGTATATTCGAAATGGAAAAACAGGTCATGAAGAAATTACTGGTTGGTGGAAAGATACTGGAACGCCTGATGCCCTGATCGAAGGCAATGCACTTATCATGGATGATCTTCCGCGCGAGCATTTTTGTTGCGAGAGTGAATTATCAGACAGCGTGCAGGTTCAAGGAATGGTAAGTATTGGAAAAAATACGCGCATCAACGCAGATGTTCTGATCCGTGGTCCAGTTGTTATTGGAGAAAATTGTGAAATCACCTCTTCGTATATCGGGCCATACACAGCAATCGGAAATAATGTGAAAATAAATCAAACAGAAGTTGAGCACTCAATTATTTTTGATGGAGCTACAATTGATACAACGCGTCGAATTGTAAACAGTTTGATTGGACTCAACGCAACGCTTGTTGATTATACTCGCACACATCCAAAAAGTGGTCATAGATTGATTGTCGGCGATAACAGTTTTGTGGAATTGTAGTGTGGATTGTTTGATTCCTTCTTCCCACACCATAAGAAGTGAGAAAATAAAAAAATGAGTGGTTGTACTATGTCGAAGGGAACAACGGCGAAGAGTCCGTTGGCCCGAAGACATGGTGCAACTACTCATTTTATTTATTTTTTATTTACCTTTGTAACCTTTTTCGATTCGCCTCTATCTTTCCGTCCTTTTCAACCGTCCACACAATCCATTCGCCTCCATTTTCAAACCAGAATTCATTTACGGCCGACTCTTTAACAAGAGTCATTTTGTTTCTTTGTGATCTTTGATCAAGTTCCAAAGCAGTGATTCCTTCTTGTGAAGTAAAAATTGCAACAAGACCTTTTTCATACCATTTAAGTCCGATTATTGGCTCGCTAACACGCGTTAGAGTTTCTTGTTTATGCGAGAAAGGTGAATACACTGCAACATCAAATCCATCACTAAACAGGAGCGCATTTCCGGTGTTTGACCAATTCCATTGATTTGCAGAAACATTCAAAAGTATCTGTTCCTGTGTTTGTGTTGGATCAATGAGAATGAGACTGTTGTGCGCAGTGTCTTTCAGCAAAAGATACGGATTTGGAGAATCTTCAAAAGTATATGAGCCAAGCGGGAGATAAGCGATAATTTTTGCAATATCGTTTTCACCTTTTACAGAAAGCACACTTCGATCAGATAAATTTTTGATCGTGAACGGAGAAAGTTTTTCATCAAACGGTTTTTGTTCACCGGTTTGAATATTGAGAAGTGTTTTTGCTTTTTTTGTTCCTGTCGCTTCAATGAATAAAATTTCGTTTGTATCAGTCCATTCAACAGAATATGTTTGCGACTTTTGTTTTGGTAAACGTAAAAGTGATTTTGGTTGCGCGTCAAAATTCTCTTTCATCAAAACCTCAATCCAAGAACCATCGTCTGTTATGTATGTCCATTGTTTTGTTGATCGGTTAATTATCGGATTTGTTTCAAGCGTGATTATTGTTGGTTCTTGGTCTTGTTCAAGAAATAAAATAATATCATTGGCAAACGTACTTTGTTTACTGTTGACTTCAAGTGTTTTTTGCCAAGAAGTATAACCGTCTTTTTGCACACGCACGATATGTTTCCCAGGCATCACATCATCAATCACTGCTGGAGTATTTTCTTTTTGTTTTTTGTCATTAATAAAAATCGAAGCGCCACGAGGAAATGACGTGACATTCAAAATTCCAGTTTGCACGATTTTGTTAGTTCCAAATTGATAACGATAACCGGCTGTATACAAAACAACAATTGGTGCGCTTATCAAAAATGCAGCGACAAATATGAAGAAAAGCATCGGTCGCCAGAATTTAGGTTTCATACGGATTCATTCTATGGAATAATGCTAAACTCGGCAATCATTAGACCGGGCTTCTCAATTTCAATTTATTTCTCTATAATGCGGATATTCTAACCTCTCTCATAGGTCTGCGCTTATTTCGTACGCGGACTAAAGCCCGCGCCTACACCCTCTTGGTCCTCTGGGCCATCTTGGTCCTATATCGTTCTATGCCTTCAATCTTCTTCCCAAAAAAGAATATCCCACACACAGTGCTTTTTCTTTTTGGCGCGCTGATTATCGTGTTTTCATTTGTGATTGGATATTTTGTTGGGGGCGCACGTTCAACTCAAAAACTGGTTCCTGAATCACAAGGGCAGTCTGCGATCGAAGACAAGGTTGACTTTCAACAATTTTGGGATGTTTGGAATTTTGCAAAAACTTCTTATTACAAACAACCAGTTTCTGATGAGGATTTGTATTACGGCGCTTTGAAAGGAATTCTCGAAGGACTTGATGACCCATATTCAGTTTACTTTGATCCAAAAGACGCGGAGGAATTCATTTCAAGTTTGAATGGATCGTTTAGCGGAATCGGCGCAGAAATTGGAATTCGTGATGAAAAATTAGTCATTGTTGCTCCAATTGATGATGCTCCTGCCGCTCGTGCTGGTCTTCAGCCCGGAGATTGGATTGTGATGATTGATGGAGTTGAAACACTTGGAATGAGTGTTGACGAAGCAGTTTCAAAAATTCGAGGTGATGCTGGAACACAAGTAAAGATGTCTGTCAGCAGAAATGGTTTGAACTCACTTACAGAAATTACGATCACACGCGAGAAGATCGTTATTGATTCTGTGAAATGGAAAATCGATGAAAACAACATCATGCGGATTTCGATTTCAACATTCAACGACGATACTGCGGAATTGTTTTTGGACGCGATTCAAGAAACACTTACAAAAAATGTTCGTGGAATAATTCTTGACTTGCGCAGTAATCCAGGCGGACTTCTCACAACAGCTATTGATATTGCTTCAGCTTGGGTTGGTTATCAACCGGTCGTGATTGAAAAAGCGCAAGAAAACGCGCAAACATTCAAAGGTATGAGTGCAGCGCGTCTTGCTGGTATTCCAACGGTTGTTTTGGTGAACGGAGGTAGTGCATCTGCTTCTGAAATTGTTTCTGGTGCGTTGCAAGATTACGGAGTTGCTAAACTTGTCGGAACTCAAACTTTTGGTAAAGGTTCTGTGCAGGATTATCGTGAACTAAGCGATGGATCAGCTGTGAAAGTTACAACCGCAACTTGGTATACGCCAAAAGGTCGCACGATTCACGAAACAGGAATCACTCCAGACATTATTATTCCATTCACACTTGATGAATTCAAACAGGGAATAGATCCACAACTTGATGTCGCGATTAAGATTATATTAGGAACGTATGCCCAGTAGGACAACAATGATCTGTCACCTGTCATTCCGAGCATTAAAATAATTTGTACGACACCCCACGTTAGGAGTCGTGCCGATGTCAGTCAAAGAAATACCAATTGATGAAATATCATTGTTGTACTACTGGGTATGTTGAACAAAAAACCGAAAATAACACACCGTGAACCAGTTGAACAAGAAGAATCAGCTGGAGGAATTGTTTTGAAACGCTCAAAGAACCGTTTTTTAATCGCGATGATGAAAGATTCGTACGGTAAATGGACATTTCCAAAAGGTCATGTCGAACAAGGGGAAGAGCTTGAAGAAGCGGCCGCTCGTGAAACACTTGAGGAACTTGGACTTGAACAAATTCGTTTGCTTGAAGAGCTTGGTCAAATTGATATTTGGTTTCGTGATCAATTCAGTAAAAGAGGAAAGTTGATTCACAAAGATATTCATTTTTTTCTTTTTGAAACACCTGGTAATGCGAATTTGCACCCTGACCCAAAAGAACACGCACTTGATGCAAAGTGGGTGCCGATCAATTCTGTCATGAAACAGTCAAGTTATCCTGACATGATTCCTATTCTCAAACGCGCGTTGATTTTTATAAAGGAGAATTTTTAGAATAAAAATAGGCGGGGTGCCCACACCCCGCGGTGCAGTTTCAAATAATAACAAAGAAGCTGCGGCACCATGTCTCCAGGCCATCGGACTGTCGCCGCTGTTCCCTTCGACATAGTGCCACAGCTTCTTTGCATCACATTGGTAAGTGGAGGGAAATATAACTACTTTTAAAACATTTGCCGAACTGCACGGCTATTTGTTAAAGTAGATTTTAATATGCGTGAATTGTGTTTTTGCGGTCGTGTGGAAAAAGGAGAAGGAATGGCCACACGTCTGGGCTGTCCAACAGCCAATTTAGCTGTGGAACAAGGCGCAGTAATCCCTGCTCTTGGGGTTTATGTTGGAAATACAGAGCTTGAAGGAATAATCTATCCATCGATAATTTGCATAAACGACGGGCGAACAGGATACCGCCTAAAAATAGAAGTTCACTTACTTGATCAGAAAGATATCAACCTTTCAGGAAAGTACTTACATGTTGTTTTATGCAATAAAATAAGGGATTTAGTGCCATTTCCAGGCGAAGATGAGATGGCAAAGATTATTCAGGATGATATTTATAAAGCCGGTGAATGGTTCGCTGTGCATAAAGGTTGACGTTTTTTCTTTGTTTCTCTTGCCTTTTTTATCTATCCCTGTTAAACTGCCTAAGTAAAACTTAAGTCTTTCACACACTATGGCAAAGATGACCAAGAGCCAATTCATTAACACATTGGCCGAGTTGATGGGAGCATCAAAAAAAGAGGCTTCCGACGCATGGGACAAGTTCGTTGAGTTGGCCTATAAAGAGGTCAAAACAAGCGGGGAATTCAACCTCCCAGGACTTGGAAAGCTCGTTAAGAAACAGCGAGCCGCGCGCCAAGGTCGTAACCCAATGACAGGTGCAAGCATTTCGATCCCAGCAAAAACGGTTGTGAAGTTCCGTGTTGCAAAACAAGCAAAAGACGCGGTGCTATAAATTTAGAGAAAAATAAAACCGCTCATTGATTAGTTCAGGGCGGTTTTAGGTATGATTAAAATGATTCAGACTAAGCCGTGTTGTACCATGTTGTAGGGAACAGCGGCGACAGTCCGATGGCCCGGAAACATGGTGCAACACGGCTTAGTTGTATGACTCAACAAAAAGCGATTCTAATTGATCTCATTCATCCGCGCATGCAATCAGAGCATTCGCTTGATCGGATGGAAGAACTTGAAGAACTCGTACATACGTACGGCGGGATTGTGATTGTGAAAAAGTGGCAGAAACGTTTTGCTCCACATCCAAAAACATTTATCGGAACTGGAAAAGTTATCGAGCTTGGTGAAGAAGGGAAGACTCTTGGCGCGTCGCTTTTGATAATTAACGCGCAACTTAAACCTCGTCAAACTTATGAGCTTTCAGAGCAGTTGAAAAAATACAAAATTCAAGTTTGGGATCGAATTGATTTGATTTTGAAAATTTTTGCAAAACACGCTCGCACAACAGAAGCGCGTCTTGAAATCGAACTCGCGAGCATTCGCCATATGGGCCCGAGGATTTTTGGAATGGGAATGGAACTTTCACGTCAAGCCGGAGGAATTGGAACAATCGGAATCGGAGAAACAAATATCGAGCGCATGAAACGACATTTGAAAGAAAAAGAACGTCACATTAAAGACAAATTGGAAACATATCAAAAAGGCCGTGATCTACAACGTGCGTCAAGAAAACGGAACAATCTAAAAACAATCGCGGTTGTTGGATATACAAATGCAGGCAAGACAACACTTCTCAATTCTCTAACAGGACGAAAAGAATACGCGGCCAACGAGCTTTTCGCAACGCTCGATACACGAGTTGGTCAACTTTTTTTGCCAAAACGAGCAGAGGTCGCACTTGTTTCTGATACGATCGGATTTATAAAAGAACTTCCGCTAGAACTTTTGAACGCGTTTGCTTCAACACTTTCAGAAGCAGTTGACTCTGATTTGCTTTTGCATGTCGCTGACGCGAGTGACAAACATTTTTTTCAACAACTTGATGTTGTTGATGATATTTTGAAACGACTTGGAGTGGATCAAAAACCACGAATTTTAGTGCTTAACAAAATTGACCTTGTTTCATCTGCGACTCGAAAAGAAATTGTGAGTCGTTTGGGTGACAGAAAGGCAGTTTGTATTTCGGCCCAAAAAGGCACTGGCTTAAAAGAGTTGATTTCAAAAACCGAGGCTGTTTTACGATGATTTTGCCTGAAATCATGTATAGTTACCCTTAAGGGGTGACAGATGAGAGTGTTAGAGAGAGAAATTTCTCATAAGGAGTAAGTCCGTCCATACCTTTACCAAGGTGTGGACGTTTGTTGTTG
>Ga0265296_1000935_pt1 | contig 37304 bp, 44 predicted proteins | sample MunlanPumphouse1_FD_189073 | JGI IMG/M metagenome (GOLD analysis project Ga0265296, IMG submission 189073) | Groundwater microbial communities from a municipal landfill in Southern Ontario, Canada - Pumphouse #1 | ecosystem: Environmental > Aquatic > Deep subsurface > Groundwater | place...
GGGTTCTAGCGGTAAGCAGGGTAGCTGCCCAAGGAAATTGTCTAGAGCCAAAGGCTAACCGGACAATGGGAAGGCGCAAAACCAAAACCAAACTGGCAACCGGAGTAGCGATAAAAAGGCTTTGGATGATGGTTTTAAAAACCGTGTGGCGAAATTCATCTAGCTTATTGTTAGCGACACTTTTGGAAAGAATCGGCAAAGAGGCTTGGCCGACGGTAGTACCAAAAATACGACTGGGAAGATACATTATTTGTAAAGCCAAGTTAAGAAGGGAAATTGAGCCAATAGTTAAAGTGCTGGCAAAAAAGAGGGTGATGGTGTTTTCAATTTCGCCTAAACCCAAAGATAAACTTCTAGGAATCATGAGATTAATAATTTCCCTGACACCGGTTAATTTGGGATTAAAGATAAGTGAGTAGTCAAAGCCGATTTTTCTAGCAACGGGAATCTGAATAATTAAGTGGAAAAAAGCGCCAACTACCGCACCGTAAACGACCCCATAAATACCAAAGTAAGGAACCAGAGTAAAAATACTTAGGATAATAAAAAAGTTGTAAACGATTGGAGAAAGAGCGGGAACAATAAAAACCTGATGAACCTGAAGAATTCCGGTGAGAAAGTTACTAACCAGGAAGAATATTTGAGCAATTAGCAGAATTCTCGTAAGATTTGACATAAGTTCGATTTGATAGGAATTAAAACCTCCGGCGATGAGATGGGAAAATTGGTTAGCAAAAATAAAAACAATTAGAGAAATAATAGTAAGGGTGATTAAAAGGAGGTTGATAACGGTGGAGCCGATTTTGTTGGCCATTTCTTTATCTTTGTGGAGATAAGTCGAAAAAACAGGAATAAAAGAAGCTGACAAGGCACCGGTGACTAAAAGCTTGAAAATTAGGTCGGGAAGACGGAAAGCGGCGTTATAAGCATCAAGCTCCAAAAGACAACAATTAAAAAAGCGAGCATTAAGAAAACGGCTGCGAAGTAATCCCAGAACAGCTGACGCGGCAAAAGTGATGACTAAAACTAGAGAGGCAGAAAAAATAGTATCTTGCCGCTTGAGACTTAGAACCCGAAAACGTTCAGATAAGGTCATAGACAAATTATATCGGTAAATGGTTGTAAATAGTTAGGGTATAGGATAGAATACCAGTCATGCCAATTAGTTTATCGACAAAAAAGTCACTAAGAAAGTCCCAAAAAAACCGAAAGGCTAATGGGATAGTTAGAAAAAAAGTTAAGGAAATAATAGCTTTATTTTTGGAAAAACCAACTGAGGGAAATTTAAAAGCCGTATTTTCGATAGTTGATAAGGCGGCAAAAGTGGGCATTTTTCATCGTAAAAAGGCGGCAAGATTGAAGTCAAGATTGGCTAAAAAGATTGCTAACAAAATTGAAGTAACTGCAAAGAAAGAACTATCGAAAAAAGAGCCCGTGAAGAAAAAAACTGTAAAGAAAAGTGTGAAGTAAATATCGTAAAATAGGGGTGTATGAAAAAATTCTTTGTTACCACTCCGATTTATTATATTAACGATGTCCCGCATATTGGCCATACCTGTACAACGATAGCGGCCGATATTATCGCCAAACTACACAAACAGCAGGGAGAAGAGGTCTTTTTTTTGACCGGAACAGATGAACATGGGCAAAAAGTGGCAGAGGTAGCGGAAAAAGAAGGATTAGCCCCAAAAGAATATTGTGACAAGATTGCCCCACGATTTGAAGAGGCATGGAAAAAATTAAATATAGATTTTGACTATTTTATCCGGACAACTGATCCAAAACATGAAAAAGTAGTAGGGGAGTTGCTGCAAAAAATTTTTGATAGGGGAGACATTTATAAGGGTAAATACGAAGGTTGGTATTGTGTTGGTTGTGAAAGTTTTAAAACCGAAACAGAATTAACAGACAAACATTGTCCCCTGCACCCGCCGGAAAAAACGGTGTGGAAATCGGAAGATAATTGGTTTTTTAAATTGTCGAAATATATTCCCAAAATTATTGAGTTAATTGAAAATCCAAAAACTAATTATATTTTTCCAGAAGGAAAAAGATCGGAAATTTTGGCAAAACTTAAGGCAGGAGTTAATGACATTTCCTTCTCGCGAGAAAATGTTGCCTGGGGGATACCGGCACCTTGGGATGAAACACAAACCATTTATGTCTGGATTGATGCGTTGATTAATTATTACAGTGCTTGCCAATTTCTAGAAGATAAAAAAGATTTTTGGCCGGCTGATATTCACCTCTTGGGAAAAGAAATTTTGTGGTTTCATACGGTTATTTGGCAAGCAATGCTATTGTCGGTCGGGTTACCTCTACCTAAAAAAACTTTTATTCACAGCTTCTATATGGTTGATGGGCAAAAAATGTCTAAGTCCCTGGGAAATGTGATAGCACCACAACAACTGATTGACTTGTTTGGAATTGACGGAGCGAGGTATTTGGTCGCCAGGTCTTTTCCTGTTGAAAATGACAGTGATGTAGGAATTGAGAGATTCAAAGAAAGATACAACGCTGATTTGGCGAATAACTTGGGTAATTTGGTGTCAAGAGTGAGCAAACTTGCTGACAAATTACAAATAACAAATCCCTCTAAATCTCCCTTTGACCCCACAGGGGCAAGCCCCATAGGGGCAAGCAGGGGAGACTTTGTAAGTCTAATTGATAACTTAAGATTTGATGAGGCGATTGGGTGGGTGTTTGAAAAGTATATCGATAGTACTAATGCCAAATTAAATGAAGTGGCACCGTGGAAATTGGAAGCTGATGATCCAAAAAGAAAAGAAGTATTAGATTATTGCATCAATAATTTATTAACTGCGGCAAATTATTTAAAACCGATAATGCCAAAAACAGCAGAACAAATTGAAGCAGTTTTTAGCGGTGAAATTAAGCCGCTAGAAAAACCGTTGTTTCCAAGAATTAGCTAATTTATTACTCGAGAGATTTGAGATAATCTAATAATTTTGGATGTAAGGAAGTCGTAAAATATGTTTGTACTTCTGTTGGCTTGATCCATTTTGTGTCAACAAATTTTTCTCCCCTTTTTTCCTGGCCGCTGACAACCTCGCAATGATAATAAATTGATAGGAATTCTCTTTTTTCCGGGTAAGTTTTGGCAAATATTATTTTTTTAATATCAATATCAAGATTGACTTTTTTCTTGACCTCGAGCTTAAGATAATATTCTAAGTCTTCTTCGTAGGCAGGCCGGCCACCGGGAAAACACCAAGAGAGCTCCTTAATGTGTTGATCATTTTGCCGACGACCGATTAAGATTTGGCGGGTCTGGGGGTTGTAGACAATAGCCAGTACGTTAACAAGGAAAACCCCTTTGTCGAATTGTGTCCAATCCATAGATAAGGAATTATATCAATTGTATAATTACTTCGTGATCGATACTCATGCCCACTTGTCAGAAAAATTTTGCCCCGACGTAAAGTCGGGACAAGCTTTGATCGAAGAATTAACGGTAATATTAGCAGGGTCAAATGTGACTGATAGCAGAGAGAATATTGAATTAGCAAAAAACAATCTCAAGCTTTGGGCTAGTGTCGGGATTCACCCCCAATGTACTGATCCGGAGAATTTAGATGCGATAGAAAAACAGTTAAAATTGTTGGAAGATATGGTTAAAAGTAATAAATATGTTGTGGCTATCGGGGAATGCGGATTGGACTTCTCTCCCCCACCACCAGAAGAGAGGGAAAGAAGTAAAGAAGAGCAGGAAAAACTGTTTTTAGGTCAAATAAAAATAGCCAAAAAATATCAAAAACCACTAATAATTCATGCCAGAAAGGCAATAGATGAAGTGATAGAAATTTTAAAAAAATATAAAAATTTGTCGGGAGTGTTTCATTGTTATACCGGCGGAAAAAAGAGAATACAGAAGGTGTTGGGATTAGGAGACCAGTGGTATTTTGGAATTGACGGGAATTTGACTTATGAAGTCGGGTTGGCGGAAGTGGTAGCGGCAATACCAAAAGAAAGACTAATACTGGAAACCGATTCCCCTTTTTTGACACCGGTACCGTTTAGAGGACAAACCAATAAGCCGGAGTATGTGAAATATATTTATGAAAAACTGGCGGAGATTTGGAAACTAAGTCTCAACGAGACCGAAAAAATGATAGATAGAAACGCCAAAAGATTATTTAATATAATCCGAGAGTAAATTTTCGAGTTCTTTGACTGAAGGGTATTTGTCGACCAAGGCAACTTCGTTGTCGATCATAAGAACGGTTTTGCCCTGAATGCCCTGGGAATAAGGCCGGTTCATGTCCTGAATATATTCGGGATCATTCTCAATTTGAAGACGTTTGCAAACCGCATCGAGATTGGCAAAAAGTTGTTTGCCTTGTGGACTGCCACGATCAAAAAGTTGTATGCGCATAATTGGATTCTATCAAACTATCTTTTTGGCTCTTATTTCAGCAACGATGGGGGCAACAACCTCACAGGGAGTATCGGGAATAGGAGGAGAAGGGTGGTTCATAGAAATGGTAAGTCCAACTAGTGTGTTGTGAGCTTCTAAGGGCCGCCTTAACCCTTGTACAAACTTGAGCCACGCTTCACAAGAAATACAATTTGGGTTTTCGGGTCCATATTTACACATTGGAAACTACTTTATATCTAAAAGAAAGATTTTACCAGACTGCAAATTAGAGATCTGTTACAATATTGTGGTTCTTGTTTTCTTGTGTATTTTGACCGTGTTATATAAAAGACAAGCAATAGTCATGGGACCGACGCCACCGGGGACGGGAGTAATAAAAGAGCACTTGGGAGCGACATTCTCAAAATCGACATCGCCAACCAGTTTTTGAGTTTGAGGATCGGGGCTTAAGCCAATATCAACCACAACACTCCCCTCTTTGACCATATCGGCAGTAATAAACTTGGCCTTACCAACGGCAGAAACTAAAATATCCGCCGACTGACAGACATTTTTTAAATTTTGAGTATAGGAATGGCAAATAGTCACAGTGGCATTTTTTTGAAGAAATAAAGCTGAAAGCGGTAAGCCGATATAAGGACTACGACCTATAATGACCGCATTTTTACCGTTAAGATCAAGATTATATTCTTCAAAAAGCTTAATAACGCCAAAGGGAGTGGCAGAGGCGATAGCGGCTGGATTCTTTTGGAAAAGCAGGCCTAAATTAGCGGCAGTTAAACCGTCGGCGTCTTTACGAGAATCGATAGAATTTAAAACAGTCGAAGTGTCAACTGAGATAGGCATGGGTAGCTGAACCATAATGGCAGAAATTTGGGAATCCTGGTTTAGTTGACTAATGAGCTTGACAACTTCATCAGTAGAAGTGGTGACAGGAAGATGGTGGAGGTTAAATTTTATGCCGATCTCTTCCGATTTTTTTTGTTTTTTATCAACATATTGAAGACTGGCAGGATCGTCACCGACCAAAATGATATGAAGAGAAGGTGGAGTTTGCAGACCGAAAATATCAGTTTTGAGCTGACCTAAAATTTTTTCTGAAGTGGTTTTGCCGTCAAGAATGGTCATATATTTATTATAACTTAGTTAAAGTTTCCGATCCGGTTTTGGTAATTAAAACGGTGTGTTCAAATTGACAGGAAAGAGCGCCGTCAATAGTACAGACAGTCCAACCGTCTTTTTTATCAATGGTAACTTGCCAATTTCTGGAAATGTTAATCATGGGTTCGATAGTAAAGATCATCCCCGGTTTGAGAATAACGTCATCTTCCTTGGTATCAAAATGAAAAACAAACGGATCTTCATGAAATTTAAGGCCAATGCCGTGACCGCCCAAAAGACGAATCACACTATAACCAAATTGAGAAATATAGGGCTCGATAACTTTACCGACACAATCGTTAAGAAGCTTACCGGGTTTTAAAGCGGCAATAGATAATTCCAGCGATTTTTGAGTTCGTTCTAATAAAAGTGAGGCTTCAGGAGAAATTTTACCAACAGAATAAGTAGCCGAAACGTCACCGAAGTAACCGTTTAGAATGGTGGTAACGTCAAGATTGATGATGTCGCCTGTTTTCAAAATTTCTTTACCGGAGGGGATGCCGTGACAGACGACGTTATTAATAGAAGTACAGATACTTTTGGGATAGCCTTCGTAGCCAAGAGGAGCCGGAACGGCCATATGATCAATAATATATTGATGGCCAAGATCATTGAGATAGAGAGTGGAAACACCCGGCTTAATGAAGTCGGCCAGATATTTTAGGGTGGCGGCAGCCAGACGACAGGATTTTTTGATACCGTTAATTTCGGCGGAGGTTTTGATAATAACCATGCTGGATTATAGCGATAATTTGCATTTTTTTGAAATGTGAGTTAAATTACGTTGATGGTCGAATTGATGATAATGATATTGTGGTTAGGACTAGTTAAAGAGGCAAGAGCACAAACTTTGACCATGGTTCCAAGTGTAGCAAGTGAAAGTCCGACTGTTAAGCCAACGGTAACAATCAAGCCAGTAACTAGTCCAACAGTGACGATATCACTGTCGCCAACGGAAGTTGAGCCGAGTCTAACCCCGATACCAACCGAAATCGAGCAAGTGGTAACCCCAACTCCAATAAGTCAACCCAAGGCAACTGATCAATCGTTGGTAGTGATATTTTTATCGGCAGTAATCGGGCTATTGGTGATAATAATTCTGGCACAGGCTTGGCCAAGAGATAAAGAAGAGAAAGAATAATTTAGTCGATGGTAAGAGTTTTTCGGTAAAGATAATAGGCATAGATGAAAATGAAAATGGATGTCAGAAGAACCGGAACCAGTAAAAAGAAAAGGGCTTGGTTTGGAAAAAATAAACAAAATAAAGTTAAAATTCCAGTGATTTTAAATAATTTAGCACCAACCTGATGGGTTTGATTCCAAATAGTGTCACTGTGGAGAGTCCAAGGAGTACGAATACCGACAAACCAATTACGCTTGGCGTGACCGGTGAGAATGCCAGCGTAGTAAAAAATGACGGCGAAAGCGGGAGACAGTACTTGGATCATGTTAAAACGGTAACCTAGATTCCAAAATATAGTTAATAGGTGGAGATAAAAAAGAAAGATAAAAACGACATTGATAAAGGCATAAAAATAACTTTTGAATTGGTCGAAATTTTTTTTATAAGGATCGGTTTGAGGGAGAAAAAGAAAAAGAAAATAAAGAAAAACCGATAAAAAGGGCATAAAAAAGAGGCCGAAAAATTTACCTGAGTAACCGTTAACTTGACCATCCGAACCCCAATGAGTAGCCAAAAGATCGGGAAGACGGGGATAAAAATAAATTCCGACTAAAAATGAAATAAAAATTATAAAAAGAGGAATTAATTTTGATAATTTCATGATTGATAGTTTAAACGATTTTCGACCTTGGAAGAAATATTTTCTTCAACGGATCTGACTTTATTCAGATATCCAGAAAGAAGGGCCAAGCCACCGATGGTTGTCCCTTTCTTACCCCCGACTTCGGCCAAAAAATCACCGTGCATATCGTTACTGTGGATGATGGTGAAATTTTTGGTGTGCATGAGTTAATCCTGCCAGGAAATAGTTTGCGGGATCGTACCAATAAAATTGAATTTACCATCGGAGAGGTTAAGGGATTTGATATTGAGTCCGGGGACACTTTGGCGACGGGCATTGGCGAGTTCTACCAAGTAAAATTGATTGTCAATAATGAATTTAGACGGGATCGGAACGCGGCCGATTTCTATTTTTTGGGTATTGAGGGTGATTTGGTTGTCGGTAACAGTGACCATGCCCTTAAAGTAGAATGGAGGATTGCCTTGTAAATGAAGTGCGTCAGCAGCGGTTTTAGCCAGTTCGGAAGACAAGCCGGCGGCTTCAAGATAGCCGGGTAAGCGATCCAACAAAAGAATACCGGAGACTTCACCACTACCATCGGGATTAATTTTGATCTGAACATCTTTGACCAGATAATATTTCCACTTAGGACTATTAGCAAGGGCGGTAATTTCGGGAGAAGTTAGAGAAACAGAAACATCTTTTTGACCGGAATAAAGAATAGAACTAGGACTATTGTCCGCGAGCTTCTGATAGGCAATACCGTTTTGACGGTTAACAGAGTCAAGGTCGGCAGAAGTAGCTTTGACACCAAGGTCACGAGGCTGGTTGGAACCCAAAATTGAAGAGATCCGGGGAATAAAGCCGAGATAGCCAACGAATAAAATCGGTAAGGACAAAAGTAGCAGAATAATCAGTAAAGAGCCGGCGATGGAACCTTTCATAGTAAAATAGAGGTGTTAATAGTTTATTTTATCAGTAACGGACAAAATTATATCTAAAGACTATAAAAAAACTTCCTGGGAAAGAGTGGGCGGTTGGTATAAAAATGTTGTCGGTGAAAAAGGGCATTATTACCATCAAAAAATAATTCTTCCGGGAATTTTGAGGTTATTAAAGTTGCAGGCTAATCAAAAGTTATTGGACTTGGGTTGCGGTCAGGGAGTATTGGGAAAGTGCTTGACCAATCATAATTTATTTTGGGGACTGGACTTATCGGATAATTTAATTTCGATGGCTAAAACCGAAGACAAAAACAGAAATCATAAATATTTTGTCGGTGATGCTACAAAAACAATAAATACTGACGAGAAGTTCGATTGGATAACTATGATTTTGGCGATTCAGAACATGAGTAAGCCGTTTTTAGTTTTTAAAAGTTGTTCTAATTTACTGACCGAAAAAGGAAAACTATTAATAGTCATGAATCATCCGACTTTTAGGATTCCCCAAAACAGTGATTGGGGGGTGGATAAAGAAAGACTGATCCAATATCGACGGATTGACAGATATATGTCGCCATTAGAAATTGGCATTGAGGTAAGTCCGTTTGATAAAAAAACGGACGAAAAAACTTTAAGTTTCCACTATCCTATATCGGCTTATAGCGAAATGCTTTTTGATAATGGTTTTATGATAGAAAAAATCGAAGAATGGGTGTCGGATAAAAAAAGTACTGGCTCTATGGCTAAAGTTGAGGATAGAGCCAGAAGAGAATTTCCTTTATTTATGGCGATAGTTGCTTGCCGAAGGCAAGACAAAACTCGGAAATTTCCAGAAGAGCAAAACCTTTGAATTTGATAGCGGCTTCAATTTGAGAGAATACTTCTCCGGGATTTTTGGCCTCAACCCTTTGAATAAAAATAGCGGGGTTGACGGATTTAAGTAATTTAACGGCATCGATGGGAACGTTAGGAGTGCCAAGAGGAGTTGATTTGGTTTTAGAACCTTTGGGAGTGGTTGGACTGGTTTGGCCGGTAGTCAGGGAATAAAGATAGTTATTGGAAACTAAGACGGTAATATCAACGTTCATCCGAGCGGCGGCAATAAGATGATTAAGACCCTCACCATAAATACCACCATCACCACCGATAGCTAAAACGGTAAGATCGGGATTAAAAATTTTGGCACCCATGGCAACTGGGATACAACGACCGTGAAGAGTATGAGAACCGTAAGACCGGATAAAATCGGCCATATTGCCGACACAACCAATGTCGTAAGTGACAACCAGATTATGAGGAGTAATTTTGAGATTGATGAGAGCTTTTTCAATGCCACTTAGAGCCAAGTAATTTGGACAACCGGGACACCAAGTGGGAATATTATTAGTTCGATAATTTTGAATAGTAGCCATTTTATTTAAGTTGTTCAATTAATTCTTCGGGGTAGAAAGGGCGGCCGTCAAATTTTAAAATTTGACGATCGGGATGGAAATCAAACTGGGATTTTAACAAAGTAGTTAGTTGGCCGGTTTGGTTGTTTTCAATAACGGTAATATTTTTAAATTTTTTAATTATTTTTGGAAGACCGGGATCACTTGGCCAGAGAGTACGAATTTGCAAAAAAACATAATCGGGAAGATCTTTGAGCGCTTCCAAAACCGGAGCCGTAGTTGAACCCCAAGAAACAATTAATTTTTTGGCGGTTTTAGGGCCAAAAAGCAAATTTTTTGGAGTTAATTTTTGAGCAGTAATTTGTTTTTGCATTCTTTTGGCAGTCATTTTTTTGGCCAATTCACCGTCTTCAGTAGCAAAACCGAACTCGTCGTGCTCATAGCTGTTGCTTAAAAATTCACCGCTCAAAGTACCAGGAAAAGTAATCGGAGAAATACCGTTTTGAGTATTAAGGGAATAACGCCGATAACCTGCTGGAGGATTGGTAATAATCTCACCCCTATTAATTTTGACCTTAACTTCGCAGAAGTCAAAAACATTGGAGGAAGATTCGCCCAAATACTTATCCGAAAGGATAATGATTGGAGTTTGCAAAATGGCGGCTAAATTTTGAGCCTCAACAGCCAGCTTGAAGGCTTCGGCTTGGGAACCGGGAGCTAAAACAACTTTGGGAAATTCACCATGACCGGCATAAATGGCATGTAAAAGATCTCCTTGGCCGGTCCAAGTGGGGAGACCGGTGGCGGGACCGGGGCGGGAAACTAAATAAAAAACCATGCCGATTTCGGCAATACCGCAAAAGCTGATGGTTTCGTCCATGAGAACAAATCCCCCTCCGGAAGTACCGACAGCGGCACGGGCACCGGCGAAAGCGGCACCGGCGGCAAGGTTAGCAACGGCAATTTCGTCCTCGGGATGTAAAACAGTGATTTTAGATTCCTTTTGCTTTTCGGCCAAAAAATGAAGAACGCCGGTAGCGGGAGTCATGGGATAGGCGGCATAAAAATTGCCACCAGCTTGCAAAAAACCCCAGCCCAAAGATTCGTTACCATCACAAAGAACAGGATTTTTGTTTTTAGCGGCGGGTAAGCTAAGTTTTTGGTTAAATCGGGAGAAATTGTTCTCCGCAAAATGAAAACCAAGATCAAAAGCCTTGAGGTTGACGTCGACAAATTTGGCATATTGTCCGACAATCAAATCCTTGGCGATTTTGGGGTTGAGTCCGTAAAGATAGGTAATAACGCCAAGACAAATAGTATTGGTCGTTTGAGAACTGCCGGATTCTTCTGATAATTGTTTTAGAGGGAGATTAAGAAAAGTAGCGCCTTGATCATCGGAAGAATATTGTTCGTCACCAAAAACTAAAGTATCTTTGGAAAATTCGGACTGATGTGCCTGCCAATGACCACCAAGAAGAGAAAAGAAAAGATCAACGTGGAAGTGGGGAGCAAAAATGGTTTGATCGGAAAAACTAACCTGATAGGTGTTATGGCCACCGCGAACTAAAGAGGGATATTCATTGTAGTCTTTGATATTAAAACCGGAAGCAATAAGAATTTTTGAGAGGAGTTGACCGCCGGATTTGATGCCAAGGCCGGCGGGAGCGGCAAGTTTGATAGTGCGGATGAGAGACATGTGCTTATTTTACTATGTTAAATCATAAAAACACCGGTTCATATTAACGTGAGTTAAAAATACCAAAAGATCTCATAATTTGACCATTGCAGAGGTAAAGTTAACAAGGATATAATCTGTCTACCCCACTTATTTTTGCAAGGAGGTCTAGTGGTCAAAACATTCAAAAGATTCTATCAATTTATTTTTAAATATAAATATCGTTTTGCCATATTTTTGGTGGTATTGGTGGTGGCGGGAATATCGGAAAATTTAAGTCCGTATTTACTGAAACTTTTGGTCGATAATGCAACCAAAGGTAATCTTTCGATACTTTTTACAATACTTTTGGGTTTTGTTGGAGTTAGGGTAGTAACAACTTTAATTGACACTTTGTCTTATTATTTGGGAGATTGGGTACAAATTCCGGCAGCCCGAGATGCTCGGATAGCGGTTTTTAAATATATTCAAGATTTAGATTTTGCTTTCCATGTTAATAAAAATACCGGAGCGTTAATATCGGCTTTTAAGCGAGGAGATGGGGCATTTTTTAATTTGTTTATGAACTTTCATCAGGAGGTGCTGCGAACAGTAGTAAGCCTTTTTGTGGTTTTGTTTTTCTTTTCCAGGGTAAACCCGATGATTTTGTTAATGATGTTAATACTCTTTCTGGTCAATGTAACAGTGATGGCGTTTTTGATTAAATTTAATTTAAAAACCAGAAAAGAATTTAACGAATCTGAAGATCAGATATCGGGAGTTATTACGGATAATTTACTTAACTATGAAACAGTAAAATTTTTTGCTCAGGAAAAGGCGGAAGAAAACCGATTAAAAAAGAGCTTTGAGGACTGGACGAAAAAAATTTGGAAATTCAGCAATAGTTTTAGACTAATGGATATTTCGATTGGAACCATCTCAAGCTTGGGAATGTTATTGATATTAGGAACGGTGGTCAAAATGTTAGTTGACGGTAAAATCGGATTGGGTGATTTTGTAATGGTTTCGAGTTTTTTGTCGGGATTTTATTACCGATTTTTTGGGTTGTTTTTTCAATTAAGAAATATTGCCAAGAGCTTTATTGACTTGGAAAAATATTTTGACATTTTGGATAACGATATTATGGTAAAAGATCCGGAGGTGCCAAAAACTATTAAAGAAGTACACGGAAAAATTGAGTTTAGAAAAGTCGGATTTGCCTATCCGGGAATTAAAAAGAAAGTGCTGGAAGAAATTGATTTGAAAATTTCGCCGGGAGAATCGGTAGCTTTTGTAGGACGATCAGGGGCAGGGAAAACAACATTGGTTAAGCTTTTGTTGCGATTTTACGACTTGAAAAAGGGAAAAATATTGGTTGACGGAGTCGATATCCGACAACTTAACAAAGGTTATTTGAGATCGCTTTTAGCAGTGGTGCCGCAGGAGCCGATACTATTTAATAACACGATTGGTTTTAACATCGGTTATGGAAAAGAAGGGGTAGCCAAAAAAGAGATCAGGGAAGCGGCTAAGATGGCTAATTTGAGTGAATTTATTGAATCACTGCCAAAAAAATACGAAACACAAGTTGGAGAAAGAGGAATTAAGCTGTCCGGAGGTCAAAAACAAAGGTTGGCGATTGCCCGGGCCATGCTTTGTAATCCAAAAATTCTAATTTTTGATGAAGCCACCTCAAACCTAGATTCGGAATCCGAAAGATTAATACAGGAAGCGTTGTGGAATACAGCTGAAAACAGAACTTTGCTGATTATTGCCCATAGGTTTTCAACTATAAGAAGGGCTGATAAAATTGTAGTTTTGCAGCATGGGAAGGTGGTGGAAATGGGAAAACACGTTGATTTGGTCAATATTAAAGATGGTGTATATCGAAAGTTGTGGACACTACAGGCCAAAGGTAAATTGCCGAAAGATGAGGGCGGGATAATGACGAAAGGGGTAAAATAAAGGATGGACGACGAACCGGTTTTCAAAAGTGATGAGTTAATTATGGACACTGTTGTAAAAGAAAGACTAGATAACGCTAAGAAAGTTTTGGGAATTGATTTTCCGATACCAAAAGTAGCGATAAAGAGGATTGATGAAGATTTTATTGCCCGAACAGATATCTTGTCGGATGGATCATTTCAAGCTTCTTTGGGTAACGGAAGTGATCAATACGACCCGGAAAGACGAATAGGAATGGTGGTTCATGAAGTGGCTCATATTGCCATGTGGGGGTTAACCGGAGAAGTTTTACAACCGGCAACTCATTTGGTTGATGAAGGCTGGGCAAAATTAATCGAAATGGCGAGTACAAAAATAACTGTTGAAGAAATCCAACAAGAAATAGCGGGTGAATTAAATACTCTTAAGACACAAAGACCGGATATTTATGAGAGATGTTCCCGTTTTGATAAAGCCGTCGCCGATGAAGAAATACCGAATTTGCCCGACGGAATGACGGTAGGAACAGCTTTGGTGTTTTGGATAAAAGAAAATTATGGAAACGAAGCCATGGTGAGGTTATTAAAAGAGTCACCTTATCAGATTAAGTGGACCGGTGAACCAGGGAAAACAACAGACGAACAGTTGGCCAAAATTTTAACATCTATAACCGGAATACCTGACATAGGGGGGATGAGAGATAAAATGGAAGGGTGGTATGGGGTAAAAGGGTGATATAATTAGGTCACAAGAGTTGGAATTGCAGAGAAACGGTTAGGAATTAGCAAAACGCTTGTGAGATTATGCAAAAAACCGGAGTTGGTGACCATATAATTGATTCGGATAAAATCTATGTGATTTTTGATATCAAAAATCAAAAAGATGTTTCCGGAAAAGATCGGGAGTATGTTTACTATAAACCGATAGCAAGTTTGGAAAGAGATACGGGCTTAATTGGGTCAATTCCGATAGATAATTTCACTAAGGCCGGATTAAGAGGTTTATTGTCCAAAAAAGAAGCGGGGAATTTTTTGAATGAAATCAGTACGGCGTCAGAAATGGAGGGAATTGACTATAAGGGCTATAAAGAGATACTTTATGCCAATGACCCGATTAAAACATTACCATTATTGAAAACTTTGTGGGGAAAAAAGAAGGCTGAAGGAGAGAGTTTTTCCAGAGTGGATAGAGAAATCGTGGAAGTTACGATGAAGCATTTGGTGGAAGAATTAGGATTTGTGACCAAGACTCCTCTTTTAAAGATGCGGCAGGAAATTGAAGCAGAACTGAACAAAGCGGCTAAAGTGTGATAGACTACAACCTGATTTATTTAAGGCTAAGAATCTAGTCTGCCCATAAGCACCTGAGTGCATATTTAAATTAATTTGGGCATATTAATCCCGTATAGACGGGATTGCCATAATTTAATTAGTAATATGTACAACAACAGAAATTCTGGTGGATTTAACAGAAACCGCCAAAGACCGAATTCATTTAGACCAAGATTTTTTGGGGCCGAAAACATTAATACTTCCCTGTTTATCAAAAAGGCGCAGGAATTTGTCAAAATTGAAGAGGAAACAACCAATAACAGTTTTGAAGACTTTAATTTAAACCCGATATTGCTGGAAAATATTAAGATCAAAGGCTATACCAGGCCGACTTTGATCCAGGATCAGGTAATTCCGGCAATTTTAGAAAACCGGGATGTTTTGGGAATTGCCAATACCGGAACCGGAAAAACAGCGGCCTTTGCCATTCCTTTGATTGAAAAGATTTTAAAAAATCCCAATAAAAGAGTGATAATTTTGGCGCCGACCAGAGAATTGGCTTTACAACTCAAGCAAGATATCAGATCTTTTACCCCCGGACTTAAAGTTTATTTGGCCCTAGCAATCGGTGGAGCCTATTTGCGGGAACAAATTATGGACATCAGAAGAGGTCCGCAAATAATTATCGGTACTCCGGGAAGAATTAAGGATTTAGGACAAAGACGGGTAATTAAATTCGGAGAATTGGACACCTTAGTACTCGATGAGGTTGACAGAATGCTGGATATGGGCTTTATCGAAGATATCAGGTCGATTGTCGACCAAATTCCCAAAAGCCGACAGACATTGTTTTTTTCAGCGACCGTAAATAAAAAAGTAGAAAGTTTGATTGATACGTTTTTACACGATCCGGCTAAGATATCGATAAAAACTCAAGATGCATCTTCACATGTGGAGCAGGATGTGGTCCGGGTGCAAAGAGCCAGAAAAGAAGAGAAATTGCAGGAACTCGTGGCCAGAGAAGAATTCAAAAAAGTACTGGTGTTCGGCGGAACTCAAAGAATTGTGGAAAAACTCTCAATATCACTGGTTCAAAAAGGATTTAGGGCTCAAGGACTGCACGGCGGTAAGCCACAATTTAAACGACAACAAATTGTAAAAAGTTTCAGAGAAAACCAAATAAGTATTTTAGTAGCTACAGATGTAGCGGCCAGAGGTTTGGATATTGCCGATATTACCCATGTAATTAATTATGACAAGCCGGCTAACTATAGTGATTATATCCACCGAATCGGCCGAACCGGCCGGGGAAATAACAAAGGCTTTGCCTTAACGTTTGTGGACTAAGGTTTATTTTTGATCATTTTGGTTTTTGATGGGGATAAAATATTTTTTGCCTTTTAGCTTATCGGGGAGAAGATCGACGTTAGTGTACTTCTCGTAACCTTCACCATAGTGAAGATCCTTCATCAGTTTAGTTGGGGCGTTGCGAATTTCCAAAGGGATAGGGAGATTGCCTAAAAGCTTAACGTCGGCTTGAGCGGCGCGGAGAGCATCGTAAGCCGATCGATTTTTGGGAGATTTGGCCAGATAGACCACTCCATGAACCAGATTGATGGCACATTCGGGATAGCCGATGGTTTCACAAGCACGGAAAACTTGATTTGCCAGCATTAGCGCAGATGAATTGCTAATGCCAATGTCTTCGGAAGCAAAAATGACCATACGACGGGCAATAAAAAGAGGATCTTCCCCTCCTTCTATCATTCTAGCCAAATAATAAACAGCGGCATCAACGTTACTGGCACGCATTGATTTGATAAAAGCGGAGATAGTATTGTAGTGCTCATCGCCTTTTTTATCGAAACGTAAAAAACTACTTTGAAGGGCGTTTTTAAGAGAGTCGAGCTTGAGGTTGCCGTAAAGAGTATGAGCATTATCGATCATGGTGATGGCCTGACGGGCGTCACCATTGGCCATGTTGGTAAGCCAATCGATGGCATCCTTGGACATTTTGACTTTGAGAATGGAAAGACAACGGTTAATAATTTGGCCGATTTCAGGATTAGAAAGTTCATTCAAAACGAAGACACGACAGCGGGATAAAAGCGGAGGAATAACTTCAAAACTGGGATTTTCAGTGGTAGCACCGATAAGAGTTAGTTTTCCGGTTTCAACAAAAGGCAAAAGATAATCCTGCTGGGCCTTGTTAAAACGATGAATTTCGTCTAAAAACAAGATTTTTTTGATCAATCCGGGAGTATTTGGAGCAGTACCAATAATTTTGCGGATATCGTCTTTGCCGGCAGAAACGGCTGAAAGTTCGTAAATTTCAGCACCGGTAGACCTAGCTAAAATCCGAGCCAAAGTAGTTTTACCGACTCCGGGCGGACCCCAAAACAGCATAGAAAAAAGTTGTTGGTTTTCGATAGCTAAACGGAGGGGTTTATTGGGGCCAATAAGATGGGCTTGACCAATAAATTCGTCAAGATTTTTAGGCCGGATAAGATCAGCGAGAGGAGCGGAAGAGTTCATGTTCGGGTTTTATTTGGTATAGGGAAGGATAAAGCTTTTAGGTATAATTGTCAATAGTTTTTAGATTATGAAAAAAATTATACTGATACTAATAATTATTTTGGGGATCGGGGTTTGGGGATGGAGAAAAATCTTTTTTAAGAAAACAGAAAATAAAACCGCTAATGAGACGGTAAGATTGGAACCGACGCGTATTTTGGTATCGCCGACAGTAACGGTCATTCCAACAAAAAAACTGTTGTCGTTTGAGGAAATGAACAAAATTAGCGGACCATGTGCGGTTGTCAAAGTAATGATGTATCACCACGTTGAAGAAGACGGAGAAGCTAATAAAAAAAACATCACTAAATTGGCGGTAGATCCGGAAACTTTCAAAAAACAAATGCAATATTTAAAAGACAATGGCTATTCAATAGTTGGACCGGAAGAAATAATTAATTTTTTTGATAATGCCGGGCAATTGCCCAAAAGGGCAGTGATGATTACTTTTGATGATGCTTATGAAGATAACTATCGGTTGGTATGGCCAATTTTAAAAGAATTTGGATATAAGGCAACAGTTTTTGTGCCGACGGGACTAGTGAATAACGAAAATTATCTTAGTTGGCAAAATATCAGCCAGATGAACGGCGCCGGAATTTATTTTGGCAATCACACCTGGTCGCATAAAGGCAGCAACGGAACGGTGGAAGCACAAAAAAAGGAAATTGAATTGGCCGATCAGCAATTAGCAGAAAAAGGACAAAATCAATTAAAAATATTTGCCTATCCATATGGAACACCAAGCAACAATGCCGAAAAGGTATTAAGTGATTTAGGATATAAAATGGCTTTTACAACCAACTACGGAACAGTATTGTGCCGAGGAAAGAGACTGGAAATGCCGAGAGTAAGAATCGAAAAAGGTAGTTTGAAAAGCTATGGGTTCTAATTAAAAATTGATCAACGTTGACGGCGGCGGAACTTAATCCACCAGATAACACCAAGAATGGGGAAGATAACCGGAATATAAACTACAAGCCAAATTATAAGAGTACCCAAACCCCGAAGAGTAGAAACCAGTGAACGAACAGCCTGCTTAAAGATAACGGTTGGCCGCCATGATTTGTCGGGAGCATAGGGCAAAGAAAGCTCATCAGTAGAAAGATAAATCGAAATTTTAGTCAGCTTAGCTGACTGTTTATAATATTCCTGCTGACCTTTAAGGGAATCAATTTGGCTTTGGAGATTAATAAGTTCACGTTGAACGTTGAGAAGGTCGGGGACGGTAAAAGCTTTGGCCATTATTTCTTCGAATTTAGTTTTAGTTTGGGTGAGAACTGCTAGCCGAGCTTCAATATCAGTGTATTGATCAGTAACATCGTAACCGGAAACGTGTTCAGAAACTACTTTGACGGATAGTTTTTTAAAAGAATCTAAGGCTTCGGCCCGCTTATCTTCAGGAACCCGAATAGTGATGTTGCCGGTAGCAGAAAATTCGGGCTTGGCCAAGTCAGAACTGACCATGTAGCCGCCGAAACCTTTAGCGAGAACTTCGATTTGACTTAGAACGGGGGCAACTTCTTTGACCTGAAGAGAAAGAGAAGTATTTTGAATAACCAAACGGTCGGGATTGTCGGTAGGAGCTACTTCGCGCTGAAAGGAGAGATTAATGGGTGATGATTTTAAGGCTGAAAAACTTTCGCCGGAGGCGCCGCCGCTGTAAGGAAGGGAGGAAACAGACGGAGACGACAAACGGGAAAGATTAACTCCGAAAAGTTTTTGGCTAAGAAAATAAATTACCAAAACAGCCAAGCCAGCGGTTAACCAATGCTTTTTAATCCAGGCAATCATGAGATAGAATAATTTAGCATGAAATGGAAGCTCCTGTCAATTATTTTACTGATTTTCGGATTAAGGCTAATTGGAATTAACCAATCACTGTGGTTGGATGAAGCGGTATCCGCAAACGTAGTGAAAAATTATGATTTTGGCGGAATTATTAAGAACTTTTCACCAAATGATTTTCATCCGCCTTTGTATTATTTGGCGTTAAAATTGTGGACAAACTATTTTGGCTATTCGGTGGTGAGTATGCGGCTTTTATCGATTTTGTTCTCAATAATTACGATATATTTGGTGTTTTTGATCGGGAAAAAAATCAAAGACGAAAAGTTTGGTTATTGGGCGGCGATAATGACCGGGCTAAATCCCCTACTTTGGTATTACTCCCACGAGGTAAGGATGTATTCATTAATAACCATGTTGTTGACGGCAGTAGTGTATTGTTGGGTGACAAAAAAATATTTTTGGCTAAATTTATGGGCCTTTTTAGCTTTCAGTACTTTTTATGGGTCGGTATTTTTATTGGCGACGATAAGCTTGTATTTGATAATTAAAAAAAGGTGGAAAGAAGTTTTTATAATGAATATCGGCCTAGGAGCGGCAGTTTTGTGCTGGCGGCCACTTTTACAAATACAAATGAAAAACGCCCAAGTGATGCTTTTGGAAGTTAAAAATTGGTCGTTGGTACTGGGAAAGGCAAATTTGAAAAATTTGCTGTTGGTACCGGTTAAAATGACCTCAGGAAAGATCAGCTTTTATCCCAAATGGTTGTATTTTTTGATCAGCGGAATTTGGGCAGGATGGTTAGGGCTAAAAATTTTAAAAAATGGTTTAAGCAATAAAAAGTTTTTGTTTTTAGCAATAATGCCGTTGGTTTTAGGATTTTTGTTTTCCCTTGGGTCGCCGATGATGCAATATTTTAGGTTTTTATATTTGGTACCGATAATTGCACTAATACTCGCTGGAGGAAAAAACAGAGGACTGGTGGCGATAGGATTTTTAGTTTTTGGACTAACTTATGCCCTAAACCAAAACTTTCACCGTGAGGATTGGAAAAATTTAGCAGCGAATTTGGAAAATAAGGTTTATATGATCGGCAGTTTTGGCGATCCGGTAAAATATTACAGAAAAGAAGTAGAAATAATGGATTTGAGGAATAATATCGAAGACAGGGAAATTAGTGTAATCCCATATGGAGCAGAGATACACGGACTTGACTATAAAAAGAAATTGACTGATTTAGGATACAAAAGAATTGAGGAAAAAAACTTTTTGGAATTAAAATTGGAAAAGTGGAAAAAAGACTAGCAGTTATGAAGCGGTCATAGGTGTTAATATTACAGATGATTGATCCGAATACAGCAAAAATAAAATGGATAGGAAGAAGAGGAAAAATTAAAGTTTTTACGGTTAATGGGGGAAAAATAAGAACAGAGATCGATAAAGAGTTTACAAATTTCGGACAACATTTTAGGTTTAATTTTATTCCGGAAAATGAATTTTGGATTGATCAGGAAAAAGTGACCGATGAAACTAAGTTTTTTATCGATCACATGTTGATGGAATGGAAACTGATGAAAAAAGGAATGGACTATAATCAGGCAATAACTTTTGCCAATGTAGCAGAACAAGCAGAAAGGATGAGGGCTAAGGACGTCAAGGAAATAATTGACAAGGAAGGGTTTTTAAAATCAAGCCAAGTGCATAAACAATTATGGGGAGAAACAGATAAGGGAGTAAAAGTGTGGATTATTGACGGAAGATTAGTAAGAAGCTTGTTTTTTGTCGATTTTACTGAAGGCGGACATTTTTTTGTATATTCGTTTGTGCCAAGGGAAGAAGTATGGATTGACAATGACTTGCCGGAAGAAGAGAGATGGCCGGTATTATTGCATGAACTATACGAAAGACACCAAATGGAAAAGTACGGCTTAACTTATAACCAGGCGCACCGAAAAGCCAGTAGATTGGAATGGAATTGCCGAACCGGCAAAATGGACCTGCAAAAAAAATTGGCGGGTTTGGGGTGGAAGGATAAAAAAACTAGTGTGACGGAGAAGAAAAATCAATAGCAGAAAATGGCGGTTCGACCGGCCGAGATTGATTTTGACCAGATAAAACAAGATTGACATCAGCAAAAATCGGAGATTGAAAATATGTTTGACCTGAAGGGGGTTGAAATTCAAAAGAGAAAGTGGAGCGTTGAAGAAGATACTTGGATTTGTCAACCCAAACGGTAATAGTAAAACTTTTTAAATTAGAGATAAAGGATTGAAGATAGCCGGAATTGGGAGAATTGAGTGAAGCGAGTTGATTACTAACCGAGGCCAGAAGCTCCGGAGTTAATCTAAGCTCGAGCCGATAGGTTGGAATATGATTAAGATTGTCGGTTTTAATTCGAATATTGGGTAAAAAAACATCGGTAAGAAGATGGTCGATAACAATTTGAGTGCTGTCGTTTTGAGGAGCGGTATTTTGGTTTGACAGTGAAGCCAAATTTACTTTCATCCAAGTATCAGAATATTTTTGATCAGCTAGTGGGGTAAGGTTGGTTAGACCAACGGGGGGTTGGTGAGTTTTAAAATAAAGTGTTTTGCCGATTTGGCGAAGTTCAAGGGCGGGGGTGTTAAAAATTGAACCTTCCAGAAAAAAATCAGAACTGTACTTCTGCGAAAAATCACTGTAACCGACCAGAGCGATTTGAGGATTATTTTCTCCAAGGTAGGTGACTAAATCAGGAGAAGTAAGATTTAGTCGAAAGTCAAAACTGGTTTTGGTTAAATTTTGAAGTGAAGAAATGGTTGAGTTTAGAAGGAATTCTGTCGTCGGCTGAGTAAGTGGGAGACGAAAAACAAAAGAAGAAATCAGGTGTTTAAGCTTTAAATCAGTTAAGGGAATTTTGTTGTAGGCAATACTAAAAGCGACAATTATGGTTGAAAGAAGGACAACAAAAAATAAAGGAGAAAAGATTAAGATAAAAGTTTTGAAGTTTTTTTCAAAAGCGGATAGTTTTGTGGTTGAGGTAATTAAATGAGGATAATTAGCTTGATACCAATCCCCTGCCAACTTAATCTGGTTTGAGCTCCAACCGGCAGCTTTAATTTCGGAAATAACTGACGACAGGGAAACCTCTGTTCGAGCCGATTGTTCAAGAACAGCTTGAAGTGAAGGGGGTAACAATGGGAGTTTAGGTGTATTTGACAAGACAAGTTAGACTTTAATTTTGTATCTTCTAATTTGGGATTTGTTATTTTTCAATTTTAGGGTAATAGTCAACGAGGTATTGGTTATGTTTTTGTGAAGAGTGCAGGCATTTTTAGAACAAGTGCCAAAATAGAGGTTACGGGAATCCGAATTGCTTTTTTTGGGGTCAACGGAGCCATAAACACCCTGCTCGATATTATTGGCAAGATAGGTTAATTCATAAGAGACTGATTGAGCCAAATTGAGATTGGAAAAACTGATAATGAGGTTTTGGTGGTTTGGAGAAAGTTTAACTGAAACGGTAGGAGCGGTCATGGTGGCAGTACTGGTAGTTTTATAAACTCTTTTTTTGAGGGCGTGAGCGGGAGTAGCCGTAATCAAAAATAGTAATGATAAAAGTAGAATGAGGATGCATTTTCTCATGAAAATATGATACGCTATTTCTATATGAAAAACAAAATAGTAGCAGGAGCGGTTTTGGGATTGATCCTAATAGGAGGTGGATTAGGTTTGTGGTTGTGGCAAAAATCAGGTCAAAAAGAACAAATAGTGACGGAAGAAACAAATATTTCACCGATCCCTGAAGCGACAGCTGGTGAAAGCGAAAAGAGCTGGAAGGATGAGGCAGGATTCGAGTTTAAATACCCAAATGGTTTAGCGATAAGACAAGACGCCAGCGACGAAAACCGTTATACCAACTTGGAAATTACAAGTGAAAAAACAGAGGCAAAGATTGTGATATTGGCAGAAGATACAACTTACAAGGCTGTTGCGGACTGGATTAAAAATGATAAGAAATTAAAAGGAGCAAGTGCTACTGATATAGATGTTGGCGGTAAATCAGGTAAAAAGGTGGTTTTTGCTGATTCGGAAAAAGTGGAGGTGGGGGTAATTGAGGATAATATTTTATTTTCAATTGAACTTGATAACGGAAAAGATGAAGTCATGGCAAGTGCCTTGGAGACAATTACAGGTTCCTTTGAGTTTGTTATTCCAACGCAAACACAAAAAACAACAACCGGTACGGGCCAGGATCAAGGCGGAGAAGTGATAGAAGAGGAAGTGATAATAGAATAGTTTTAATTGAATAACAGATGAAAAAAAGATATTTGTCAGATTTTTTCTATTTTGGCGGGTTGATTAAGAAGTTTGATAAAAAAGTCGGAGACTTGGGGGTTCAGGGAACGATGGAAGGGTTGGTAAAGGAAACCAAAACTAAATGGCAGGTGGAAGATAAAGAAGGATGGACAAAGGAGGTTTTGCAAAAAAAACCGGTAATCGTGGTCGCTAATCATCCGTCCGAGTCAGATATTATTTTTATTTTGGCGGCGTTAGCGGCCAGAAAAGACATATATCTGATAATTGATTCCACTTTTATGGGGATTTCTAAAAATATTGATAAACATTTAATACCGGTTTATATTCAACACCGGGAATCAAGAGGAAAGGGGAATTTCAGGTGGAATTTGATAAAAAAATTTCATTGGAGCCAAAACTATGGTAGGGATGCGGCTCATCAGAAAAATATAAAAAGTATTGGCAGAGCGACGAGAAGAGTTGAGAACGGAGCCGTAGTAGTGATATTTCCCGCCGGAGGAAGCACTGATGGAAGATGGTTTTCCGGTATTGGTCACTTAGTCAGAAGTCTTAAAAATAAAAACGAGGTGTCTATAGTTAAGGCAAAAATCGAAGGAAGTTCCAAGTGGGACTATTTTAGGTTAATTCCGGGATTAGGTCGATTAATGCCAAAAATTAAGGTAACTTTTTCAACTCCAAGGAGAGTGACTGACATCGCAAACGAGGACGCCAGAGCTATCACTAAAAGACTGGAAACAGAATATTTAGAATGGAGTGGTGTCCAAGAAAAACCGGAGAAAAGACAATTTGTTCACAGCCAACCGATTTATGCATTTTTACGAACGGCATTTTTGTGGTTTATAGGCAGGGTTAATTAGAAAATCCACATGGCGTCGCCGAAGGAAAAGAAACGGTAGTTTTGAGAAATAGCCGTATAATAGGCATTACCGATGGATGAGTTCGGAAATTTTGTAAACCGAAATGGAGAGTTTGGATAAGATGAAAAAGCAGAAACCAACATTAAAAGACTAGACTGCGGAAGATGAAAATTGGTAATGAGGCTATCAACAAAATTAAATTTATAGGGAGGAAAAATAAAAATATCGGTAGAGTTAGCCTTTGGTTTTATAGCCCAGGACTCAAGAGCGCGAAGAGTAGTGGTACCGACGGCGATAATCCGTTTTCCCTGAGATTTGGCTAAAGTTAGGCGGGAAGAAGTGGCCGGATCAATTTCAAAAAATTCCGTATGAAGTTTTTTTTCAGTCAAATTTTGAGGCCGGAGTTTTTGAAAAGTACCAAGACCGACATGAAGAGTTAAAAATTCAGTGGCTACTCCCCTATTTTGGAGCTTTCGGAGTAAATTTTTGGTGAAGTGAAGACCGGCAGTAGGAGCGGCGGCGGAACCAACCGCTTTAGCATAGACAGTTTGATAATCCTGACGGAGTTTTGTTTCGGGATCGGAGGGGTGAATATAAGGAGGAATAGGAGTCCGGCCGATAAGATTTAGAGTGGTGAAAAAATCAGGCGAAGATTGATTAAAATTAAATTCTATCTCGCCTATTTTTGGATCGATTTTAATGACGGTGGCGATGAGTTGGCGGTCAAAAAAAATTTGAGAGTTGATTTTTGGAAGCGGTGAGGCGATTGCCAGCCAAGATGTTGAGGTTTGTTGATGGAGCAATAAAATTTCGATCCGACCACCGGTTTCCTTTTGACCAAAAATTCTTGCCGGAAAAACTTTGGACTGGTTTAAAACTAAAACATCATTAGGACCAAGAAGGTTAGCAAGGTCGTAAAAATGTTGATGAGAGATGTTGCCATTTTGACGATTTAAAGTCAGAAGACGGCAGTGATCACGGGGAAGAGTCGGCTTGTCGGCGATTAAATTCGGCGGTAATTCGTAGGAAAAATCGGAAATGTCAGGCATTGGGCTAGTTTAGCACAAGGGGTAGGTTTATAATGAAAACTATGATTAATATTGATGACATAAATCAGATTAAAAATCTGGACAAAAGTAATGTTTTGGAGTCGGTACAAGCTTTGGGGAAACAGTGCCGACAGGCGTGGGAGAACGTTAACGAAATAGTAATAAAAAATGATTACAGTCGAGTAGATAGAGTGGTCGTGGCGGGAATGGGGGGGTCGGCGTTGGGGGCGGAGATTATAAAGGCTTTATATTTTGACCGATTAAAAATACCGTTTGAAATTAGCCGCGGGTATCATTTGCCAAGATATGTTGATCAAAATACATTGGTAATTTTGTCAAGTTATTCGGGAACAACAGAAGAAATTTTGTCGGCAGCCGGAGAAGCAGAAAATGCCGGAGCTAAAATAATGGCCATATCGGCAGGCGGTGAATTGGAAAAAACAGCAATAGAAAAAAGATATGATTTTTATAAAATCAGACCGGATTTTAATCCAAGCGGACAGCCAAGAATGGCCTTAGGTTACAGCATCTTTGGGATTTTGGGGTTGCTAAAAATGGCAGGAATAATTGATATTGAAAATGGTGAAATCGAAGGAGTAACTGCAGTGATTGAAGAAGTCCGGAAAAAAAATGGAGTAGAAATAGCAACTGAAAATAATTTGGCTAAACAAATTGCCTTGAAACTGGAAAATAAAATCCCGTTGGTGCTGGCGGCCGAACATTTGGCTGGTAATGCCAAAACTTTTTGTAATTCGATTAACGAAAACGCCAAAACACCGGCAATGTTTTATTTACTGCCTGAAGCCAATCATCATTTATTGGAAAGCTTAAAGAACCCGGCAATTAATAAAAATAACTTAATATTTTTATTATTTTTGTCAGACCAATATGAGCCGGCAATCAAAAAAAGATTTGAAATAACGGAAAAGGTAATTGAGCAAAACGGCATTGAAAAGACAGTGATACAGGAAAACGGCAAAACAAAACTGGAAGAAGTGATGTGGTTGGTGGCTTTTGGAAATTGGGTAATATTTTATTTGGCAATGATTTATGGAGTTGATCCGGCGACAATACCGTGGGTCGACTATTTTAAAAACGAAATGAAGAAGTAGTTTGGATTGAGGAGCTAGTAGTAGGGCTAGAGAAAAATTAAGCCAATAACTCCGGTAATTATAAGATAAATCAGGCAATAAGGGAGAATGGCTAAGAGTATCCGACGAAGAGAATGAGAGATGCCTAAAACAGTGGCGGCTACCAAAACATCAGCCAAAGCGATCATATTGCCGGCACCGGCACCAACCAGGGCCAAGGACAGAATGTTTTGAGGAGATAAATGTTGAAGCAAGCCGGAAGAATAGAGAGAACTACCAAACATCAGATTGGAAACGGTAGCACTCCCGGTGATGAAACTACCAAAAGCTCCGATGAAAGGAGCAAAATAAGGCAAAAACGAAGTATTAAGAAAGCCGGCAATAGTTTTAGTAATCGAGATTATATTTTTGGATAAATCGCCAGAATTGTTCATTAATTGGACGATTATGGACATAATGGCCACAACAAAAAATGGTTCCAGAGTACGAATAAAAGAAGATTTTATTAATCCTTTGAGGGGTTTTGATTTAATTTTTAAAAAAGGGAAGACAATGAAGCTAGTAGCGATAAAAACAAAACCGGGATTGAATAGACTAATAGAATGGTTTAGAAAGGGAAGAGAGAACGTCGCTTTGGAAAAAAGAAATTTGCCGGCAATTAAAAGTAAAACAAATAAACCATAGGGAGCAAGTGTTTTGAAAAAAGTTAACGGTTGAAGATGAGTCGTTTTTTTTATTTTTAGTCGAAAAATATTTTTGGGAACAAATAAACCAAGACGGGAAGTTAATAAAACCAAACCAAGACCAATAATAGAACCGATGATTGAAGGAAATTCATAACCAAAAAGAGAGATAAAATAAGCCGGCAGAACAAAAGCAACCCCGGACCAAATGGCAAAAGGTAAGCCTTCAAAAAATAACTTTTGACGATGACGTTGTTTTGAGACCAAAACCAGTAGCATAAAGACGGGAACGAGCAAGCCAATAAAATTTATTTTGGCGGTAGTAATGGCAATAGTATTAAGATCAAGATTAAGGCCGGCAAGACCGACACGAATGGGAGTGCCGGCGGCACCAAAAGGGACCGAAGTGCTATTGCCAAGTAGGGCAATGACCACGGCCGAAAACGGACTTATACCGAGAGCAACCAAAAGAGGGGCAACAACAGTGGATGGAGTACCAAAACCAGCAATACCTTCTAAAAAATTTTCCAAAAACCAAGCCAGAAGAATAACCTGAAGTCGAAGATCACGAGAAAAGTTTTCCAGGTGACAAGCCAGACTGCCGACAATTTTGGCCTTTTTGAGAATTTCCAAAAAGAGGATGGCGCCAAAAATAATAAAAAGAATGTCGAGGGCAACTAAAAAACCTTTAAGAGATGATTGAAGAATGACCGCAGTTGGAGTATGCCAAAAAAAAATAACCAAAAACAGGGTTACCAACAAAGTGTAAAAACTAACGTGAAGCAGGCTTGATCGATGGTGGAAAATCAAGAGCAGGCAAAATAAGACAAAAGGGATAAGCGAAAGATAGGCCATATAGGCGGGCATTGATTAATTATATAGGAAGCCGACCGGAAGAATCTCGGTTATGATTTCTGATAAATTCACACAATTTTTTCCCAGGGATAAGCCTTGTAGCCAAAATGGCCATATTTGGCGGTATTCTGATAAATCGGCTGGCGAAGATTTAAGCCCTGATTGATACCTTCAACTGATAAATCCAACAATTTCCAGGCAAAATCCTCGATAACTTTTAGTTCTTTTTTAGCAGTGCCAAAGGTTTCAATAGCCTTGGCAATCGGGTCCCGATAGCCGATGGCATAAGCTAATTGGACTTCGCAACGATCGGCCAAATTGGCGGCAACAATGTTTTTGACGATAAACCGGGCGGCGTAGGCGGCGCTTCGATCAACCTTGGTGGTATCTTTGCCGGAAAAACAACCGCCGCCAATCCGGGCCATACCGCCATAAGTATCGACGATGATTTTGCGGCCGGTAACACCGGTATCGGTAGCAGGACCACCGATTGCCCACTTGCCGGTACCATTAAAAATAATTTCATCTAGAGCTGGCAAATTGAGATTATAGGCGACAATTATTGGTTTAATAACCTCCTGATATAAAATTTCTTTGGCCTCATTTTGGTCAATTTTTTGATAATTTAAGGGTTTGGCTAAAACGATTTTGGCAACCGAAACCGGATGACCATTTTCGTAATTAACGGCGACTTCGGATTTGCCGTCGGGACGAAGCCAGGAATACTTAGAATGTAAATTGTCCATACCCCGACAAAATTCGTGAGCCAGAGTTATCGGTAAAGGCATAAGTTCGGGTGTTTCCCGGCAGGCGTAACCAAACATCATCCCCTGGTCACCGGCACCGCCATCATCAACGCCAAGGGCAATGTCGGGTGATTGTTGATGAATATAAACTTCGATATCGGCGGTCTTATCAAAACCAAAAACGGACTCCGTATAGCCCAACTCTTTGACTTTATCTTTGACTAGTTGAGCAAAATCAATCGGTTTTGGACAAGTAACTTCACCGGCAAGAACTACTTTTTGAGTGGTGACCAAAGTTTCACAAGCAACCCGTGATTTAGGATCATTCTTAATTGCGGCATCGACAACAGCGTCAGAGATCTGATCACAAATTTTATCGGGATGACCGGCACAAACAGATTCGGAAGTGAAAAGGGAATAGTTCATTTTTCCTCCATTAATTTATAAGAGGCATGTCCGAGCCCCGAAAAATCGGGATTCGCAGGCACCGTGACCCCAGCATGACGCTGGGGCTCGGTTGCCGACCCCTACTCTCCCGATGGTAATCGGGGGAAAGGAGATTCTCCTGACAATGCGATTAGAGGATAATGGAAAACAGAAAAAATGTCAACCGGAAATTTGAAATTATTTAGTAGGAAGAAAGATAGTTCGGGGTTAGATATCGGGAGTGGTGGACCAGACGCGCAGACCGCGGCGGCTAAGATAAGTCGGAATAATTTTAAAGGCCGGATTTAGGGATAAAATTGCAGAAATCATTTTTCTTTTTTGAGCCATGTTGGACCCACTAATAATAGTAACCGAGCCGCCGTCACCGCCGGCACCGTTGACTTTGCCGCCCATGGCGCCATAGCTTTTTGCCAAAGTCAAAACCTGATCAGCTTGCGGACAAATCAACTCCGAATGAAGCTTTCTTTGACCATCGTTACAGTCAGTAGCGGCTTGGCCGAAAGCGACAAAGTCCCCTACTTCGATGGCGCTTTTGGCCTTAATAGCGGCTAAACGCAGAGTTTCTAAAAGGGCTTGAGCATCCCTCGAACCGGTTTCCAAATTTTTAATGACAGCTTGATGAACTTGAGAAGATGAGTGTTTTTTGCCTAAAAATACAAGACAAATCCTTCTTTCCAGTTCCCACCAAATGTTATCGGGAAGAGTTATTTGAGTAACAACATTGTCGTAGGGATATTTTTTCATTTCAATGAAATTGATGCCGCCGAAAGCGGCGCAAATTTGATCCTGAATACCCGATTGTTGTTTAAGATCCTCGGTTTCGACACGGTGAGCTTCGTAGGCAATTTCCAAAGGAGTTATTTTTTTTTGATTTAATTCACACATGGCGGCCACGAGAGCAACACAAACTGAAGCCGAGGTCCCGGTGGAACAAGCCGCCGGAGCATCAGAGTGAACAGAAATTAAAATATCAAAATCTTTGGGGAGACCAATCCTTCTAATGGCCGATTCAAGCAAAGGATGCTCACCGTTTTTGGTTTCATCCATAGAATAAGGAACACCAAAATCTTCGGGGTAAACTGTAATCCGATTGGCTTGAGAACCGGCCGGGAAAACGGTAATTTGAACTTCAGCATACGGATAAACGCCAATGTTAAATATCTGGCCATGACCGGCAAACCAAGTATCGGTCCAACCACCAATGTCACAGATCCGGATCGGAGCAACGGAGTTGATAATTTTTATGGGTGATACGGAACTTGTACTTTTATTTTTCACGGGAAGAGTTTAATAAGAAATATTTTTTCCGGAAGCATTTTTACATTTGTTTGCCGGTATACTGCATTCATTTTTACAAGTTGAGTCAAGTCCATATAATTTGGGACAGAGGCTAACGGTCGGATTTTGGTAAAGTTCGCAACTTCCGGAATGACCACCACCCGGAGCACAAACATAGGAACATTTCACCAAACCAATATTGGTACTGGAAACGCCATAATTATAATGGCAATCCGAACCACAACCGCCAAGACAGCCGACATCTCCGATGGAAAGATCTTGAGTATTGGCTAATATAGTGTAGAGGCGATAATATTGTGGGGAATTGCCTGGTCTTACCTGATAGTAGTAAGACTGTTTGGTGATAGGATCGCAGGGAATTGATGCCGAAATGATTTCACCATGGTATTGCAGAGGTTGGCCACAATCAGGAAAGTCTTTTGGAAATTCTTCGGCTAGGCTGTAGTAAATTTCCAAATTAGTTTTAATTTTGTGAAGATCACTTTTGCGGCGGGTATCGAGAGCTTTGATAATTTGCGGGGGAACGACAAGGTAAGAAGTTATAGCTAAGATCGAAATAATAGCAATGACAACTAATATTTCCAACAAAGAAGTACCTTTGTTGACAGTGCGGGTGTGCATCAGGATTAATTATAGACCGAGTTGGATAATTTTATGACATTATCAATTTCTTTAAGCAAATTTTCATTTGAAAGAAGCCGATAACAAAACTCTTTTGCAAGCGGTTCTTCGAGCTGTTGTTTGAAATCGGCAAATGTTTCTGTAGAGCAAGTACTTTTTATATTTTGTTTACTGCTTGCATCTACCAGTCTTGAATCAAGCCTAACTCTCGCGGTTTGATCATCAACTAATAAATAAATTAAAATCGGTTTGATATTTTTACAAACTTCATCGTAAATTTGTTGTCTAAACGAAAACTTTAGGTTGGTGCCGTCGATAACAATTGAATGGCCTTTGCTAAGTAATTGAAGAGCCAACTGGCGAAGTGTTTTATAAACTAAAGAAAAATCGGCCTGATTATCGCCGAAAAGAGCATGAGAGATATTTTCACCCGACAAAACAGTGAAACCATATTTTTGGTGTAAATAATCGGCAACATAGCTTTTGCCCGAACCGGGCAGACCCATCAAAATAACTACTTGCGGCGAAGAAAATATCTGGCCGAATTTGATGGTTTCTAAGGATTTTGATAAATTGTCCATGACAAAATTATTCGGGGATATGATTTTTTATGAGAAAGGCTTTTTGGTCGGGAAGACAATTGTAAGGGAGACGGGGATAATCCATTGACTTATATTATCGCAAACTAGACTGAATACCAACCGGCGGAATAATGGGATAGAAAATAGCTGGCTCAAATTTGGGAATAACAAAAATAGGTTTGGAAAGCGAGAGCTTGGGCCGATAAATCGGCTCCGGCTTCGATCGAACAACTAACTCTTCGATAATTAATCTAATTAGTTTTTTAGCTTCGATTTCGTTTTTCTTAAGAGATACATTCCAATCAAGACCGGGTCCGGTGTTGCCTTCCAAAAGATAACTATTGCCGTTGTTACTGATAATAAAATCGAGAGTAAAAAGAGAGCACTTTTTGTCCAAAACTTCGGCAATTAAATTTGACTTGGCTAGTAAAGAGGCAGGAATGTTTTTAAGAGAAAGGTAGGTAAGCAAACCACCCTGGTGTTCGTTACAACGAAATTCGCCGGACTTGGCTACGCGAATATAAGACTGAACAATTTTGCCCCTAAGATAGATGAGGCGAATATCGGTAGGAGCAGGACAACGGTGATAACTAAATCCGAGATCAAACCGGACAAAAGGCTGAATAATAAAAGAGACATTTTGGTGCCGACGGGTAATTGCCAACATTTTCTTTGGATGTTTTGGCTTAAGTTTATAGACATGCCGGCCACCGGCGCCAAATTTGTTTTTCATAACAATGTCACCGGTAAAATCCTTTGACGTAGGGTGTTGAGAGATTAATTTTGCTAACTTTTCACAGGCATGATTAATACCCGGAAGAGTAGGATCTTCTAAAGAGACGGTAGGAATAGCATAACCGGAGAGTTTGTCGTAAGTTTTTTGTTTATCGAAAAATAAACTAAAAAGAGACGGATCATTGAACGGCTTTACTTTGTCTGACGAAAATAAAAGTTGACGACGGAACTGAATATCCGTTTTGGTCGGAGAAAATTTGTCAAAGATTAGAGCGGAAAAACAGGGAGAATTGACTTTGAGCCATTTTTTATCTTTATAAATCCAGAAACTGCGGCAAAATCCCGGCCCGACAATGTCGCTGGAAGTGCTAAAGCCGGCGGCTAAGTTAAAATCAGCACAAGTTTCTAAAAAATAGCCATAAACGTCGTTGTAGGCAGAATTTTTAGACTTTGAAGAAAAAGGAGTTAGATTTTTGGCAGAAACATCAGAGGCGCTTTTAGCCAGTGATTCGGCATAGACGATAAGAACATCAAGGTTGGTTAACTTTTTCATAAAAATATTCGTCACCAAAGCTTACGGAAAAAACGGAATTCTTTGTGAGATCAGTGAGTACATTATAACTTATCTTAAGGAAGTAATGGAGACTAGCTTTTAAACAAAAAGTGCGGTACAATTGGAATGTAGGGATTTTTTGATATAAGAGAGGTCGCTACATTTATAAGTTTGCATAAAAAAAATGGCAAAAAAGTTGTATGTCGGCGGCCTGTCTTTTCAGACCACTGATGATAGTTTGCGAGCGGCTTTCGCTCAAGCTGGTACAGTCGTATCGGCAGTAGTTATTAAAGATAAATTCTCCGGTCAATCGAAGGGTTTTGGATTTGTAGAAATGTCTACTGACGATGAGGCAAATGCCGGTGTCGAAATGTGGAATGAAAAAGAACTTGATGGTAGAACCGTCAAGGTCAATGAAGCCAGACCAATGGAAGAAAGACCCCCGAGAAGTGATAATTACTCCCGTGGCCCGAGTCGCGGTGGATACGGTGGTGGCGGCGGAAACAGATATTAAGTTTGTTTTTTAAAGCTAAATAAACCCCCTCCGGTAACGGAGGGGGTTTTGATTGGTCTGGCTAGTCTAGGTTTTCCTGATGAGAGACTGGTTTTGAGAGCCTGGCTAAATGATGATTGGCAGCAATATCTTTTAGAAATTGAGTCGGAGTTTTACCGTTTTTAATTTCTTCGGTTTTTTGTTTGAATTCGGCGGCAATGTCGTTGGCGATTTCATCGGTAACATCGGTATAGTTTAAGACATTAGTGAGGTAATATTTGATAATGTGCCGGCCGCTTAGCGGACCCAAAAGAAGGCGGCGTTCATTGACACCAAAAACAGATAAATCGTGACCTTCGTAGGCGCCGGAGTTTTTAATGACGGCAGAGGTATGAGGACCGGCAGAATGAGTCCGATTGGTGAGGCTAACCGGTTCGGTAATGGGAACCTGGATCCCCAACATGCTCGCTAATAAAACGTTTAAAGAATAAGATTGATCGAGATGAAAATTGCTCGTAGAAACCGGATTATCCAAATACAAATTACAGAGAAGTCCGGTAAGCGAAGTAATACCTGACCTTTCGCCAATACCCAAAACGGTAGTTTGAATATGCTGCATGCCGGCTTTGACTGCCGTAACCGCGTTAATCAGGGCGTAACCACGATCGTTATGAAAGTGACCTTCTAAAGGAGTTTGGGGATAACGTTTTCTTAGGGCTTTGACCCGGGTAGAGACTTCCGCCGGAGTAGCGGTGCCAACCGTATCGGGAGTACCAAACCGATCAACAAATTCGACAACAGAATCGTAAACTTTACATAAATCCCCGATCGGAGTTCTGAAGGCATCTTCGCCGCTAAAGCGCAATAAAAGTTGGGGGTAATTTCTTCGAATGTCCTCAAGAAGCGGGCGGACTGTTTTTATAATTTCATCAATTTTTTTACCATGTCCAAAATTTTGACTTTCTTCAGAAGTCCCCATGTACAAATTTAAGCCATCAACTCCGGCCTTTATGGCGATTTCAACATCAGAGGGGTGGCAACGGACGTGGGCAAGAATGGAAACTGGTTGGCCGGTTTTTTGACAAAACTTATCCCTCTCTTTTATCAAAAGAGCCAAATTATCGGCTTCTTTTTCATTGACGATCGGAGAAAAAACTTCCAAAAAACGAACACCGTACTTCATCAGGCTTAAGGCCAATTCTATTCTTTCGGTGGAAGACAGGTGATATTTGCCAACATCGTCCCAAAGAGGACTTTGCAGACCTTCACGAAGTGAAGTGTCAGTAATTTGAAAATTATTTGTTTTGTGATTCATAAAGTATGGTATTTTAACTCAAATTTTTAAGCCATTCCAAGGCATTTTTCAGATCTTTTTCGTCGGGACGGGTTTTGTGGATACCACCGAAAGGCCGGACAAATAAAGGATAACTATCAAAACCGCGGACTTCAAACCAAGATTTAACGATCAAACCGGAATGTTTAAGTAGCGATTTGAAATTCCGATGATAGTCGTTGATAAAAGGAAAACTACACATACCGCTAGTGGTAATTAAAAATATATTTTTATTTTTTAAATTTAATTTGGGAATAATTTCGTAAAATAAGCGGTGAGGTTTGGCAAAATATATACCGGTGGCTAAAATAATTTGATCATAATCTTTAACCATATCGGCGGTGGCTTCTGATATTTTTAAAAGATCGATGGGGAAATTTTCGGCAAGATATTTAACGATTTTTTCGGTATTGTGGTGGTGAAAGGACTGATAAATAATGAGAGTTTTCATAAAAATTGGCTCCCGACCATAAGAATAGGACAAATCTCTAACTGAAATCATTCATGATTTTAACATTAAGCTAAGTACCTGCCAGCCGGGAGAGTCTTACCCAAACAAGATAAATTCTGTATAATACTTGTATTAAATTTTTGATCATTCTATGAAAAAAATCATTATTCTTCATGCAGGCTTGCTCGTTGTTCTGATCGCGGTGGGTATTTTTGGTTATTTTCGTTTTTGGAATGCTGCCACGGTTAACGGCACTCCTATTAGCCGTATTAGCTATATTAAGGCGATGGAAAAACTAGGAGGCAGACAAACTCTTGATTCAATGATCGACGAAGTGCTGATTCTCAACGAAGGAATAGCAAAAAGCGTCAAAATTGATCAAAAAGTGATTGATGATGAAATTGCTAAAATTGAAGCCCAACTTAAGACCCAGGGCCAGACCTTGGATGCTGCCTTGTTGGCCAATGGAATGACTAAGGCGGATTTGGAAAAACAAATTCGTGTCAAAAAAATTGAAGGCATATTGTCAGCGCCAACAACCGAGATTACTCAAGCACAAATTGACGAATTTTTAACTGCCAATAAAAGTATGCTGCCAACCGGGAAAACTAAGGTTGAACTCCAAACACTAGCTAAAGAACAGTTAGCCTTGGAGGCCAATCAGACTGCCGCGACTACCTGGTTTGATAATCTTCGCCAATCGGCCAAGATTGTTTACCGATAAGCGAAAGGGATTTGGTCACAACTTGTTGATCTTGTGGTAAAATATTAAATGACATATTTCAATCAAGATGACCGACAGGGTGGCCGTAAAAGTTTTGGAGGAGGAAAAAGAAGCTTTGGCGACCGAAGAGGAGAAGACAGAAAAATGTATCCAGCAACTTGCCATGAATGTGGCCGAGATTGCCAAGTGCCGTTTTTCCCTGATGGAAGTAAACCAGTGTATTGTTCAAGTTGTTTTCAAAAAAATCAGGGTGATTTTAGTCAAAAGAGACCGGAATTTGGAGGAAAACGAGATTTTGTTGAACAAAAAGTCAGTCAGAATCAATCGCACGATGTGTTAGTTTCGATTAACTCCAAGTTGGAAAGAATGTTGACATTAATGGCGACGGCTAATAAATCAACCCCGACTTCAAAAGAGATTGTTGTCGAACCGGTAAAAAAGACTAAGAAAGTAGTAAAAAAGACAGAGAAGGCTTAAGAAGGTAAAAATCGAGTTACGTTACAATTTCTGTCGTGCTTAATTCTTTGAGCTTAGTAATAAGTTCTTCCTTGGTGTAAACAGAAGTGTCTATCTGTTTACTTTCAAAAACTCTTAATCCTTCGACAATTCTTCGGGCAAAAATTGCTTCCTTTTTTCTCAGGGCTTTTATTCTTATTTCATTGGCGGTAAAGGTTTTGGAAACGACAACTAATTGAGCAAAAAAAGGCGCCATATTGATAAAAATGTTAGAGATATCTTTAATATCGACACTATGAATTTGAGAAGAAAAGAAAAAATTACGGGTAATAATAGTAACCCGGCCCTCCTCAACGTCAAGAGTGTCGGGAAAGAAATCAAAAGGAAATTTGTGAGTGGAAATACTAACCAATATCCGGTTAGATTTTTTGACTAAACCGGCAACAAGATTTTTATCCAGCCCTTTTTTCTCGGCAAGTTGAGTTGTAGGCGGCTTTTCCGGAAAAATAGTCACCCTCCCATTTTGACTATTTGCTTCGATGTCCATGTTTAACTTTACTAATTTTTATCTGATGATGCCCAATCCGAGAAGACCGACAATGATAAGGTAGGCGGCTATTAAATAATTAATTAATTTAGGAAAAACTAAAATTAATATGCCAAAAATTAATGAAGCCAAAGGACTTAGGTTAGAAAAAGAAATATTCATATATTTATCTTTGTAAATTAATAAATTTATTTTTGCTGTTCGCCGGAAAAGATCCGTAATAGCTTAACAATACCCCAAGCCAAAACAGCGTAGACAATCAGGGCGACCAAAGTTGACGGCTCTAAAACCGAGGTGGTAACGGCGCCGGAAGCATAGCCCTGACGAAATATGCCCTGAAAAGGCAAAATAAATATTCCGGTTATGCCGTAGATCAAACCCACAAAAGCACTATAACTATTAGCACCGGCTAATTTTAAAATTAAACGAAAGGCCAAAAATATTTCCAAAGCCCCAAAAAAATAATAGACCAAATATTCATAGGTTTGAGAATTGGTGGCTTTGGTGACGACCGGTGACTTGACTACCGGTTCTCCGCTATTCCCCTGCGTCATGATTGTTTCTTTTGTTATTTCTGTCATATTTATCTTCCCCTATTTCGCAAAAGGCGACC
>Ga0265296_1000936_pt1 | contig 37291 bp, 41 predicted proteins | sample MunlanPumphouse1_FD_189073 | JGI IMG/M metagenome (GOLD analysis project Ga0265296, IMG submission 189073) | Groundwater microbial communities from a municipal landfill in Southern Ontario, Canada - Pumphouse #1 | ecosystem: Environmental > Aquatic > Deep subsurface > Groundwater | place...
GCAGCCGGGCCTCCAGGGCGCGGGTGGCCCGTTCCGCCGTCTGCGCCTCGGCCCGCAGCACGGCCTGCAGCGCGGTCTTGCGCGCGGTCAGGGCCTCGATGCGCGCCCGTCGGTCGCCGCGCGCGCTTTCGGTGGTGAACAGTCGTTCGCTGTTCAGGGCGGCGATGCGCCGGACGCGGTTCACCTCGTCCTGACGGTCCGCCAGTCCCTGGGCCCGCGCCTGCAGCGTCGGGGTCATGGCGCGGATCAGGATGGAGGCGCGGACGGTGTCCACCGCCTTGTCGGCGGGCGTCAGCAGCGGCGGCGGCGGGCGGCGGCTCATCATTTGCAGCGCCGACAGCAGCCGGCCCTGCCGGCCCCGCGCCTGCGACAACTGCGTCACCAGCGGCGCCTCGCGCGCGCCCAGCTCGCGCAACCGGGCCCGCTGGGCGAGGATCAGCCGGTCGTCCTCGCCGACCGAGGCGCGCAACTGGCCCAGAGACCGCTCCAGCCCGGCCAATTCGGCCGTGGCCTCGGCCGCTTCGGCCCGCAGGCGTCGGGCGCGGGCCTGTTCGTCGCGGAACTCGGCCTGAAGCCGCGCCACGTCGGTGATCGGCGCCGCGCCTACGGGGAGGGCGGTCAGGCTCAGGCAAAGGATCAGGACCAGCGGACGCATCAGTCGCGATGATAGGGCGAACCGGCCAGGATGGTCACGGCGCGATACAGCTGTTCCGCCAGCATCGCCCGCGCCAGCGCATGCGGCCAGGTCTGGGGCCCGAAGGCCAGGGTCGAACCCGCCGCCGCACGCACGCTCTCGTCCAGCCCGTCCGCCCCGCCGATGGCGAACACCAGACGGCGCTCGCCGCGGTCGCGCAGCATGGCGATATGGTCGGCGAAGGCGCGGCTGGAAAAGGTCCTGCCGCGTTCGTCGCAGGCGATCAGATGCGCCCCCTCGGCGGCCTTGAGGATCAGCTCGGCCTCGGGCGCCTTGCCCGGCTTGCGCGGCTCGAGGTCGACCAGCTCCAGCGGTCCCAGCCCCAGGGCCCGACCGGCCAGGGTGGCGCGGTCGGCGTAGTCGGCGGCCAGCATGGCTTCGGGTCCCCGCCCCGGCTTGCCGATGGCGATGACGGCCAGCTTCATGGGTTCAGGACTTGGGGATCAGGAGATCAGGCGCGGGCGTCGACGCGATGGCCGCTCTCGACCGACCAGATCTTCTCGATGTTGTAGAAGGCGCGCACCTCGGGACGGAACAGGTGGACGATGACGTCCCCCGCATCCAGCAGCACCCAGTCGCAGTGCGGCAGGCCCGAAACCTTGACCTTGCCCAGACCCTGTTCCTTCAGCGCGCGCTGAAGGTGGTCGGCCAGGGCGCCGACGTGACGGTGCGACCGCCCGGAGGCGATGATCATGGTGTCGGCCATCGGGCTTTTGCCCTTCAGGTCGATGAGGACGATGTCCTGGGCCTTGTCGTCGTCGAGACGCGACAGAATGGCCGTTTCCAGAGCGGTGGAGCCGACGGGAAGGGGAGCCTGCGGACCGTCTTCGGAGCGGATGGGTTCGAATTCGTCCATCTCGTGCGCCGTGTTGGAAACGGCGGCGTCTTGCGCATCGTGCGCGGGCGAGGGGGTCAGCGGAGGGCTCCGGGGAGATTACTAAAGGCGCAGTCTATCACAAATGCGCGGCGGCGTCACGCGCGGCCCGCAGCGCGGTTGAGGAACGGGGATTCAACGGCGCCGTCAGCCAGGTCCAGGCCGGCGCCTCGAGGTCGGGCAGGAGCCGTGCGCGGGCGGCCGGAATTCGCGCCGCCGCGAACCGGGCCGCGGCGGGAGAGGTGCGGCTCTGGTGCAGGGAGCCCGGCCGGGCGATCACCGCCATCGGCATCATCCGCATGATGTCGGTCCAGCCGCGCCACTTGTGGAAGCCGGCCAGATTGTCCGATCCCATCAGCCAGACGAAGCGCACGCCGGGATGGCGGGCGGTCAGGGCGCGCAGGGTGTCGACGGTCCATTGCGTTCCGACCCGGGTCTCGAAGTCCGAGACGATCATGGACCGCCCGTCCGCCGCCAGCCGCGCCGCCGCCCGCGCCGAAGCCATGCGCTCGGCCAGGGGGGCGCTGTCGCGGGTATCCTTCAGCGGATTCTGCGGCGACACCAGCCAGATGACGCGATCCAGCCCCAGCCGCCGCATCGCCGTCTCGGCGACATGGGCGTGGCCGTCGTGGGCGGGATTGAACGAGCCTCCGAACAGGCCGACCGCCATGCCGGGCTGCAGGTCAAGCCCGTCGCGCAGGGCCCCGGGGCGAGGCCCCGGGGCTTTGGGTGCGGGACCGGCGTGGAAGAAGGACAAGGCGGCAGGGCTCGCGGGGACTTATGCTCACAAGGGAGCTAACACGCGGTCTGTCCGGTGTCGCCTGCGATCCGGCTTCAGGGCCGGATCTGGCCCTGGCCGCGGATCACGTATTTGAAGCTGGTCAGCTGTTCGGCGCCGACCGGCCCGCGGGCGTGCAGCCGGTCGGTGGAGATGCCGATCTCGCCGCCGAAGCCGAACTCGCCGCCGTCGGCGAACTGGGTCGAGGCGTTGGCCAGCACGATGCCGGCGTCCACCTCGGCCAGGAAGCGTTCGATCACCACCGGATCGGAGGCCACGATCGCCTCCGTATGACCCGAGCCGTGGCGCGCGATGTGGTCGAGGGCCGCGTCGACGCCGTCGACCACCCGCACGGCGAGGATCGGCCGCAGATATTCGGTCGACCAGTCGGCCTCGCTCGCCGAAGTCGCCAGCGGAACCAGCGCGCGCGCGGCGGCGTCGGCGCGCAGCTCGCAGCCCGCCGCGGTCAGGTCGGCGGCGATCAACGGCAGCAGGCTGTCGGCGGCCGCCCGGTCGATCAGCAGGGTCTCCGCCGCGCCGCAGACCGACACCCGCCGCATCTTGGCGTTCAGCACCACCGCCCGGGCCATGTCCGGCTCCGCGCTGGCGTGGACATAGACGTGATTGACTCCTTCCAGATGTCCCAGCACCGCGACGCGGGCGTCCCGCCGCACCCGCTCGACCAGCGACCGCCCGCCGCGCGGGATCAGCAGGTCGATGGCTCCGTCCAGACCGGTCAGGATGCTGCCGACGGCGGCGCGATCGCGGGTCGTGACGAGCTGCACCGTGTCGGGGGACAGGCCTGCGGATTCCAGCCCTTCGACGAGCGCCGCGTGGATGGCCAGGTTGGAGCGCAGGCATTCCGAGCCGCCGCGCAGGATCACCGCATTGCCCGACCGCACGGCCAGGGCGGCGGCGTCGGCGGTGACGTTGGGCCGGCTCTCATAGACGATGGCCAGCACGCCGATCGGGGTGCGCACCCGGGCGATGTCCAGACCGTTGGCGGGGGTCCAGCGCGCCGTCTCGACCCCGACCGGATCGGCGATGGCGGCGATGGCGTCCAGCGCCGCGGCGACGCCCTCCAGCCGGGCGGGATCGAGGGCGAGGCGGTCCATCAGGGCCTCGGCCATGCCCCCGGCCCTCGCGTCCTCCCGATCGGCGGCGTTGGCCGCCAGCACCCGGTCGGACCGCGCCCGCAAGGCCTTCGCCATGCCGGCGATGGCGCGGGTGCGGGTCTCCGGCCCGGCCAGGGCGAGGGCGCGGGCGGCCGCGCGGGCCCGGCGGCCCATGGCCAGCATATCCGCCTCGAGAGGGGCGACGGGCGTCGAGGGCGGAAGGTCGGAGGACGGGCTCATCCGCTCAGGGTCGCATCGTCCGCGCCCGTGTCAAAGGGCTCAGGGCCGCCGAAGCGCCAGATCATCGGCATGGACCACGACCGGTCCGCCTTCGTAGCCGAGGGCCGCGGCCAGATCGGCCGAGCGGACGCCGATGATCTTCGACAGCTCGCCGGCGTCGTAGCGGACCAGGCCCCGGGCGATCTCCATCCCGTCGCCGTCGACAATGCCGACCGGATCGCCCTTGCCGAAGGCGCCGTCGGCGGAGACCAGCCCCACGGCCAGAAGCGAATTGCCCTCCGCCAACGCCCGGGCGCAGCCCGCATCGACGACCAGTGTCCCGCGCGGCGCCAGCGACCCGCCGATCCACTGCTTGTAGGCGGCCCTCACGGTCGTGGCGGGATCGATCAGGGTGCTGCGCAGGTCTGCGAAGCTCTCGCCCGCCTCCAGCGACCGTCCGGCGGCGATCAGGGTGGCGCAGCCGGCGTCGGCGGCGATCCGGGCGGCCATCAGCTTGGTGGCCATGCCGCCGGTCCCCATGCCCGCCCCGGCGTTGGGGCCCGTCGCCATGGCCTCGATCGCCGGCGTCAGGGTCTCGACATGGGGAATATGGACGGCCTCGGGATCGGACCGGGGGTCGGCGGTATAGAGGCCGTCGACGTCCGACAGCAGGATCAGCAGGTCGGCGCCGATCATCTGCGCCACGCGCGCCGCCAGCCGGTCGTTATCGCCATAGCGGATCTCGTCGGTGGCCACGGTGTCGTTCTCGTTGACGACCGGGATCACCCCCATGTCGAGCAGGGCGCCGACGGTGGCGCGGGCGTTCAGCCAGCGCCGCCGCGTCTCGGTGTCGTCTCGGGTCAGCAGGATCTGGGCGGTGATCCGCGCGTGGGGCTCGAACGCCGCGGCCCAGGCCGCCATGAGCAGGGACTGGCCCACGGCGGCCGACGCCTGTTTGGCTTCAAGGCTCCCGGCCCGCGCTTTCGGACCCAGCCGCCGGGCGCCGAGGGCGACGGCGCCCGAGGAGACCACCAGCACCTGCCTGCCCTGGTCCATCCAGCCGGCGACGCGCGCGGCCAGTCCCTCCAGTCGCGCGTGATCGACCGTGTTGGTCCGGCCGTCGACCAGCAGGGACGAGCCGATCTTGAGCACGATGCGCCGGGCGTCGGCGATCGCCCGGGCGGATCGGGACGCGCCGTCGACCATCAGGGCGCCCAGCCGCCCGGCGTCTCCATGACGGTCTCGTCTTCCTCGGCCGGGGCGATCTCGCCGCGGTCCTTGCGGACCTCGGTCCAGGCGGCGCGCAGCAGTTCGGTCACGCCCTCGCCCGAAACGCCGGAGACCAGCATGGGCCGGCGGCCGGCGACGGCCTCCAGTTCGGCCGCCTTTTCCTCGCGCGCCTCGGGGGTCAGGGCGTCGACCTTGTTCAGGGCCAGGACCTCGGCCTTGTCGGCCAGGCCCGCGCCATAGGCCTCCAACTCGTGGCGGATGGTCCGGTAGGCGCCGGCGACGTCGTCCTGGGTGCCGTCGATCAGATGGATCAGACAGCCCGAGCGCTCGACGTGGCCGAGGAAGCGGGTGCCGAGGCCCGCCCCTTCCGAGGCGCCCTCGATCAGGCCGGGGATGTCGGCGATGACGAACCGCTCGGTGGGCGACAGGTCGACCACGCCGAGGTTGGGCACCAGGGTCGTGAACGGATAGTCGGCGATCTTGGGCCGGGCGGCGCTGGCGGCGGCGAGGAAGGTCGATTTGCCGGCGTTGGGCAGGCCGGCCAGGCCGACGTCGGCGATCAGCTTCAGCCGCAGCCAGATCCAGCGCTCCTGGCCTTCCTGGCCCGGGTTGGCGTAGGCGGGGGCCTGGTTGGACGGACCCTTGAAGTGGACATTGCCCCAGCCGCCGTTGCCGCCCTTCAGCAGCAGTTCGGTCTTGCCGACATGATCCATGTCCAGCAGCACCGTCTCCTTGTCGTCGTCCAGCACCTGGGTGCCGACGGGGACTTTGAGGATGACGTCCTCGCCCTTGGCGCCGTGCATCTGCCGGCCCATGCCGTGGACGCCGGTCTGGGCCTTGAAATGCTGCTGGTAGCGGAAGTCGATCAGGGTGTTCAGCCCGTCCATGGCGGTGATCCAGACGTTGCCGCCATTGCCGCCGTCGCCCCCGTCGGGCCCGCCGTTCGGGATGAATTTTTCGCGCCGGAACGAGACGGCGCCCGCCCCGCCGTTGCCGGAGCGGATATAGATCTTGGCCTGGTCGAGAAACTTCATCGCGTGATTTCTAAGTGGGCGCTAACGCTCGCGACGCGGTCGCTCGCTGCTTGAGCGCGGCTTATGCCCCAAGAGAGCGGCGATTTACAGGCATGGGAGGGATTAGGGATGAGGGATGAGACGGGGAGCAGCAAGCGGGCGAGCCGATGAGCTCGCTTCCTCATCCCTCATCCCTAATCCCTGATCCCTGGGCTTCAGCCCTTCGCCCACACCCCGAACGGATCGCTCCACGGCATGTCCAGCGCCTCGGCGACGGCCGGATAGGTGATCTCGCCGTTCAGCACGTTCAGGCCGCGGGCCAGATGCGGGTTGGACTTCAGCGCGTCCAGACCGTGGTCGGCCAGGGCCAGGCCGAAGGGCAGGGTGGCGTTGTTCAGGGCTTCCGACGAGGTGCGCGGGGCGGCGCCCGGCATGTTGGCGACGCAATAGTGGACGACGCCGTCGATGACGTAGGTGGGGTCCTCGTGGGTCGTGGCGTGGCTGGTCTCGAAACAGCCGCCCTGGTCGATGGCGACGTCGACCAGCACCGAGCCGGGCTTCATCTGCTTCAGGTGTTCGCGCTTGATCAGCTTGGGCGCCTCGGCGCCCGGGACCAGAACGGCGCCGATGATGACGTCGGCCTTGACCATCTCCTCCTCGATCGCGCCGATCGAGGAATAGCGGGTGATGACCCGGCCCTGGGTGACTTCGTCGATATAGGCCATGCGCGGGATGGAGCGTTCCAGCACCACCACCTCGGCGCCCAGGCCCATGGCCATGCGGGCCGCGTTCAGGCCGACGACGCCGCCGCCCAGCACCAGCACCCGCGCCGGGGCCACGCCCGGAACGCCGCAGAACAGCAGCCCCATGCCGCCGTTGTGCTTCAGCAGGGTCTCGGCGGCCGAGAAGACGGCGATCCGGCCGGCCACTTCCGACATCGGCGCCAGCAGCGGCAGGCCGCCCTGGGCGTTGGTCACGGTCTCATAGGCCACGGCCGCGCATTTCGACGCCACCAGCCCCTTCGTCTGCTCGGGGTCGGGCGCCAGGTGCAGATAGGTGAACAGGATCTGGCCCTCGCGGAGCATTTCCCACTCGACCTTCTGCGGCTCCTTCACCTTCACGATCATGTCGTTGTCGGCGAAGACCGTCTTCGCGTCGGCGACGATCTTCGCGCCGGCCTTCCTGAAGTCGGCGTCGGTGAAGCCCGCGCCCAGTCCGGCGCCCGTCTCGATCGAGACCGTGTGCCCATGGGCGACATATTCGCGCACGGCGGTCGGCGTCAGACCGACGCGGTGTTCGTTCTTCTTGATTTCCTTGGGGACGCCGACGCGCATGGGAGTTTCCTGTTCCGGTGAGGATGCGGGCGCGCTCTCCGGCCGCCTCGCTTCGTGCGGCAATCTAGCGGCGGTTCGACCGCAGGTTCCTGTTCTTTTTGGCGGGTGAACGCCGTACATTCGCAGAATCTGCGAATGAGGTGGGTGATGAAGACAATCTCTGCTGTCGCCCTCGACGACACCGACCGGAAGATGCTTCGCGCCCTGCAGAGCGACGGCCGCATGACCAACGCCGATCTGGCCCGGACGGTGAACCTGTCCGAGAGCGCCTGCCTGCGCCGTCTGCGCGCGCTGGAGGCCGCCGAGGTCATCAGCCGCTACGCCGCCATCATCAACGAACGCGCCGTGGGCCTGCCGATCAGCGTCTTCGTGACGGTGACCCTGTCGTCCCAGGCCGAGGCCTCGCTGACGGCCTTCGAGACCGCCATCGCCACGGTGCCCGAGGTGGTGGAATGCTATCTGATGACCGGCGGCTCGGACTATCTGCTGCGGCTGGTGGTGCGCGACGTCGACGATCTGGAGCGCGTCCATTCCCACGAGCTGACGCGAATTCCGGGGGTCACGCGCGTCTCGTCCAGCGTGGCGATGCGAACGGTGGTGAAGCGCGGGGCCTTGCCGGTCTGAGCGCCGTCAGCCGCCCGCGGCGCCGGCGGCCATCGTATCCTGGATGCTGATGATCGCCGGCGTCAGGATGACGATGAACAGCACCGGCAGGAAGAACAGGATCATCGGCACGGTCAGTTTGGCGGGCAGGGCGGCGGCCTTCTTCTCGGCGGCCGACAGGCGCATCTCGCGGTTTTCCTTGGCCATGGTGCGCAGGGCCGAGCCCAGCGGCGTGCCATAGGTCTCGGCCTGGGTCATGGCGGTCGCGACCGATTTGACGCCCGGATGGTTGGTGCGTCTGGCGAGGCCCTCATAGGCCATGCGCCGGTCGGGCAGATAGCTGAGCTCGGCCGACAGCAGGGTCATCTCCTCGGCCAGGTCGATGGACGAGCCGCCGATCTCCTGGCTGACCTTCTGGATCGCCGCCTCGATCGACATGCCGGCCTCGACGCAGATCAGCAGCAGGTCCAGCGCATCGGGAAAGGCCTGCATGATCGAGGTGCGGCGCTTGGCGATGCGGTTGGCCAGGAAGATGTTGGGCGCATAGAAGCCGATCACCGCAGCGACCATGGTGATCGTCACCCGGACCATGAACGACAGGCCGAAGTCGTTGAAGACGAACAGATAGAAGGCCACGATCGCCAGGAAGACGAAGGGCATGGAGAAGCGGAAGAAGTAGAAGGTCGTCAGCGGCTTGGGTCCGCGATAGCCGGCCTGGGCCATCTTGTCGGCGACCTTGGGATCTTCCAGCAGCGTGGTCAGGTTCAGCCGCTCGACGACGCGCTTCTTGAACCCGTCGTCGGTGTGCCGGAGGCCCTGCGGGCCGGCGTTCTGGGAGGCGATCGCCTGACGCGACCGGCGCTTCAGCTCTTCGCGGCGAACCGCGACGGCCTGCATCCGGCTCTCCAGCTTGACCCCGCCGCCGAACGAACTCGCCAGCGTCACGATGGTGGCGAACACCAGCACCCCCACGCCGAGGCTCAGCAGGTTCTGGACGTTGGTGAAGAACTCAATCACGGGCCGGTTCCTAGAACTTGAACGAGATCATCTTCTTCATCACGAAGATGCCGAAGCTCATCATCGCCACGGCCACGAACAGCATGAACTGGCCGCGCGGGTCGGTGAAAAGCTTGGCCATGTAGGCCGGGGTGGTGACGCTGACGAGGATCATCACCGCGGGCGGAAGGGAGCCGATGATGCCGGCCGAGGCCGTGGCTTCGGACGACAGGGCCTTGATCTTCTCGCCCATCATCTTGCGGGCCCGCAGCACGACCGAGAGGTTGTTCAGCGCCTCGGCCAGGTTGCCGCCAGTCTTCTGCTGGATGGCGATGACGATGGAGAAGAATTTCAGCTCCGGCGTCGGCATGCGCTCGTACATCCTGTCCAGCGCCTGGGCCAGGGTCAGGCCGACGCCCAGGCCCTCGACCAGTTTCTGGAACTCCGCGCCCAGAGGCTGCGGGCTCTCGCGGGCGATGATCTTGAAACAGTCGTGCACCGGCAGGCCCGATTTGATGCCGCGCACGATGACGTCGACGGCGTCGGCGAAATGGCTCGAGAACTTCTTGCGCCGCCGCTGGCCCAGCATGCCGACCCACCAGCGCGGCAGACCCAGGCCGACGACGAAGGCCATCCCCAGCGCGATGAGGACGTTCAGGCCGAACAGCAGCGGCAGCAGGAAGGCGAACACGCCCAGCACCCCGCTGATGATCCAGAAGGTCGAGGGCCTGGTGTTCAGCCCGGCCTGCTTCAGCTTGGCCTGCAGGCTGATGCGCGCCTTGCGCTCGGCGCGCTCCGATTCCTGGAGCTGCTGCATGATCTGTTTGCGACGCGCCTCGGGCGTGTTGGCGGCGGCCGCCTTTTTCGACGCGGCGTTGTTCTGTTTCGGACTGCCGAAGCCCTCGGCGCGCTTGAGGGCGACGTCGCTGGAATCGCCGCCGCCGACGAAGGCCCAGCCCAGGCCGCCGATGGTGATGAAGGCCAGGACGGCGGCGAGGATCGGCAGCATCGTCCGCTACTCCGCCGCGTCGAGGGCTTCCGCCAGCTCGCGCTCCAGCCCGTAGTAGCGGGCGCGGTCCCAGAAGCGGGGCCGGGCGATGCCAGTCGAACGGTGACGGCCGATGATCTTGCCGTTCTCGTCCTCGCCGGTGATTTCGTAGACGAACAGGTCCTGGGTGACGATGACGTCGCCTTCCAGCCCCACCACCTCGGTGATGTGGGTGATCCGACGGCTGCCGTCCCGGAGGCGCGCCGCCTGGACGATGACATCGACCGAGCCGACGATCATCTCGCGAATGGTCTTGGACGGCAGGCCGTAGCCGCCCATGGTGATCATCGACTCCATCCGGCTGATGGCTTCGCGGGGGCTGTTGGCGTGCAGCGTGCCCATGGAGCCGTCGTGGCCGGTGTTCATGGCCTGCAGCAGGTCGAAGGCTTCCGGACCGCGCACCTCGCCGACGATGATCCGCTCGGGACGCATGCGCAGGCAGTTCTTCACCAGGTCCCGCATGGTGATCATGCCCTGGCCCTCGAGGTTGGGCGGGCGGGTCTCCAGACGCACCACGTGCGGCTGCTGCAGCTGCAGTTCGGCGGCGTCCTCGCAGGTGATGACCCGTTCGGTCGGGTCGATGAAGGCCGTCAGGGTGTTCAGCAGGGTGGTCTTGCCCGAGCCCGTTCCGCCCGAGATGACCAGATTGCATCGCGACGCGCCGATGACGCCCAAAACGCGCGCGCCCTCGGGGCTGATGGAGGCGTACTCCACCAGGTTCTTCATCGTCAGCTTGTCTTTCTTGAACTTCCGGATCGTCAGCGTCGGGCCGTCGATGGCCAGCGGCGGGGCGATGACGTTGACGCGGCTGCCGTCCGGCAGGCGGGCGTCGCAGATCGGGCTGCTCTCGTCGACGCGACGGCCGACCTGGGACACGATCCGCTGACAGATGTTCATCAGCTGGGCGTTGTCGCGGAAGCGGACATTGGTCAGCTGGACCTTGCCGCCGACCTCGATGAACACCCGGCCGGCGCCGTTGACCATGATGTCGGCGATGTCGTCGCGGGCCAGCAGCGGCTCAAGCGGACCGTAGCCGAGGACGTCGTTGACGATGTCCTGGACCAGATGCTCCTGCTCGGCCACCGACATGGAGACGTTCTTGATCGCCACCAGCTCGGCGACGATGTCGCGGATCTCCTCCGACGCGGCCTTGGTGTCGAGCTGGGCCAGCTGGGCCAGATCGATGGTGTTCATCAGGGCGTTGAAGATCGTCGTCTTGGTGGCGTGGTAATAGTCGGACTGCTCGCGGACGATCTCGGCGACGGCCTGGGCCTTCTTCAGCTGTTCAAAGCCTGGCGTGGCCTTGGGGCCGGGACCGGTCCCGGCCCCCTCGCTCTCGCCGGCAGGCTTCGGCCGCATGGCCAGGGCGTCCAGCCGGTCGGCGGCGGGGGAGGCGGGCCTGGCGGCGTAGGACTCGGCCTTGCGGGTCGCGGCCAGGACCTGGTCGGGAGTCTGTTCGCCGCCGAAGGCGAAGGCTTCGGTCTGGATGCCGGGAGGCGGCTGGGCGGCCGGCGTCGACTGCGGCGCAGGCGCGGATGGACGCGGCGCCGTCGCCACATTCCCCGGTTGACCTGTGCGCTTGCCGAACACCCCTTACGACTTTTTCTTGAACAGGCCGCCGAACATGGACTTGCCCTCGCCCCTGGTCTTGTGGCCGGTCACCATCGGCAGTTCGCGGCGTGACACGATCTGCGCCAGCGTCTGGAAGGCCTCGGCCGCCTTCGACTTGGCGCTGGCGTCGAGGATCATCTGGCCGTTGTTGGCGGCGGCCCCGAAGGTCTTGGGGTCGAAGGGGATGATCAGGCTGGGATGGACTCCCAGGGCGGCTCCGAAATCCTTGGCCGGGATTTCAGGGCGTCCGGGCACGCCGACCTGGTTGAGCACCAGCCGGGGCGGGGCGTCGTTGGGGCGGCCCTGCTTGATCAGGTCGATCATGTTCTTGGCGTTGCGCAGCGAGGCCAGATCCGGCGTCGCGACGATGACGACCTCGTCGGCCGCGATCAGGGTGCGGCGCATCCAGCCCGACCACAGATGGGGCAGGTCCAGCACTACGAAGGGGGCGGTCGAACGGATCTGGGTCGTGACCTCCTCGAAGGCCTCGGGCGAGATGTCCCAGTCGACGTCGAGGGTCGCCGGGGCCGCGAACAGGCTGAGCTTGTCGGTGCAGCGGACCATCATCCGGTCCAGCAGCAGGGGATCGAGACGGTCCGGCTGGCTGAGCGCATCGGCGACGCCGCTCAGCGGGTCCTGATTGAAGTCCAGCCCGGCCGTGCCGAAGGGCAGGTCGTAATCGACGATGACGGTGTTGGCGCCGATCCGCTCCGACATCGCATAGGCGGTGTTGTGGGCGACCGAGCTGGATCCCGTTCCCCCGCGCGCGCCGACGAAGGCGATCGAGCGGCCGACGAAGGGCTGGGCCGGGTCGGCGAACAGGCCGCCGATCGCGGCGATCAGCTGGAGCGGCTGCAGCGGCGCGACCAGATACTCGCTGACCCCGCGACGCATCAGTTCGCGGAAAAGCAGGATGTCATTGGTGGCGCCGACGACGACGACCTTGGTGCCGGCGTCGCACACCTCGGCCAGCTGATCGACTTCCCACAGCAGGGTCTGCGGGTCCTTCATGCATTCGACGACGATCAGCGGCGGGGTTGGTTCGTGCTGATAGGCCTCGACGGCCGCGGCGACGCCGCCGATGCGGATCTGGGTCGTGGCGCGCGACAAGCGGCGATCCTGACCCGCGCGCTCGGCGGCGGCCAGGGTGTCCTGACGTTCGGCGAAGACGTGGATGGCGATGCGTGGCACCGAGATCTCGGCGGTGTGGCCGCCGCTGAGCATCGGGGCCGAGAAGGCCGAGGCGGCGCCGGCGACCAGTTCACCGACGGGATTGAAGCCGGCCGCGGCGGGAACGGCTTCACCGGCTTCGTGCAGGGGCGGGGCTGGCTGGGCGGCCAGGGCGGCGACGGCCGGGGGCGTGAACTGGAGGGGCGGACGCTGATCGACCGGCGGTTCGCCCGGAAATGCGGCGGGCTCGACGACGGTCGATCCGGCGACCGCGGCCTCGGGCGTCACATAACCCATATCAAGATCAAACTCGTCGTCGAACTCGTCAAAGGGTTGGGGGGCGAAGGCGTTGCTCATTGCCCTATTCCACGGCCCGGGCGACGCGACGATTGGTGAGCATTTGCTCCTGGGTCGCGGCGGTGTTCTGCCCGGTGCGATAGTTGGCGAAAACGACCCCCCGACGGGCCGCGTCGGACGGCGTCATTTGCCGTGGAGTGACGATATCGCGCGGCGTTTCTATCTGCGCGGCGAGATTGGCGTTGACCGCGCAGCCGAAGTTGGAGGACGGCTGATTGGTGGCCGAGCGGGTGAGGCTTCCCCAGTTGGTCCCGCACCGCGGAACGGCGGCCTGCAGGGTTTCAAAGCCCAGCAGGACCGGTGCGCGCGCGTCCGGGCCCGAATAGCTGACGACCTGGATCATACCGCCGGAGACCCCGGCCGTTTCCAGGGCGCTGCGGACCTTCCAGGCCATGTCGACGGCCACCGGATCCTCGCCGGCCGGGGCCTCGATGGTGACGACAGAAGCCCCTTCGCGCGCGAAGCGCGCCGCCAGATCGACGATGGCGGCGCGCTGCGGTCCGGAAAGGCCGGTCTCGTGCACCGCCAGGGCGATGCGATCGATTCCCGGCTCAACCTGCAAGGAATATCGCGAGGTCGGCGTCAGGGGGACGGGCAGGTCGCTTTCCACAGGCAGGCCCACGCATCCCGACATCAGGACCGCTCCGAGAAGGGCGGCGAGCGTCATTCCGCGGGCGGTCCGGGCGGGACGCGAAACAGACGGGGTGCGGGTCATGGAGGCGCTCATTCGATCACATAGCCGACGGGGCCTTGCCAGCTGCTCCGGGCGGCCGTCGGCTCGGATGCGTTGTAGGCCTGGTTCAACTGGCCGAGGAAAATGGTCTGTGCGTCGTTGGCGATGCGCAAACCATCGGCGGGCGTCTGCATCCGACCCGGCGAGGTGGGTCTGACGATGTAGGGTTCGACGATGACGACCAGTTCGGTTTCGCCGTTCAGATAATCGCGCGAACGAAACAGCGACCCGAGAACCGGCACGTTCATGAGCCCCGGAAGGGCGTCGATATTCTGCCGCGTGGTTTCCTGGAGCAGGCCGGCGATCATCATCGATCCTCCCGAGGGCAGTTCGACCGTGTTCTGGACCCGGCGCACATTCAGGCCGGACAGGGACGTGGCGGTTGTCGTGCCCGCGCCGATGGTGAGGGCGCCGGAGTTGGTCAGTTCTGACACCTCGACCGTGATCTGCATTGAAATCAGGCCGCCCGACATCACGATGGGGCGAAACGCCAGGCTGACGCCGTAGGGCTTGTATTCCGTCAGGATGGTGCCGTCCTGGTCTCGCCCCACCACGATCGGGAATTCGCCGCCGGCCAGGAAGGTGGCGCTTTCGCCGTTGACCGAGGTGAGGTTCGGCTCGGCCAGCGTCCGGATCAGGCCGGCGCGCTCGAACGCCTTGATGGTGGCCTCGCCCCGGTTGAGGCCATCACTTCCGGGGCCGGTGCCAGGCTGCGCCGTATCCCAGTTCTCGGCGCCGTAGCGGTTGTTGGGTCCATCGATGACGCCCATGCAGGTGGCGTCGGCGGGCAGGCCGGCCGCGCATGGAACCTGGAGTTGGTAGTTCTTGGTGGTGTCGATCGACCCCCCGCCGGAGAAGCCGCCCAGCAGGCCGCCGTTCACGCCGAAGGTCGCCGCCTGGCCGAGCAGGAACTGCGCGTCCCCCAGCCGGCCCAGCACGGCGCTGGTGTTGAAGCCCAACTGCTTGATGGCGGTGCGCTGGATCTCGACCACCCGAACCTTCAGCGTGACCTGGTCCGAGCCGGCGACGCTCAGCATGTTCAACACCTTCTCGGGCGTCGCCACGAAGGCCGATGCGATCTGCTGGGCCCGCTGGGAATCGATCGGGTTCAGGACCTGGCCGGTCAGGATGATGCTGTCGTTGATGGCCTCTGCATGGACCGCACCGCCCGGGACGATCCGGTTCAGCGTGTCCTGCAGCGCGGAAACCCCCGCGTCCACGCGGATCCGCAGGGACAGGATGGTGCGGCCGGCGGCGTCGAGAACCACCGCGTCGGTCTCGCCGGGCTGCAGGCCGATGATGGTGATGCGGCGCGGCGAATGCAGCATGGCCTCGGCGACCACGGGGTTCGGCACGATAACATCGCGGGCGTCCGACGGCAGGTCGATGGCCATGGACGAGCCGCGCGGCAGATTGATCAGCTGCGCCCCGGCGCCCAGGGGCACGGACGCGCGGGACTGGGCGTGGGCGACGTTCGGCGCGGCGGGAGCCGCGGCCGCGAATGTGAGGCCGGCCAGGGCGAGCGCGGCAAGACGCTTCATGGGGCGCTTCATTGGACCACCACCACTTCGGGCGCGCCGCCGCGGTAGATGCGGACAGCCGAGGATTGCCGGATGACCGGGGCGACCCGGCCGGAAGGTCCGGCCGTATCGGCGTAGGATCGAAGGACCAGGCTCAGCTCGCCCTCGGACTTGGCCAGGGCCAGGGCTTCGGCGTCGCGCGGTCCGAGCTCCAGCGTCGCCGTCGCGCCGACCACGGCCTGCTCGTCGTCGCCGGCCCGCGTCGACTGGTCGATCGCGAGCACCTTGACGTTCTGCATCACGGTGGACGAAGAAAACTTGGCCCGGTCGCCCTCCTGGGCGCCCGCGTTGCCGAGCGTGGTCTCGCGGGTCAGCAGGACATCGACCCGGTCGCCCGGCAGGATGAAGCCGCCGGCGGCCGTCTCGACCGTGACGCGGATGGCCATGGCGCGCATGCCGGGCTCCAGATAGGCGGCCATATAGCCGCTGTCCCCGGCGCGGACGATCTTGCGGCTGACGATCGGTTCGCCCGCCAGAATGGGTTCGCGCACGACCGAGCCGACATAGTCGGCCTTGGCCCCGCCGGTCGCCAGATCCGTGGCGGCGCGGGTCACCGAGGCGACGGCGCCTTCGGGCTTGTCGGCGGGCTTGGCGTCGGCGACCGCCCCGGCGGACGGCAGCGGAACGGTTCCATCGGTGATGAAGGCCGGATTGACCTCGTCGGCGGGCCAGTCCTTCCAGTCCAGGTCGCCCTCGGTCAGGCGTTGTCCGGGCTGCAGGTCCTTGGCGGCGACCAGCACCTTGGCCATGGGCCGCGCGGGAACAGCGGCGGCTGTGGCGACGGCGGTGGGGGCTTTCGAAGGCGATCCCATGGAGCGCACGACCAGGGCCAGGCCAATGGCGGCCACGGCGGCGACGCAAATCACGATGATACGGGCGGGCTTCATCCACGGTCTCCGGCAGGACCGGACCGAACCATCGAGTCGGTCCTCTGCCCCCTACCGTTAACGACCATGCCGGTTGCGGGTTAACGCGGACCTAAGTCGCTGTTACCCCGCGATGAAGGTCGCCAGCAGGGGGGAGGCCGGATAGGCCATCAGGGCGCCCGCGGCGATGGCCACGCCGTACGGGATGTCGCCACGCGGCTCCATCAGCTGCACGATCCAGCCCGGCGCGCCGATCAGATACGGGCGCGAATGGAAGCGGGCGAACAGCAGCGCCAGGCAGAAGACGCCGCCCATGACGCCGGTCCACAGCAGGAACATGCCGGAGCCCGACAGGCCCAGCCACAGGCAGGCGGCCGCCATCAACTTGGCGTCGCCGCCGCCGATCCAGCGCAGGGCGAACATGCCCGCGCCGATGACCAGCGCCCCGGCGGCGACGCCGAGGTTGGCGGCGACCGTCATCGGGTCGAGGCCCACGACGAGGGCGGCGGGGAAGAAGGCAAGCACCAGCAGTCCCGAGATCCAGTTGGGGATCTTCATCGAGGTCAGGTCCTTGAGCCCGGCGACGATGACAAGGGCCGGCATCACGCCGAGAAGGATCAGGGTCACGGTGTCCATGGCCGTATTTCACATACAGGCGGTTAAAGCGGGGTTGAGGGGACAGACAGACCGTAAAGCAGGAGGGCCGGGGCGCATCCGCCCCGGCCCTTCGCCGCTTTTCAGACGTTCGTCGGAACCGTCAGGCGCCGGCGGTGCCGCCCATGCCGGTGACGACGGCGTTGAACTTGGTCTTGATGGTCGTGCCCAGGGCGGTCACGGCCGAGATGATGACGACCGCGATGAGGGCGGCGATCAGGCCGTACTCGATGGCCGTGGCGCCCGACTCGTCGGACATGAAATTCGAAACGAACTTGGTCATTGGATTTCCCTTTGGATGGAGTGAAGCGAGCTACTCAAAACGGGGGGAGCCGGTAGCCCGCTTGACCCCCAAACGCAGGACTGTTTTCGCCCATGTCAGTTAAAACAGCGTAGGCGGTCGTAGTTACCGGGCGATTCACCTTGAATAATCGCATGCAGGCATTCTGAACCCGCCGGTCAGGACCACAGAAAAGGGCCGGGGCGTTTCCACCCCGGCCCTTCGCCGCTTTTCAGACGTTCGTCGGAACCGTCAGGCGCCGGCGGTGCCGCCCATGCCGGTGACGACGGCGTTGAACTTGGTCTTGATGGTCGTGCCCAGGGCGGTCACGGCCGAGATGATGACGACCGCGATGAGGGCGGCGATCAGGCCGTACTCGATGGCCGTGGCGCCCGACTCGTCGGACATGAAATTCGAAACGAACCTGGTCATGCTGAAACCCTTCTAAGTTAAAGCGAGCAATCGTTGACGCCGCCGGGGTCGTCGGTTTGCCCGCCTGACCCCCTTTTGCATCTTCACAATGCAGATCGCCGATTAAGGGCGAGTAAAACGGTGATCTGAGAGTTCGATTTCTTTATTGACGCCGCGTTTACTATAACCGCAACCGCGGTTGCATGATTTCAGACTTTATTGAGGATTGCGGGGCAGTGTCCGGTTCACGCTTACGCGCGCGCCCGTTCACCGGAATTCGACGCATGACCCGCACCGCCCGATCCGCCCGACTGGGCGCCGCCCTCGCCGCCCTCGCCCTGCTGGCCGCTCCGGCGGTCGGTTTCGCGCAGTCCGCGCGGATGAGCGTCGAAATTGATCAGGCCGCGCGGGTTCAGCTGCGGGGGGCGGCCGGGTCCATTATCGTGGGCAACCCCGAGATCGCGGATGTGACCGTCGTGGATTCCAACACCCTGTATATCACCGGCAAGGGTTATGGGGTGACCGAGATCGTGGCGGTCGACAGCGCCGGCCGGACTCTCTTCCAGAGCGAAGTCATCGTTACGGCCGGATCCGGCGCGGGCCGGGTCCGCGTCTGGCGCGGCGGCCAGGCCACGGAGATGGCCTGCGCCGCTTCATGCTCGCCGTCCGTGCTCGGGACCAGCGGCCCCGCGGCGCCGACGCCGTAGCGGCCATCCGCCGATGCGCGCTCGTCAACCCCGGTCTCCGGCCCTCCGCCGCGGTTTCCCTGCCCGACTGCTGGCGGCGCGGGACGGGTCGGCGGCTGTCGAATTCGGCATGGTCGCCTTGCCGTTCTGCCTGATGATGTTCGCCATCCTGGAACTGGGTCTCGTATTCGTCACGGACTCCGTTCTGGAAAACGCCACCATCGAGACCGGCCGTATGATCCGTACGGGTCAGGCCAGCGCCCAGGGCATGACGGCGGCGCAGTTCAAGACGGCCCTGTGCAGCCGGATGAGCATCTTCGCGCCCGACTGCGCCAGTCGCGCGACGGTCGATGTCCGGGTCATCCCCCAGTTCGCCGCCCCGCCGCCGGATCCGATGGCGGGGGGCGCGTTCGATGCGGCGGGAATGAATTACTGCATCGGCAACCCGGGCAGTCTGGTCCTGGTGCGGGTCTGGTATCGGCAGCCGTTGCTGACGACCTTTCTGGCCCAGGGGTTGTCGCGGCTGAACGACGGGACGGCCATGCTGACCGCCACCACGGCGTTCCGGAACGAGCCCTTCGCTCCCCCAGCGGGACCGTCATGCTGACCGGGGTCGACGCCGTGAGCGAAGAGCCCCTCGCATGAGGCGCCGCGGGCTCATTTCCCGACTGACGGGCGACGAACGCGGCGTGTCGGCTGTCGAGTTCGCCCTGATCGCGCCGGTCATGATCGCCTTCTATTTCGGGCTGGCCGAATTCTGCCAGGGCTATATGGCCCAGAAGCGCATGGGTCATGTCGCGGCCATGGTCGCGGACCTGGTGGCTCAGGAAGAGATCGTGGCGACGGCGAACCTGGATGACATCTTCCAGATCGGCGGACTGATCATGAAGCCCTTTTCCACGGCCACGCTGAATCAGCGCGTCAGCAGCGTCACGCAGACGGCGGGCGTCGCCAAGGTGGTCTGGAGCCGCGGCCGCGGTATGGGCTCGCGCCCGGTCGGCGAAGTGGTCGTCTTGCCGGCGGGGCTGATCTCCAATGGGGAAAGCATCATTCTGTCGGAAGTCACCTATGACTATGATTCTCCCGTCGACTATCTGATGCCCCCGGTGACGCGGTTCTCGCACACCTATTATCTGCGTCCGCGCACCGTCGACGCCGTGGTCTGCTCGAACTGCTAGGACCCGGTCAGCGCCTCGCGCAGGGCGAGGATCTTGGCGTCTGTTTCCGCCAGTTCGGCCCCGGGATCGCTGTCCGCCACGATGCCCGCTCCCGCCAGGGCGCGGAAACGCCAGCTGTCCCCGGTCCGTTTGAAGGAGGCGGTGCGGATCAGGACGGACGCCGTCATCCGGCCGTCGTCCTGAATGTGGAACAGGCTGCCGCACCACGGACCGCGCGGCGGCTCATGGCCGGCGATGACCTTCATGGCCTGATGCTTGGGCGCGCCGGTGATCGAACCGGGGGGAAAGGTCGCCGCCAGCAGGTCGGCGGGGCCGACGCCGTCCCTGACGCGGCCCGAAACCGTCGAGACCAGGTGATGGACGGTCGGGTGGGTTTCGATCTCGAACAGCCGGTCCACCACGATCGAGCCCGGTTCAGCGACCCGCGCCAGGTCGTTGCGCATCAGGTCGACGATCATCAGGTTTTCGGCCCGGTCCTTGGCGCTGGCCTCGAGTTCGGCGGCCAGTGCGGCGTCGCGCGCCGGATCGGCGTCGCGGGGGCGGGTGCCCTTGATCGGCCGTGTCTCGATCCGGCGGGTCGCCGGCTCGAAGGTCAGGAACAGCTCGGGGGAGTTCGAGACGATCGCCAGATCGCCCAGACGCCAGAAGGCCCCGTAGGCCGCGGCCCGGTCGGCCAGGCGCAGCATGACGTCGAACGGATCGGCCCCGGGAGCCAGCGTCCCTGACCAGGCCCGGGAGATATTGGCCTGGAACAGGTCCCCGGCGGCGATGCGGTCGACCACGTCAGCCACGGCGTCGACATAGGTCGCCGGAGCCGCCTCCGCCTCGAATGATGCGGCCGGAGCGGCGGGACGCACAGGATCGCGCGCGCCCGCCAGCCACGCCTCGGCCTTTTCCGCCGCGGCCCGCGCCGACGCCGGGTCGTCCCCACGCCCGATTACGCTGACCGAGCGGTCGCGATGATCGAACGCCAGCATGGCCGGATAGCGGGCCAGCATGAGGTCGGGCCAGACGTCCGGACGGGGACCGGTCGCGGCGCGGGCGCCGGCGTCATAGGCCAACAGGCCGATGAGGCCGGTCTCGAAGGGCGGCGCGCCCAGCGGATGCAGACCGCTATCGGCCGGCAGCGGGCCGACATGGACCCGATCCGGTTCGGCGGCGACGAAGGACCAGCGCCCGAGGACGCCGCCGTCCGAGAGCAGGGCCAGCGGGCCGTCGAAATGTCTCAGGCCATGGGCGACGGCGAGGGGGTCGCGCCAGGGCCGTATAAGGATCTCGACGATGCGGGAGTTCACGCCGACAGCCGCTCGCCGATGCGGTCGCGCAGGCGGGCGTCGACGCCGAGAGCCTGTTTGAGCCAGGCGTCGATCGAGCCATGTTGGGCCGCGATCCCGGCCAGGGCGGTCTCCAGATAGACCGGCTCGACGCCCAGGAAGGCCACGACGGCGTCGTGCGAGGCGGGGCGGCCGGTCATGGCCTCCAGCTGGCGGGCGATGCCCGGCGCGCGCCGCTCCAGATCCACGGCGGTGTTGGTCAGCAGGTAGTCGGCCATCATGTCGTCGGGGTGGACGCCGAGCAGATGGTGGGTCAGGGCCGCCAGCAGGCCGGTGCGGTCCTTGCCGGCGGCGCAATGGATCAGGACGGGGCCCTCGACCTCGCCCAGAAGCCTGAAATAGCGGGCGAACAGATCGAGGTGCGACGGCTCGAACGGCAGACGGCGATAGGCGTCCATCATGAAGCGCCGTCCGGAATCGGGCGTCAGATCGGCGGTCTTGAGGAAGGTGAGGTGCGGGGCCTCGCCGCCGTCGTCATGGGCGCTTTCGATCACCGCGCCCGCGAAACCGGCCGGCCGTTTCGAGGGCTGGTCGCGGCGCTCGGACGGTCGGCGCAGGTCGACGATGGCGGCGAGCCCGAGGGCGTCCAGGCGGTCCAGGTCGGCGGGGCTGACCCGCGCCTGATGCGCCGAGCGGAACAGGCGTCCGGGCGCGATGTGGCGGCCCGCGCCGGCGGCGTAGTCGCCGTAGTCCCGGAAATTGTCGAGAGCGTCGAAGCGGTGGATGCGGCCGGTCATGGCCGCCTTCTAGCCGAGGCGCGGCGGTCTAACCACTCCTGCCGACCAGACCCTGCATGGCGTCGAGATAGGCGACGAAGGCCTTGCGTCCCGCGGGCGTCATCGACGCCTCGGTCAGCGGCTTGCGGCCCTCGAACCGCTTGGTCACGGCGACGAAGCCGGCGTCCTCGAGCTTGCGCAGATGGACCGACAGATTGCCGTCGGTGGTCTGCAGCCGCGCCTTGAGGGTGTTGAAGTCGGCGCTCTCCACGCCGGACAGCACCGCCATGATCCCCAGCCGGACGCGGCCGTGAATGATCTCGTCGAGACGGCTGATGTCGAAATCGTCGGTCATGCCCGATCAGGCCTGCTTCGCCGAGCGCATCAGCAGGAAGCCGGGCAGGGCCATCAGAAGGAAGAGGGCGGCGGCGTAGCCGAGGTACTGGACGTACTGTCCCGCCATGGCTCCGAGCAGGGGCGCGGCGACGAAAGACGCGATACCGAGAGCCCACAGCGGTCCCGACTTCAGCATGGCGGCGGTGACGCCCCAGCCCATGCCGTAAAAGACCATGATGATCGAGGGCACGAGCCAGAAGATCATGTCGGTCTGGTCGGCCCCGTTTCTGAAGCTGACCACGGCCATGGAGACGAAGAGGGTGAAGATGCCGCAGCCGACGCCGGCCCAGATGGCGCCGATGGCGCGGTTGGCGGCGGTGCGGACACCGCCCGTCCGGCGGATGCGGGCGACCAGGACGAAGTTGATCACCAGGAACAGGGCGGTGGCGATCAGCCATTCGGCTCCGGCCATCGCGAACCGGGGCTCGAGAAGGCCGGTCACGTGGCCCCAGTGCACCAGGCTGGTGATCCCGTAGATCAGGCCGGCCGCCATCAGTATGGAGCCGCCCTGCATCGGCGTGCGCGAGCCTTCCTCGGCCAGTTGGCGCATCCAGGTGATGTCGGCGGTGGGATTATCGGTCGGATCTGTCATGGGCTTGTTCCTTAAAGTCGGCGACCAGCGGCGAGCCACAGGCCTGGTAGCAGGGCCACCAGCGCGAGCGCGCAGGCATGGATGAGATATTGGTCCGGCGTCCCGAAACGCAGGGCGATCGCGGCGACGCCGGCGAAGGCGATGGCGGCCACCCCCGCCATATTGGCCGTTCCGGCGCGCGCGGCGGCGACGGTCCAGACGAGGCCGTACAGGGTCAGGCCGACGGCCGAGGTCCAGCGCATCAGTTCCCAGTCGCCGGTGGCGACCGACAGTCCGACCAGGGCCAGGGCCGCGCCGATGTGGATCAGGATGACGGTGCGCGACCAGCCGGCGACGCGGCGGCCGGCCTCGCCGCCGGCGCGCCGCAGGCGGAACACGCCGGTCAGAAAGGCGCCGACCGCGACCGGCCAGCTGAGGCTGAGCACGGCCGGATGCCAGCCCAGCGCGCCGCTCATGACGCCCCACTGGATCAGATTGGCCGCGCCGAAGGTCAGACCGGCCAGGGTCAGGACCCGGCCCGCGCAGACCGGAACGGTGGGCAGCGGGCGGGCGACGGCGAGATCGAAGGTGACGGCGGACATGTCTGAAATCTCCCTGTTCCAGCTATTCTTTCACATTCACTTTGAAATGTAAAGTTCTTCACAAAGGTGATCGCGGGACGTCAGGCGCACGGAAAAAAACAGTTCACATAGTGCGCACAGTGCGCTTCGTCCGAAGCCGTTCGAGGCCCTCCCACCACATTCAATTGTCAAAGGCCGGTTCGCAGGAAACCATGCGCATGCGTCAATTCCGGACGTAGCGGTGGAGGCCATCGATGACCCCGACCTTCCCCCGCATCGCCTACGAGGCGCTCGACGTCTGCAACGGCGTGACGATGGCGGCCATCGAGGCGGCCGTGGCGCGGGCGGGATTATCGGCGGGGGCCGAGGCGCTGGATGTCGGCGCCGGGAACGCCGCCGTGGCGATCCGGCTGGCCGAAGCCTTCGGCCTGAGGGTCACGGCGATCGAGATGGATCCGGGGATGGCGGCTCTGGCCCGCGCCCGGATCGCCGGAGCCGGCGTCGGGGACCGGGTCGCGCTGGTCGTCGCCGCCGCCGCCGGGGTTCTGGCCCGGACGCCGCCGGTCGATCTGATCACGGCCCTCGGGACGACGAACGTCACCGGCGAGGGGCGGCCGACGCCCCAGGCCGCGCTGGCGGCCTTGCGCCGGGCCCTCAAGCCGGGCGGCTGGCTGTTGTGGGGCGATCTCGTCTGGCTGTCCGAACCGCCCGGCCCGCTGCGCCAGATCGTCGAGGCGGCCAATCTGTATGCCGACCACGCGGGCTGGCAGGCCGCGGCGACGGACGCGGGCCTCGAGGTGGTCGTCGCGGAAATCTCGCCGCAGGCGGTGTTCGATGACTATGCGCGCCGCCTCGGGCAGGCCGCGCAGCGATGGCTGGACGCGAATCCCGATGCGCCCGAAGCCGGATCCGTCAGGATGAGCGCCGACCGGGTCCGGTCCATGCTGGACCATGGTCGGGATCACATCGGCTTCGGCCTGTATCTGTTGCGCCGGCCGGGCTGACCGCGTCAGGCGGTGCGAATGACGCCGTCCCGCACCGTCACCGGCCAGGGCGTCAGGCGCGATCCCGCGCACGGGCCGCCGACGCAGGCGCCTGACAGCGGCTGGAACACCGCCCCATGCCAGCCGCACAGGATCAGCGACCCGTCCGGGACCAGATAGTCGTCCAGCTCGATCGCCAGCGGAAAGCCCTGATGCGGGCAGCGGTCGACATAGCCCACGACCTGACCGCTCTTGCGGACGACGAAGCCGTGAAAGAAGGCCTCGCCGATCTGCAGCACGAAGCCGCGCGACCCGGGATCGGCGATGTCGGCCTCGGCGCACAGGGTCACGTTCGCGGGCGTGGTCCAGACGCGCGGACGCCCCGCGTCGGCAGGGGTCTCACTCAATGCCGCTCGACCTTGAGCGGGCGCGAGAGCAGACTTTCGATCACGGCCCCGACCGTCGTCTCGCCGTTCAGCAGGGCGGCGACGGCCAGGGAGATGGGCATGTCGACCCCCATCTTCGCCGCCAGTTCCCGGACGGCCGGCGCGCTTTCATAGCCCTCGGCCACCGAGCGTTTTCCGGCCAGGGCCTGTTCGACGGTCTGGCCCTGACCCAGGGCGAGGCCGAGGCTCATGTTGCGGGACTGGGGGCTGGAACAGGTCAGGACCAGATCGCCGAGGCCGCACAGGCCGGCGACGGTCTCGGCCCGCCCGCCCAGGGCGACCCCCATCCGCGTCATTTCCGCGAAGCCGCGCGTGATCAGGGCGGCGTGGGCGCTGCGGCCCAGACCGCGGCCTTCGGACATGCCGCAGGCGATGGCCAGCACATTCTTGATCGCGCCCCCGACCTCGGCCCCGATCAGGTCGGAGGCCAGATAGGGCCGGAATCCGGGCGCGGACAGGGTCCACATCAGCTCCTCGCCCAAGGCCTCGTCGGCGCAGGCCAGGGTGACGGCGCTGGGCAGGCCGCGGGCCACCTCGCCGGCGAAACTGGGGCCGGACAGGACCGCGGCCGGGGCGGCCGGCAGGGTCTCGGCCAGGACGTCGGTCATCAGTTTCAGCGAGCCGCGCTCGATGCCCTTGGAACAGAGGATCACGGGAACGCCCGCGCGGTGATGCGCGGCGAAGGCGGTCAGGGTCGAGCGCATATGCTGGGCCGGCGGCACGGCCAGGATGACGTCGCAGGCGGCGAGATCGGCCAGGTCGGCCGTCACCGAGACGCGGTCGTCGAGGGTGATCCCGGGCAGGAAGGCTTCGTTGACGCGGCGGGCGCGGATGCTCTCGACCACCTCGGGCTCGCGCGCCTGCAGCAGGACGTCGAGGCCGGCCCAGCCCGCGACCTGGGCCAGGGCGGTGCCCCAGGCGCCGGCGCCGATCACTCCCGCGGTCTTGAATTGCATGCGTCTTCCCTAGGCCTTGGCGCCCTTGCGGCCCGGCGGATGGACCGGGTCGGCGAGCGCGCTCTGTTCGTCCAGCGGCCAGCGCGGCCGGGCGGCGGTATCGATGTCGGAGGTCAGGCCCTTCTGCAAGCGTTCGGCGCCGGCGAGGGCGATCATCGCGGCGTTGTCGGTGCAATAGGCCATGGGAGGCGCGAGGAAGGCGAAGCCGTTGGCCGCGGCGGTCGCTTCCAGCGTGGCGCGCACGGTCCTGTTCGCGGCCACGCCGCCCGCAACCACGAACAGCCGGTGATCATGGCGTTCCGCATAGGCCTTGAGCGCCCGGTCGGAGCGTTCGCTGAGCTGGCGGGCGATGGCGGTCTGCACGGCGTCGCCGAGATCCGCGCGGTCCTGATCCGTTGCGCACGCCTGGGCCAGGCGCGAGGCGGCGGTCTTGAGGCCCGAGAAGGAGAAGTCGCAGTCCTTGCGACCGAGCAAGGCGCGCGGCAGGTCGAAGCGGGCGCCGTCGCCCGCAGCGGCCAGCTTTTCGAGGGCGGGGCCGCCCGGATAGCCGAGGCCCAGGGCCTTGGCGATCTTGTCGAAGGCCTCGCCGGCGGCGTCGTCTATGGTGGTGCCCAGCCGCGTCATGTCGCCGACGCCGCGCACCTCCAGCAGCTGGCAGTGGCCGCCCGAGACCAGCAGCAGCAGGAAGGGGTAGTCGACCCGGGCGCCCAGCCGGGCCGAGACGGCGTGACCCTCGAGGTGGTTGACGGCGATCAGGGGCAGGTCGCGGGCCAGGGCCACGGCCTTGCCGAAGCTGAGGCCGACCATGACGCCGCCGACCAGACCCGGCCCGGCGGTGGCGGCGACGCCGTCCAGGGCGTCATAGTCCAGGCCCGCGTCCGCCATCGCCCGGCGGACGACGCCGTCGATCATCTCGACATGGCTGCGGGCCGCGATCTCGGGGACCACCCCGCCATAGGCGGCGTGATCGTCGATCTGGCTGTGCACCACGGACGACAGCACGGTCGCCTCGCCGTCCGGCGACAGACGCACGACCGAGGCGGCGGTCTCGTCGCAGCTGGTTTCGATGCCGAGCACCGTCAGGTCGCCGCCCGGGACGAAGGCGGGGGCGAAGGCGGGCGCCTCGGTTGCCCGGCTCCCTTCGCTGCTATACTCGGCGGGCCTGTTCATCGGGTCGAGGTAGCGACCCCGTTCTCCCGGCGCAACGACTCTCATGGCTCATCTCGTCCGCATCGGCACGCGCCGCTCCAAACTGGCGATGACCCAGTCGGGCATGATGCAGCGCGCCATCGGCCGCGCGCTGGGCGTCGCCGACGCCGATCTGGCCGAGGCCGTCCCGCTGGTCGAGATCGTCACCACCGGCGACCGGGTGCAGGACCGCCGTCTGATGGAGATCGGCGGCAAGGCGCTGTTCACCAAGGAAATCGAGGAGGCGCTGGCCGACGGCCGCGTCGATGTGGCGGTCCATTCGATGAAGGACGTGCCGGCCGAGCAGCCGTACGGCCTGTGCATCGCCGCCGTCCCGCCGCGCGAGGACGCCCGCGACGCCTTCGTCAGCGAGCTGTTCCCGAGCTTCGCGGACCTGCCGATGGGCGCGCGGCTGGGGACGGCGTCGCTGCGGCGTCAGGCCCAGGCGCTGGCGCTGCGGCCCGACCTGGCCATCGAGATGCTGCGCGGCAATGTCGACACCCGTCTGCGTCGCGCCGCGGATGGAGACTTCGACGCCATCCTTCTGGCCGTTTCGGGCCTGAACCGGCTGGGCTTCGAGAGCGTGATCCGCGAACGGCTGTCGTTGAACGACTTCCTGCCGGCCCCGGGGCAGGGCGCCCTGGCCCTGCAGACGCGGGTCGAGGACATCGACGCCGTCTGGGTCGCGGCGCTGAACGATCCGGACACGGCCCTGGCCGTGGCGGCGGAGCGGGGGGCGATGACGGCGCTGGAGGGATCCTGCCGCACGGCGATCGGGGCCCATGCCGAAATGGTGGACGACCGGTTGCGCCTGACGACGGAAATGCTGGCCCCCGACGGCTCGGCGCGCTGGCGGCGGTCGGCGGACCTCTCCGACCCCCGGGGCGCTGACGCCGAGGACCGGGCTCGGGACATGGGGATGACCCTCGGGGCCGCGATTCACGCGGCGGCGGGCGATCAGAGGACGCTCCCCTGACGCCGATCCGGCGAGTCTGGGTCACCCGCGCCGAACCGGGCGCGGCGCGCACCGCCGAACGGCTGACCGCGCTCGGCTTCGAGCCGGTCGTCGCGCCCCTGCTGGAAATCCGCCCCCTCGCCGCGGCGGTTGAGCTGGCTGGCGTCGTCGCCCTGGCCTTCACCAGCCGGAACGGCGTCGAGGCTTTCGCCGGCCTGAGCCGCGAGCGGGCCCTGCCGGTCTTCACCGTCGGCGATGCGACCGCCGACGCCGCGCGGGCGCACGGGTTCAGCAGCGTTCGCTCCGCCGACGGCGCCCTGGCCGATCTGGCGGCGCTGCTGATCGCCGGGGCGCCTCAACCGGGACAGGTGCTGGCGCCCGGCGCCCTGGAGCCGGCGGGCGATCTGCCGATGCTGCTGGCGGGCCGGATCGAGGCGCGGGCCCTGCCCGTCTATGAGGCGGTGGAGACCGGAGGCCCGGCGCCGCAGGCGTTCGACGCCGTTCTGCTTCATTCGGCGCGGGCCGCCCGCGCCTTCGGGGCGCTCGGGCCGTTCCCCGACGCACGGGTGGTCGTCCTGTCTGACGGCGTCGCGAGCGCTCTCGGCGACCGCGGCGGCCGGGAAATCCGCATCGCGGCCGCTCCCGACGAGTCCGCCCTGCTCGCAGCGCTTGGCAAGCCCGCGCCCCGCGTATAAAGAGCGCCTCTCGCGCGGGGTCATGCCCATCGCGCCAAGGCCGCTTTAGCTCAGCTGGTAGAGCATCGCATTCGTAATGCGGGGGTCAGGTGTTCGAGTCACCTAAGCGGCACCATTCTTTTTGAAGCGGCCAGATCCGGTAATCCGGAGACGCGTGCATCTTGCGGTCCCGGGTGGTCGGGCGCGCGCCGTGATCGACGGCGCTTTCCTGGCTTTCCGCCACTGGACGACGCCGTGCGCAGGCCGTAGCTATTCGGGCCATACCGGAGCGTAGAATGTCGCAGCGCCTGAGCGCCCGCCAGGAAGAATGTCTGAGGCTGACCGCCTTCCTGACCGACAAGGAGATCGCCGCCCGCCTCCGTCTTTCGGAGGCCACGGTCAAGAAACACGTGCACGAGGCCTGCCGCCGGATGGGGGTCAACCGGCGCAAGGCGGCGCTCGCGCTTCTGGAACGAAACGTACCAGGGCCGAAAGACCCCATTGGCGGCGACGGCCGTTCCGCGGTTGATGTCCCCCTCGACAGGGAGTCAGACCATGGCATCGAAAAGTACGCCGCTTCCCCAGTGGACCTGGGAGGATCTGGAGGCCGCGCTGGACGCGTTCAGTCCGACGGGCGCAAACGATCCGGTCCGGAGTCATCTGCTGCGGGGACTGGCGGACGACGCGGCGCGGTCGAACCCGCGGGAACTGTTGCAGCAGGTGCTGAGCGCGGGCTGGGTGATGGCGCAGGTGGGAGCCCAGAGCGGCGTCTCGGCTACCGCCCCCCGCCGCGCGGCTGGGGCGTCCGCCTCCTGATCCTGCTTGTCATCGTCGTAGTGACGGCGGTGATGATGAAGGCGGTGGCCGATCTGGTCCTCGCCTATGCGGGCCAGGCCCAGGAGATCGGGGAGGTCACGACCTTCCCGCGCTCCTAGGTCCGGGCGGCCCGGTCATTGGAGAAAACCCAGATACCGCCCTTTCTGATCACCTATTATGTGCTCTGCCTGATCGCGGTCGTTGTGGCGTGGCTCAAGGGCGGGCATCCGGAACGCCTGGGCGCCGTGACGACGGTCGTTGTCTTCGCGGTGTCGTTTTACACTCACGAACTGAGGGTGGGCGCGTTCTACGCCGGCGACGCCCTGGTCGACGTCCTGATGACCGGCGTCTTCCTCTGGCTGGCGCTGACCAGTGACCGTTGGTGGGCCCTGGTCATGTCCGCGATCATGGCGCTGACCCTGCTGGTCTATGTCACAGCGCTGGTCGTCCCGGATCTCGGTCCCTACGCCGTGGTGTCGGCGCGCATCGGCCTGGGAATCCAGTGCTCGCTGGCGCTTCTGTGCGGTGCGGGCGAGCGCTGGCTGGCCGGCGAACGGCCCGTGAGCGAGCGCGCGCCCTGGCGTCGCGCCCCACGCGCCTTGAACATATAAACATATCCTTATATGTCTGCCGACCACCCCACCCGCCGGAGCTCCGCCTTGTCCCGTTCGTCGTTCCTGTTCACGTCTGAAAGCGTCTCCGAAGGCCACCCCGACAAGGTCGCGGACCGCATTTCCGACACCGTGGTGGATCTGTTCCTGGGCAAGGACCCCTATGCGCGGGTCGCCTGCGAAACGCTGACGACGACCAATCTGGTCGTGCTGGCCGGCGAAATCCGCGGCCATGGCATCATGGACGCCGAAGGCAAATGGGCTCCGGGCGTCCAGGACGAGATCGAGGCCGCCGTTCGCGCCGCCGTGCGCGACATCGGCTATGAGCAGTCCGGCTTCCACTGGGACAGGTTCGAATTCATCAACCGCCTGCACGGCCAGTCGGCCGACATCGCCGTGGGCGTCGACGCCGCCGGCAACAAGGACGAGGGCGCGGGCGACCAGGGCATCATGTTCGGCTACGCCTCCAACGAGACGCCCGAGCTGATGCCGGCGACCCTGCAGTACAGCCACAACATCCTGAAGCGCCTCGCCGAGGTCCGCCACGGCGGCGACAAGCGGCTGGAGCCCGACGCCAAGAGCCAGGTGACGATCCAGTACGAGGACGGCAAGCCCGTGCGCGCCACGTCGATCGTGCTGTCGACCCAGCACGCCGCCGGCCTGTCGTCGGCCGATGTCGCCGACATCGTCAAGCCGCACATCCTCGCCGTGCTGCCCGAAGGCTTCACCGACGAGAACACCGTCTGGCACATCAACCCGACCGGCATCTTCGAGATCGGCGGTCCGGACGGGGACGCCGGCGTGACCGGCCGCAAGATCATCGTCGACACCTACGGCGGCGCGGCCCCGCACGGCGGCGGCGCCTTCTCGGGCAAGGATCCGACCAAGGTCGACCGCTCGGCCGCCTACGCCTGCCGCTACCTGGCCAAGAACGTCGTCGCCGCCGGCCTGGCCGACCGCTGCACCATCCAGATTTCCTACGCCATCGGCGTGGCCAAGCCCCAGTCGATCCATGTGGACCTGCACGGCACCGGCAAGGGCGCCATCACCGAGGCGGTGCTGGAGGCGAACATTCTCGGCCTCATCGGCGGCGCCACGCCCCGTGCGATCCGTGAGCATCTGGGTCTGAACAAGCCGATCTACGCCCGCACCGCCGCCTACGGCCATTTCGGCCGCGCGCCGGACGCCGACGGCGGCTTCAGCTGGGAGAAGACGGATCTGGTCGACCAGCTGAAGGCGCTGGCCTAAGGCAACAGCGGTCAGGCAACAGGCAACAGGTCGGCCGCTTCTGCTGCCTGCTGCCTGTTGCCTGATCCCTCGCTCCGGCGGGGCGACCGGGCTATAGCGCCCGCCATGTCCCCTTCCGACGACCTTGCCCACCGCCCGCTCCGCTCGTTCGGCCGCATCAAGTCGCGCGCCATCAAGCCGCGTCAGGCGGCCCTGTTCGACACCCTGCTGCCCGGAATCGCCCTGCCCGATCCGAAGGCCGGGCCGATCGATCCCGCGGCCCTGATGCCCGGGGCCGCCGCGGTCTGGCTGGAGATTGGCTTCGGTGGCGGCGAGCATCTGGCCGAACAGGCGGCGCGTCATCCCGATACGCTGATGATCGGCTGCGAGCCCTTTCTGAACGGGGTGGGTTCGGCCCTGCGCCACATCGACGAGCGGGGCCTGGAGAACGTCCGCCTGCACGCCGACGACGCCCGCGACGTGATGGCGGCCCTGCCGGACGCCAGTCTGGACCGGATCATGATCCTGTTCCCCGACCCCTGGCACAAGGCGCGGCACAACAAGCGTCGACTGATCCAGGACGAAACGGCGGCGGAGATCGCGCGCCTGCTCAAGCCGGGCGGACGTCTGCGGTTCGTGACCGACTGGAAGGACTATGCCGAATGGGCACTCGAGAAGTTCGAGCGCACGCCCGGCCTGGTCCGGCAGGTCGACCCGTCCGACGACTGGTTCAAGGCCCCCGCCGACCACGTGGTCACCCGTTATGAAGAGAAGAAGCTGGGCGACACCCCGCCGATCTTCCTGGAATTCCTACGGGTAGACTAGCGCCGCCACGCAGCTAGTGTGGGACTTGATCGGGAGGGGTTCCATGAAATGGTCAACGGCGTGTTTGACGGCCTTGGCCTCGGCATTTTTTGCGAGCGCGGCTGTCGGACAGGACAACGGCGTTGGTCAAGTTGTCCAAGTGCGAATCGCCTGCACCGTCGTGGGGGCCGGTGCGCTTGAGCGCTGTGAAATCATCTCGCGCCTTTCAGAGGACCGTTCGTTTGATGCGCCCGCACTTCAAGCGGCGAGTCAGAGCGTGGCGCGTCGGCCGACCGAGATCGTTTCCGGCCGCATTCACTTTCCAGTATTGCTGGAGCGCGAGGCCGACTACCAGGCCCGCACATCCGGCCCGCCTGGGCCACCCGTCATCGTGCCCCCGCCGACCATGGTCCCGGCGACCGTTCCCGCCGCGCCAACCGACCAAAGCGTGCAGGCCTGGGGTGGACTGGAATGCGTGGTGCGCGCCGATGGCAGTCTGATGCGCTGCTGGAAGGACGGCCGCCGTGCTCCGCAGGGCGTGCTGGCGGGCGAGGTCCAGCGCGTTGTCATCGCGGACAGTCTCGCAGGACGGCTTTCGGACCTGCCCGCGGCGCTTCCCGCAACGCCGGCCGAGGTGCGCGCCAGTTGGCGGACACACGGAGAAGACTTCGGACGCACCGCATATTCCCAGGACTATGCGCCGGCATCGGATACTGGCCGTCTGGTCTGGGTGGCGTCTCTTTATCCAGCTCGGGCGTCAGCGGGATTCATCGGGAGCTACGACCTATCCGAATACGACTGCGCGGGACGGCGGCTTCGGGTGTTGCTGAGCGCCAGCGCAAGCGAGGCTGGACTGACCGGATGGTCCACGGCGGAGCCGCGCGATTGGTGGGAGCGCGACAAGGTGAGAGGCTTCCTCGCTAAGCTGTTCGACGCCTTCTGCCCGGCTGGAAGCTGACGGGCCAAGGGCAGCTTACGCCATGAAGAGAAGAAGCTGGGCGACACCCTGCCGATCTTCCTCGACTTCAGGCGTGTTTGACGGCCGGGATCGTCCGATACAGGATACGGCCACGCTTTGAGCGGGGGACGCGCCATGACCTGGGTGGTCGACAATATTCAGGCCATTCTGGTGGTCTGCGGCCTGCTGACGGCGTCCATGCTGCAGTTCACCCTCATGCCGCGCCGGGCCGCGCGCTCGCTCTTTGGTGAGACCGTCGATGGTCCGATGGCCGATGTCGCGGTGCGGGGCTGGGGCCTGCTGATCGCCCTGACCGGCGGCATGCTGCTGTGGGCCGCCTTCCACCCGGAGACCCGGACCCTCGCCATCGGCGTCGCCCTGATCAGCAAGGTCTTCTACATGGGCCAGCTGATCGCCAGACGCGGCCGGTTCCTCAAGGGCATGGCCGGGATGACGGTCCTGCTCGACCTGATCATGGCCGCCCTGCTGGCGACCTGGATGTGGGCCGAGCACGGGACCTGAACGCCGGCCCACGGCTCTCGCCTTCCGCTGCAAATGGCGTCACAAGCGGGTCCATACCTGAACAGGACCGACCCATGAGCCTCGCCGTCGACACTCTTTCGACCTCCATGTTCCTGCGCGGCCTGAACGTCCTGTCCGGGCTGATCGATCGCGCCGTCGAGGCCGGACTGGACGAGGCCGTGGTGATGGAGGCGCGTCTGGCCCCGGACATGCGGCCCTTTCCTGACCAGGTCCGCATGGCCAGTTTCTCGGCCCGCAGCTGCATCGCCCGACTGACCGACCAGCCGTGGCCGAAGACCGATGACGCTGAAGCCAGCCTAGCCGAGCTCAAGGCGACCGTCGCCCTGTCGATCGCCTTCATCGAGGGCGTCGAGGCCGCGGCCTTCGCCGGCGGCGAGACCCGTCGGATCGAGCTGCGCTTCCCCGGCGTCGAGCTCAATTTCGAGGGCGAGGGCTATCTGACCAGCTTCGCCCTGCCGAATTTCCATTTTCACCTGTCGATGGCCTACGCCATCCTGCGGCACCTCGGCGTGCCGCTGGGCAAGCGCGACTTCCTGGGGCAGCTGGCGCTGATCTGAGTCCGACTCGCCCCGGCCGATTGGCGAGGCCGTCGCCGGGAAGGACTTCCCACCCCGCCGACTTTGGCCTATATGCGCTCCCACATCGTTAGACCGGCGTCCAACGGCGCCGATTGAAGCGGCGGCCTTGGATGGCCCGCCGCTTTTTGTTTGGACCAAAGCCTTTGAAGGCCAAGACCGCCGAAGACCGCCAGCTGCTGGAGCTGATCGAACCCGTGGCCGAGAGCCTGGGCCTCGATATCGTGCGCGTGCGGCTGATGGGCGGCACCCTGCGCCGTCGTCTGCAGATCATGGCCGAACGGCCCAGCGACCACGACATCGCCGTCGAGGAATGCGCCCGACTGAGCCGCGCCGTGTCGGAGGTGTTCGACGCCGCCGATCCGATCAACGGCGAATATCTGCTGGAGGTGTCGTCGCCCGGCGTCGACCGCCCGCTGACCCGGCTGAGCGATTTCGACCTGTTCGAGGGCTATGAGGCGCGGCTGGAAAGCGATCGCATGATCGAGGGCCGCAAACGCTTCAAGGGCGTGATCGCGGGCACGGACGGCGACAATGTCGCCATGGATCTGGAAGGGGAGGAGGACACCGCCCTCATCCCCTTCGACTGGCTGGTCGACGCCAAACTGGTGTTGACCGACGAACTGATGAAGGCGGGCGCCGAGAAGCGCGCCGCCCGTAACGACAACTCTACCGACACCGAGGACTGATCATGGCTGTTGCCGGCGTTTCCGCGAACCGACTCGAACTGCTTCAGATTGCTGATGCGGTCGCGCGCGAGAAAAACATCGACAAGGAGGTCGTCGTCGAGGCGATCGAGGAGGCGATCCAGAAGGGCGCCAAGTCGCGCTACGGCGCCCATCACGACATCCGCGCCAAGATCGACACCAAGTCGGGCGAACTGGCCCTGACGCGCCACGTCACCATCGTCGCCGACGACTGGCAGCCCGAGGACGAGCTGGAAGAGTTCAACGACTCGGCCATGGTCCGCCTGACCGACGCCTCCAAGCGCGATCCGGAGGCCTTCGTCGGCAAGGAATACGTCGAGACCCTGCCGCCGTTCGAGTTCGGCCGCGTCCAGACCCAGATGGCCCGCCAGGTCGTGACCGGGAAGGTCCGCGAGGCCGAGCGCGCCAACCAGTACGAAGAGTTCAAGGACCGCGTCGGCGAGATCGTCAACGGCACCGTCAAGCGCGTCGAATACGGCAACACCGTCGTCGACCTGGGCCGGGGCGAGGGCATCATGCGCCGCAACGACTCCATCCCGCGCGAGGTGTTCAACATCGGCGACCGGATCCGCACCTACATCTATGACGTCCGCGCCGAGGCCAAGGGCCCGCAGGTCATGCTCTCGCGCTCGCACCCCGGCTTCATGGCCAAGCTGTTCGCCCAGGAAGTGCCCGAGGTTTACGACGGCGTGATCGAGATCCGCGCCGCCGCCCGCGACGCCGGCTCGCGCGCCAAGATGGCCGTGCTGTCCAATGACTCCTCCATCGATCCCGTCGGCGCCTGCGTCGGCATGCGCGGCTCGCGGGTTCAGGCCGTCGTCGCCGAACTGCAGGGCGAGAAGATCGACATCATCCAGTGGAACGCCGACGAGCCGACCTTCATCGTCAACGCCCTGGCCCCGGCCGAGGTGTCCAAGGTGGTGCTGGACGAGGAAGCCGACCGCGTTGAGGTCGTGGTGCCCGACGAGCAGCTGTCGCTGGCCATCGGCCGCCGCGGCCAGAACGTCCGTCTGGCGAGCCAGCTGACCGGCTGGCAGATCGACATCATCACCGAGAGCCAGGACTCCGAGCGCCGCCAGCGCGAGTTCAGCGAGCGCACCGTCCTGTTCCAGGAAGCCCTGGACGTCGACGAGGTCATCGCCCAGCTGCTGGTCACCGAAGGCTTCGCCACGGTCGAGGATCTGGCCTTCGTCGAGCCGTACGAAATCTCCGACATCGAGGGCTTCGACGAGGACACGGCCGAGGAACTGCAGGCGCGCGCCCGCGACTTCCTCGAGAAGCAGGCCGCCGTCCTGGACGCCAAACGCGTCGAGCTGGGCGTCGAGGACGCCGTCATGGCCGTTCCGGGCGTGACCGGCGCCATCGCCGTCGCCCTGGGCGAGGGCGGGGTGAAGACCGTCGAGGATCTGGCCGATCTGGCCACCGACGAAATCCGCGGCGGCTACGAGGTCAAGAACGGCGAACGGGTCAAGGTCCCGGGCGTGCTCGAGAGCTTCAACCTGGCCCAGGAAGAGGCCGAAATGCTGATCCTGCAGGCGCGGGTCGCCGCCGGCTGGATCGACGCTTCGGAACTGCCGCAGCCGCCCGAGCCGGAATACGAGGAAGAGCTTCCCGAGGGCGAATACGACGCCGAAGCCGTCTTCGCCGCAACGCCGGAAGGCGACGAGGTTGAAGCCGTCGAAGGCGACTCCGAAGAAGACGCCGACGCCGAGGTCCTCGCCGAGGACCCCGAACAAACCCCCGACGCGTGATGGGAGACCGGATCGTTCATGAGTCTGCGCGAAGCGACGATCGATAGAGAGCGACGCGACCTCGTCACCCACGAGGTCATGGACGAATCTCGCCTGATCCGCTTCGTCGCCGCTCCGGACGGTTCGGTGGCTCCCGACCTGGCGCGCAAGCTGCCGGGGCGTGGTCTGTGGGTCGCCGCGAACCGGGCCTCGATCGAGGCGGCGGTGAAGAAGAACCTGTTCTCGCGGGCCGCCAAGGCCCCGATGAAGCCGGCCGCCGACCTGGCCGACATGGTCGAAAACCTGCTGGTGCGACGCTGTCTGGACCAGCTGGGGCTTGCCCGGCGCGAAGGCGTTCTTATCTCCGGTTTCGAGAAATCCCTGGCCAATGTCCGGTCCGGGAAGGCCGCATGGATCATCGAGGCGGCGGACGGTTCCGCCGACGGCCGCGGCAAGCTTCTTTCGCTCGCGAAACACATGACGCCGCCCCCGAAAGTCTGCGGCGTCTTCACGGCGGACGATTTGAGTTTGGCCCTTGGGCTGGAAAATGCGATACACGCCGTCCTGCTTGAGAGCGGGCGGGCCGATCGCTGGACCATAGAGGTCGAACGACTGGCGGGATTTCGACCGCTTCTGCCCCCGGAGTGGGGCGGAGAGCCGGCTGAGATGCCGAACAAGGTTTTGGACGGGCGGGGTTCTGCTCCCTGATTTGGGGGTGGGGCGACGCGCGGCTTTTTGTGTTTGAACGAGACGACGGCGGATCATCCGCTGTCACGAGTAAAGCGACCGGATGACTGACGAGAACGACAAGACCAACGACGGCGCACCGCAGGCTCCGACCGGGACTCCGTCCACGACGGGCCCGCGCGCGCCGCTGAGCCTGAAGCCCCGGCAGGCGGGATCGGTTTCGACCGGCACCGTGCGCCAGAGCTTCAGCCACGGCCGCACCAAGACCGTGGTGGTCGAGACCAAGCGCCCCCGCGCCGGGGTCGCGCCGGGCCATCAGCGCCCGCAGGGCTTCGACGTCGCCGCCCGTCCGCGAACCGACGCGCCCGCGCCCCAGGCGCCGCGTCCGGCCATGCCGGCCGGA
>Ga0265296_1000937_pt1 | contig 37253 bp, 43 predicted proteins | sample MunlanPumphouse1_FD_189073 | JGI IMG/M metagenome (GOLD analysis project Ga0265296, IMG submission 189073) | Groundwater microbial communities from a municipal landfill in Southern Ontario, Canada - Pumphouse #1 | ecosystem: Environmental > Aquatic > Deep subsurface > Groundwater | place...
CGGTTTCAAAATTAACTCCCACTGAATCTCCTCCCCTTGGCACTTCCGTTCCGAGTGGGCGAGGAATGGAAAGGCTAGGAGGGGTTGTTGTCGAAGATTGCTCCTGCGCCGGCGGAGTATATACTCCGCCGTAAGAAGAATTCCGCGGCGAAGATGCGCCAACCGTAAAATCCGCCTGATTATTATTAGTATCTTCCGGCAACGAGTTCTCCCACCCCTTCCGTTTTAAACTTTGCCCGGCTTCGGGATTTAAAGTTGGAGCGCCCTCAAAATCACCCGCCTCGCCAAAACCGATTTTATCAATTATCGCGCCGTTATTATCTAAAAGACTAACCGTGTTATTTGCGGCGACGGAATAAGACAAACCTGAATATGTTGTATCGGCCGTGACACCTCCCAGATAACCGGTTTTATGCGTAATCAAAAAATATTTATGCGGACCCAAAACCGTTCCGGCCGCAAAACCGGAAACCAAATTGGACTGCGAGCCGCTGGAAGTCTTTTTTACCAGCTTCCAGTCGGCGATAGAGACCGCCGCCTCGGTGGGATTAAAAATCTCCACAAACTCATCAGTGGAAGTTTCGCCGGCAATCTTAATCTGCGAAATTAAAAGATGCGCGGACTCCGCATGAGCGGCCATCGCGAGGAAGAAGCCGAAGAATGTTATAAAAAAAAATAATCTTGTTTTCATACTTTTCAATTGCGCGAATTTTCGCTAATTACGCTAATTCGTGTAATTCGCGAAAATTCGTGAAATCTAAATTACATCTTATACCAAAACAATTCTAAAAGCAAAAAACTCCCGGTTAAGGGAGTTAAGGCGCTACTTTTTGTACTTAATGTTGTTCTTTTCCAAAAACTTGCGGATCATTTCCGGCGAAGCGAAGGACGGCGTAGAATAGAAATCAGGTGCCTGCACGCCTTTGAATATCCCAATGAGGCGATGGTCCTTTTGCCGGAAAAGCGGACCGCCGGAGGAACCGCTCTGGGCATAGATATGAGCCAACAAGCGGCCTTGCCGCTGGCCGATGACGTGACCAAAGGTTGGAACATGCATCATGTCTCCAAATGGATAGCTCACCAGATACACCGGCTCCGATTCCAAAGCGGAAGAGGGACCGCTATAAATAGTCGCCTCGCTTTTGAAGACGGCGTTAACCTGGAAGACCGCCAGATCAAAATCACGATCGTGGCTGAAGGCGATGAGCTTGGCCCGCTTCGGCGCGGCCCAGGTTTTTTCCTCACCCGGAGGCGGCAGAACAAAAACCATCGTTATATCCAAATCTTCAGCCCCGTGGTAGGCGGTCAGCACCAGACCGTGCTCTTTATCAATCACGATTCCGCTCGTGACCGCAGTCTCCGTTCCCTGTTGGGCCACTCCCCGGTAAGCCAGGAGCACCGCGGCGTCATGATTGGCGAGATAGGCCTTTTCCTTGAGCAGGCCCGGACGATAAAAGGCGGAGTTATACTGAAAACATCCCGCGACAAAAATTGAAAAGAGCAGCGCGGCCATGGATTTCATCTTGCACCCTCCTTCTTAGAACGCTAATTGACCTATTTTTACCATAACACGGAGGCCAAGGGTTGGCAAGGAATGGTTAATCAGTTAATTAGTTAATCAGTTAAATAGGGGGGATCTTATTGTTGACTTTTTGTGATTTTTAAACTATTATATAAACAAACTCGCCCGCGTGGCGGCGTTCGAGCCGAATAAGCGAATAAACTGCTTTATTCGCGACGGCAAGAACGGGTTGGGCGATGTCGCGAAGCGACCGACAAACCCAGAGGCATAATATTTATTTTATGTCGGAGTGGTGAAACTGGCAGACACGCCAGCCTTAGGAGCTGGTGCCGCAAGGCATTGTGGGTTCAAATCCCACCTCCGACATAAAATAAATATTATACGCGCCCGACGTGATGTCGGGATTCCCGCAAGGGATTAGAGGGTTCAACTCCTCTCGGGAGCACTAAAAAAGACGACATAGTCGTCTTTTTTTGTTAGCTTGACACGATCGCCAACTTATGTTAACGTAAAGCCACAAAGGAGGAAGAGATGAAACCGTTGAAACATAAATGGCTGCTGCTTCCGCTGATTATCCTGGGCATCGTTCTTTGTATGACCATTGACTATGTTTCCACAAAGACACTTGCCGTCGTAATCCTATGGCTTGTGAGCGCTCTCGGCGGAATGGCAATGGTGACATTTCTTTGGTGGGAATGGGTGCACAAACCCAATCGCGACAGATCAAGGCGACAAGCTCCTTCGAGCAGCTAACCCTGCTCGTTTTTTTATCTCCATACGAAATTACGAAATTTTTACGAAAATACGAAATACGAAAACTATTGGAGACCGGGTCGCCCCAAGTTGACCGACTAAAGGCGCCCCGGTCTCCCCAAGTTAACATTTCGTAATTTCGTATGGGATAAAGCACAAGACCTTGACACCGGACAAAAACCCTACTAAACTTAACACGAGGAGGTAAAAAATGAGCTCTTTTCAATCTTGGATGCAGAAATACCCGCTGATATCCGCTTTCATGCTTATCGTCATCCTCGCCCTGGGCGTTGTCGCTCCACTATGTCATTTCTCAAAATTTCTTTTTGGATCAGCCGGCAGTTTTGTTAGCGTGATTGTCCTCGTGGCAATGACAGTGTTGACCGCGCTAATAATACACGACGCGCTGGAACAAGATCGACGCAATGACTTCATCAGAGAAGAATACGGAAAGAAATAACGCGCACGAGCAGCTAACCCCTGCTCGTTTTTTTATTTACCTCCCCGCACCCCTCCTTCGTAAGGAGGGGACATTAGTTTTCCTCCCCTTCGTAAGGGGAGGCGAGGAGGGGTAAATAAATATCCGTGGGAATCCGCTAGTAATCTGTGGAAATCCGAACAGGCCGCCTATTGACACAAAACTCCCCCTGCGGTATGCTAACCTATTAAAGAAAAAAGACGATTATCCGTGGAAATCCGCTAGAAATCTGTGGGAATCAAGACCGCGCTTAAATCATAGAACGACCTTACTGAATCAAAAAATCTTTATTGGTATGAACAACCTCCAGGTACAGCAATTTAAGAATATTCTTGACCAAAGCAATAATGTTTTAATTGCTTTTAAAAAGAACTGGATGACCGGCGGACAGCCGGCCGGGGTTGACGCCGTGGCTTCCAGTTTGGCCTTGCGTCACGCCCTTCTAAAGCTCCAAAAACCCGCGGAAATCGCCGCCGACGGCTTTACTCCGCCGGCTCACATTAATTTTTTGGATACCGAAATCGCCATTCAATCCGCCGCCCCGGCCCTCCGTCGGCTGACGATTAACGTTGACCTTGCCCGCGGCCAAGTCAGTGATTTATCCTATGACATTAAAGACGGCAAACTGAAAATATTTCTTACGCCGGACAATGGGATGCTCTGCCCGCAGGATATCAGTTCCGAAAATTCTGATTTTAAGCACGACCTGATTATCACCGTTGATTCGCACAATTTAAATTCTTTGGGCGGGCTTTATTCCGGCGCCTCGGAACTTTTTTTCGCCCAGCCGATCGTGAACATTGACCACAACAATAACAACGAACACTTTGGCCAGTTGAATATGGTTGATTTTTCCGCCAGCTCCAACGCCGAAATTATTTTTGAAATCCTGGAGGCGCTGGACAAAAATCTTTTTGATGAAAAAATCGCCACCTTGCTTTTGGCCGGAATTATTTCCAAAACGCACGGCTTTAAACTGGCGACGGTTACGCCAAAAACTTTGGGGATTGCCGGCAAACTAATCTCCATGGGCGCCAAGCGCGAAGAAATTGTCCATAACTTTTACCGCACCCGCGAAATTCCGACTCTCAAGCTCTGGGGACGGACATTGGCAAGATTAAAATCGGAAAAATCAAAAAAACTGGTTTGGTCGATTTTGACCAAAGCCGATTTTGTCCAGTCCGGCGCCGAAGCCAATGTGCTCTCGGACGTTATCCAGGAGCTGATTGCCACTTCGCCCGAAGCCGAAACCGTGGTTTTGCTTTACGAAAACGTTGACGGCCGCCTTTGCGGGCTTATCTCTTCCATCCGCGGCCAGCGGGCCGAGGAGCTGGGAACGCTTTTTGGCGCCTCCGGCACGCCCGAGATGACCGAGTTCTGCCTCACCGAAAAAAACCTGATTGAGGCCGAGCGGGAAGTGATTGACGCCATCAAAGCGCGGTTATAGCTCCTTCCTTTCGGAAGGACTCCAAATTTGGAATCCCCGCGAAAGCGGGGTAACTAAAAATTATTGACACTTGCCATTACTCAATGATAAAGTAAAACCAGCTGGATGAAGGAGGCGGGCGATGACCCCGCAAGAACGACGCCAAAAATGCAAAAAACTGACGAGAGAGCTGGAGAGGATTCATCGGGCGTACGAAAAGTTCATGAAAAAATACCACGGGAAGAGATTGGCCGCGCGAACACAACTTAGGGAAATCAGGGAATCCTGCGCGCACGAATCGCACAAGACAGGCGTTCCGGACGTCTGCCCGGATTGCTACGAGGATTTTCGGGGTCTTGAGTCGTACGGATAAGATCGCCTATACCAAAGGCCGCGGCGAATCACTGGCCGCCTACGCAAAAATGCTGCGGCGAGCCGAAGGAGGCGGACGATGACCACGAAACAAATCAACAAAAAAGCCGATGCGTTCTTAATGAAAGTTGAGGGTTTGAAAGAAAAAATCGCCCAAAACAGGCAAAACCTACGCGCCGCAGAAAAGGCCTGGCGTAAACTACAAAAGCTCTGTCCGCACAAATCTTATCAGGCAGAATATCACAAGCGCTGTCCCGATTGCTACAAGTGGATAGTGAACGGCCCCTATCTCTAATATTATCATCCAACCCGACTACGGTCGGGTTTTTTCTTTTGCGGAAAGGGGCGGCGAATGTTATAATATGAGCGTAAACTCATACTTAAGGACATCCGATGTCCAACCATTTGGTGGACATCGGATGTCCAAAAGTCAAATGTTCCAAACCGACCTTAAAAAAATATTTTCCGCCCTAAAAGATGCGGGCTATGCCATCTACGCCCCGGTGAAAACGCCGGAGGGTATTTTTATTAAAGAAATTGACGATGAGAAAGAAACCGATTATTCGGGAAAGTTTCCCTGGGACTCATGGAAACGCTTTGTTTATCCGCACGAAGAAAAGCTGTTTGAAACTAAGGCCGGCAAGTTCACGGAAGTAAAAACAAAATATCCCAAGATTGCGCTCTGGGGAATCAATGTCGTTGATCTCAAAGCAATTGGGCTCACCGATCTTCTATTTAAAGATGACCCCTATTATATAGAAAGGCGGAAAAATATTTTTATCGCCGGATTTTCGCCAAAACCGCTCCGGGATTATCAAAATTTCAGCTTCAAAATTAATGTTGATATTCTGGAACACCTGAACTACGACCTGTTTATTTTAAAAAAAGACGGCTTCAAGCTTTATTCCGCCTCAAATGTCGCGGACAAAATTTTGAAAAAAGCCGGCGTTGCGGCCGATGTGCTGATTACCACGGAAGATCTAGTCGTGGAAGACAAAATTATGCGGGGACTGGAGAAACTGGTCGGGACGCTAAGCGTCCCCATGACCCCGCTAAGCGGGGTCGGCAAATCCTTTGACCATCCGGTTTGGAAAACGCTAAACGACCGATGTATCGCCTGCGGTAAGTGTTCCATCGCCTGCCCCACCTGCTATTGTTTTGATTTAATTGATACCGCGCGTCCCCTCCTACGCCAAGGCTTTGGAGGGCGGGCGAACGGCGCCTTCGGCCGTAAGCCTACAGGCGAGGCCACGCGCGAACGGGTTTGGGGCGATTGTTTCTACTCGGAATTCACCCGCATCGCCGGCAATTACATATTCTTAAAAAACCCGGGTGAAAAATTATTTTTTTGGTACACCCATAAGTTTTCTAGGCTTCCGGCGCAAACCGGATACCCGGGATGCGTCGGCTGCCGCCGCTGTTACGAAGTCTGCCCGGTGTTTATAGACATTGAGAAGACTTTAGCGGACCTGAAAACCGACAAAGCGGAAAATAGCACGAGATAAATTTCAAAGTTCAAACTATTAAATTACAAATTCAAAGCACCAAGCTCCAAATAAATCATAATGACCAAAATTCTAAATTCAAATCAAAAAGTTTTGTATTTTGATATTGTAATTTAAAATTTATTTGGAATTTGGAATTTTGAATTTGGGATTTAAAAAGTCGCTTTATGCAATCAAACCCCTATCTACCCCGACCTATCAAGATTACAAATATCAAGGATGAAACGGCTGACATCCGTCTTTTTACGCTGGCCGGAAAAATTGATTTTCAACACGGCCAGTTTGTGATGGCCGGTCTCCCCGGCTTCGGCGAAGCGCCGTTTGATATCTGTTCCGACAACCGCGACAAGAAGACCTTTGAACTTTGCGTCCGCAAAGTCGGCGGGCTGACCGAAAAAATATTTACTCTCAAAAAAGGTGACAAAATTTGGGTGCGCGGCCCTTACGGCCACGGATTCCCCTCGCTTGAAAAACTCCCGACTAAAAATATTTTAATGCTGGGCGGCGGCACCGGTTTTATTACCATGCGCTCGATGATTAAAGAATTTATCGCCAATAAAAAATTGGCAAATTTCAATGTCCAACTCTATTATGGCGCCCGCGACTGGGGCTGCCTTCTATTTAAGGATGAATATAAAAATTGGCGGGGGCGCGTCAAGCTGGATTTAGTTTTGGAAAAATCCGAGCCGAATCAATCATGCGCCACCGGGCTTATTACCGACCTATTTAAACTTTCTCCGCCCCCCGGGGAACTCTCGGTTATTATGTGCGGCCCGCCGGTGATGTACAAATTCGCGCTCCAAAAAGTGAAAGCCCTCGGCGTTAAAGACGAAAATATCTTTCTCTCTATGGAGCGGCGGATGTTTTGCGGCCAAGGCATCTGCGAGCACTGCGGCGTCGGCCCAAAATACGTCTGCAAAGACGGGCCGGTATTTACTTTTGCGGAAGCAAAAATGCTCCCTGGAGCGCTGTAAAGCAAGGTAAGCAGAGTAAGCAGATTAAGCAAAGTAAGTAACATACTTAATCTGCCTAATCTGCTTACAAACTTAATCTGCTACTAAAATGTGTCTAACTAAACCAATCCAACTAAAAAAGATTTCCGGCAAGTCGGCAACGGTCGGCGCCGGAAAAAACGCGAGAAAAATCGACATTTCGCTAATTAAAAATCCACGCGTCGGCGATTGGGTGCTCTCGCAAGCGGATTTGGCGATTGAAAAAATTTCAGCCAAAGAGGCGAAAGAAACATTAAAATTACTAAAATAACTATTGGATTCCCGACACCCTACAAGCTTGTAGGGTGTCGGGAATCCCCAAGTTAAAATTTATGCAAATAAAAAACAAGGGAATCTATTTTGCACTCTTAACCGCGCTTATCTCCGGCTTTTCTGTTTTTTTTAATAAATTTGCCACCGGCCAATTCAAAGATGCCTATGTTTTTACGACCCTGAAAAACATTCTGGTGGCCGCCGGACTCATCGGCATTCTGATGATCCCGAAGATTTTTCGCGAACTTAAAACATTAAACAAAAAAGACTGGCTCTCGCTCCTATTAATCGGCCTGATCGGCGGCGCCATTCCCTTTTTACTTTTCTTTAAAGGATTAACCCTGACCTCGGCCGTGAGTGGCGCCCTTATCCATAAAACGCTCTTTATTTGGGTCGGCATACTGGCAGTTATTTTCTTAAAAGAAAAATTTGGACGGTTACAATGGGTCGCTTTCGCCCTGCTTTTCGGCGGCAACTTACTCTTGGGCGGACTCAAGTCATGGACATTCGGAACCGGGGAACTGATGATTTTTGGCGCCACGCTCCTTTGGTCAGTTGAATATGTTTTTGCCAAGCGCGCGCTCCTGAAACTCTCATCCGAAGTCGTCGCCTGGGGCCGAATGTTTTTTGGCGCGCTGATTTTAATCGGATTTGTTGCTTTTACCGGCCGCGGCGGCGGGCTCATCCCCGCCGCAAATCAAATCAGCTGGCTTGCACTCTCATCCATCTTACTATTGGGATACGTACTAACCTGGTATAAGGCCTTAAAATACGAACGCGCCTCCGTCGTCACCGCCATCCTCGTTCCCGCTTCGCTTATTACCACCGCCCTAAACAGTATTTTTGTAACGCATCAATTTTCCTGGGAAAATATGGCGGCCGGAGTCTTATTTCTTGCCGCCATAATCTTAATTTGGAAGATGCGACCACAAAATATATATGGAACTGTTGCCCAAAAAATCTGACATCTTATTTTGCGCGCGCTATGCCTTTAAGCCGAATCAGCTGCAATACTGCGGCCCGGATAAGAATAAAGAATTATTTGATTATATTAAAAGCGCGGCGGCGGATGGCGGGCTTGGCGAAATCATTAAAAAGTTTGAAACGCTTTATCCGTACCTTAAACTGATTGCCGATTCAAATAAAATCTCCGACCCATTTTCCAAAAAAGTCGCCGAAGCATATTGGATCGGCAACGAACTTTTGGAAAATGTCCGACCGACAAGATTATACTGGCACCTGATGGATTCGCTCGGACTCGGGAAAAAATTGCCGGCAAAAGAAGCACGCTTGGTGCGCGCCAAAATCCCGCGCGGCGCAAATGCCCATCATTCATTCCACGTTTTCAATATTTGGCAGCGCACCGGGCACGTAGAAAATCCGCACACTCTGCATACCATGGACGAATGCCGCATCGGTTGGGGACAGGTGCAAGCGGTTAACACCAAAAAAATCCGCGTCCTCTACGAACCGTTAATTTATAATAATCATCACATGGAACTCGGAAAATTTGCCATCAAAGATATCGCCGTCGATATAGATACCGGACAACTTAATCCGGGCGACTGGATATCATTTCACTGGAGTTCGTATTGCGGCGGACTTTCCCCCGTTCAACTCAAAAATTTAATTTATTGGACATCTCTCAATCTTAAACTAGCCAACCAACTTTAACTGTTGGCGGCGAGACCGCCTACAAGTTTGCAGGCGGTCTCGCCGCCCCAAGTCAACAAACATGCCGACTAAACCGACAATCGCCATTTATTCCCTCACCTGCTGCGACGGCTGCGAATTTTCCATTTTGGATTTACCGGAAAAGCTTCTGGAATTATCAAAGCGCGCGGAAATAAAACGCTGGCGTCTTTTGGATGAAAAGGGCCCGCCACCGGGCGAAACCTACGATATTTGTTTTGTGGAGGGTAGCGCCGTCACGGCCGAAAATCTGAAAACTCTCAAAAATCTCCGCGAACGCTCCAAATTTTTATGCGTTTTGGGAAATTGCGCCCAATTCGGCGGCATCCACCGGATAAAAAACTGGCACGACAAGGAGCAGTTGGCAAAATACGTTTATAAATACGCGGAGACGATAGAAAACCCGAAAATCCAAAATATTGAGGAACAGGTAAAGTTTGATTTTGTCATCCCCGCCTGCCCGGTTAACGGCGAAGAATTTTACCGGATTGTGAACGAAATGCTTGCCGGCAAACATCCAAAGATTGAACTCCGCCCCGTCTGCTACGAATGCCAGACGGCTGGATATGAATGTATTTTGCAAAAAGGGCAAATTTGCCTCGGCCCCCTCACCTTGGGCGGCTGCGAGGCGGTTTGTCTGGACAGTAAAATGCCTTGCTGGAGCTGCCGCGGACTGCTGCCGGAAGTCAAACTCCGCCCCGATGCCTATAAAAATCTGCTGAAGTTCTTGCTGGAACGGCATTCAAAAGATGAAATCGATAAGGCGATGGAACTTTTTGGGGTGAAGGATGAATACTCTAAATTACAGACGATGTAAATTATCCTAATTGCTCTAATTATTTTAATTAATCTAAATAATCGGTTAAGCACCAAATTCAAAATCTCAAATCACAAATAAATCACAATAACCAAAATACAAATATCAAAATGTTTTGGATTTCAATAATTGTAATTTGTAATTTATTTGGCCTTCGGCCGTGAGCTCAGGCCGAACGGAGCTTGTAATTTTTGATTTGTAATTTAAAATATTAGTCATTGATTAGAATAATTAGGTTAATTAGAATAATTTTTATGAAGATTGAACTAAATCATCTATCAAAAACCGAGGGCCACGGCAGCTTCAAGGGCTCGCTTTTGGAAGGACAAATTGCCGAAGCCAAAATGATTTCCAACGAAGGCGCGCGGCTGGTGGAGGGAATGCTTTTGGGCCGCCAATTTTCTGACGCGCCGGTCATCACCGCCCGAATTTGCGGCATCTGTCCGGTAGTCCATGTGCTGACCGCCGTGAAAGCGATGGAGGCGGCAATGGGCGTTAAAGTGAGCGCGCAGACAATAAAAATGCGCGAACTTTTGGAGCACGCGCAGATTGTCCATAGCCACGGCCTGCATCTCTTTTTTCTCTCGCTCCCCGACTTTGTAAATATTGATAACAACCTGCGGCTCATCAAACAATTCCCGCGCGAAGCCAAAGCGGCCATTAAGGTCCGCGAATTCGGAACAAAAATCGTTAAAGCCGTGGGCGGCCGGATTGTTCATCCTCTGGCCGTGGAGGTCGGCGGGTTTAAACGCCTTCCGGATAAAAAAGATTTGGAAGCAATCCTTGGAATCTATGACGAAACGCTGGAAGCCGCTTGGACTGTCGCCAAAGTCTTTCAAAAATTGAAATTCCCGGAATTTGGCCGCAAAACCGATTACTTTTCGCTCCAAACCGCCAAGGATTACGCCGTCTACGACGGCGACGTCGTGAGCTGGAGCGGTAAAAAAATAAAACCGGCGGAATTTTTAGCGCACATTGAGGAGCTTCATGAAATAAACGACGTGGTCAAGCGCGCGCATTGGAACAAAAAGGCTTTTATGGTCGGGGCGCTGGCCAGAATCCATAATAATTCCGCCTACCTCTCTCCCGAGGCAAAAAAAGCCTGGAAGGGATTCGGAATCAAGTTGCCGACTTGGAATACCACCTACAATGTCGCGGCGCAGGCGGTTGAACTGGTGAATTCGGTGGAAAAATGCGGCGCGATTTTGCGCGAACTCCTAAAAACCCCGTTTGGTCCGGCAAAAAACCATTATCACGTCAAAGCCGGCAAGGGCGTTGGCGCGGTAGAGGCGCCGCGCGGCACTCTCTACCATTATTACGAAGTTGACGACCAGGGAAAAATCATAAACTGCAATATTATTACTCCGACGGCGCAATTTTTAAATAATTTGGAGGAAGATTTGAAAGTATTTATCCCGGAAGTCGCGGGACTCTCCGACGCCGAACGCGACCGCCGTCTCAAAATCTTGATAAGGGCGTACGACCCGTGCTTTTCTTGTGCTACGCACTAGGTTACACCTGACACCTGACGACTGACACCTGACATTTAACATTTGACAACGATGATTGATTTAAATATAAAATTCAGATTTCGCAAATTTCAAATCTACAAAGATGCCCGTAAATTTGTAAAAGAAATAAAAGAGCTCTCCTTGCATAAATTTCCAAAAACAGTAATGTTTTCGTTACTTTCACAACTCTGGCGAGCACTGGATTCTATAATATTAAATATCGCTGAAGGCGCCGATCGCGGCACCGATAAAGATTTCGCCCATTTTCTCAATCAATCTCACACCTCATTAAATGAGGTTGTCGCCTGTTTAGACGTTGCCCTTGATATGAAATACATTTCCGAGACCGAGCATGTTGAATCTCTAGAAAAAGCCGCAGGGCTGGCTGACCAACTAACGGCTTTTAGAAAATCTTTGCTAAATAATCCAATTAAATAGACCTGATATTAAAAGACATTCGCCCCAACTGTCAGGTGTCAAATGTCAATTGTCAGGTGTTACAAAGATGCACGACGTTCACGCCGCCAACGCCATCCTAAAGATCGTTCTGGATGAAGTAAAAAAAAATAACCTTAAAAAGGTTAATATTATCACGATTGAACTCGGCAGTATTATTGAGCATGGCGAGGAAATTAATTCTTTGAACCTGAAATTCAACCTGCGGCTCCTCGCAAAAAATACCCCGGCCGAAGAAGCGAGGATAGAAATCAAAAAAACCACCGGCCCAACCTGGAAACTGGTGTCAATTGATGGAGAATAGTTTATCTTGACCCTTCTGCCGATTTATGTTATGATTTTGATGCAAAATTAATCCCGCGCCCATAGCTCAATTGGTAGAGCAGATCCCTCTTAAGGATAAGGTTACAGGTTCGATTCCTGTTGGGCGCATAAAAAACAGAAGAAAAAAATCTTCTGTTTTTTTATACTCTTGCCACACAATTATCTTTTTGATACTATCTAACCAGTAGTTAGTACCTTTTACGAGCCCTGCTTCGCACAAGGCTACGCAGGGCGAGGGAGGAAGAAATGAGCGAATTCGTCCGCAGATGCGAAAACATAATGTGCGAACGGCACGAACGACTGCTGGCCTTTTTCTACGGACTGTACAAAGCCGCCCCGATTCCTATCCATGAGATCGGCCTTCCAACGCAGGAAATAATCACAGCGCTCTCCAAGGAAGATTGGGCTAAACCGCCGGATAAATGGTTGTGGTATTTCTGGAATGACGTTAGAGGACAGGTCCACTGCGAGAGCGTTGAAGAAGATTTGGAAAACCTGCATTGCCGAGGATACATCTACATCGATGAGAACGGCGCTGTCTGGCCAACCGGCAGAGCATATCTGGCGCTCGGACGCGAAAACGAATAGCACTCCCAACGCGGGGTGCTTTTTTCTTTCATAACTCCTCCCAGCCTCCTCTTATCTTAAGAGGAGGGGACGAAAAACTCCCCTCTTAAATTAAGAGGGGCGGGGGGAGTTATCGTTTTAATTTCGGTTTATTCAGCCACGCTAAAAATTCCTCAAGCGGCATGGTGTTGATAATATCTGATTTTTTGGCCCAGCCGGCGCGGGCAAGAGCCACGCCTAAATTTAGATATTCCATATGTTCCGGACTGTGCGCATCGGTATCAATTGAAAGTTTTATCCCTGCTTTTACGGCCATTCGAACGTGCTCGGCGCACAAATCCATCCGGTCGGGAAAGGCGTCAATTTCCAAAACCGTTCCCGTGGCCTTCGCGGCCGCGACGATTTTTTCCATATTTACTTTGTACGATTCGCGGCGGTTTAGCAGTCGGCCCGTCGGATGAAAAATAATATCCACATTGGGATTTTTCATCGCCCGGATTATCCGCTCAGTCATTTCGGCCTCGGGCATATTAAAATTGGTGTGCACCGCCGCGCCGACAATCTCTAATTTTTGGAGCGCTTCGTTTGAAATATCCAAACTCCCGTCTTTTAAAATATTAACTTCCGCGCTTTTGAGAATTTTGAATTTTGTCCGCCGATTTGGCGGATTGAATTCAGTATTTAATTTCTCAATTTCTCGTCCTTGTTTCTCTAATCCTTTTTCATCCAATCCCCCGGTCATGGCGAGCGCCTTGGTGTGGTCGGTGATGGCGATATATTCCAACCCCAATTTTTTGGCAAAAAGCGCCATCTCCTTAATTGATTTGGCGCCATCGGTCCAGTTGGTCGTGGTCTGTAAATCCCCGCGCACCGAATCATAAGGAATAAGATTTGGGATTTTATGCGCCAGCGCCGCTTCCACCTCGCCGGTGTCGGTGCGCATCTCCGGCGGCGCCAAATCCATGCCTAATTTTTTGTAGATTTCCTCCTCGGTCTTACAGGCAACCGGTTTGGAGCCCCGCCCCGATGTCGATCGGGGTCCGCCTTTAGCGGAAAATAGTCCAAACTCGTTTAATTTATACCCCTTTTTAATAGCAATCGTCCGCACGTGGACATTGTGCTGTTTGTCGCCGGTAAAATATTGTACTGCCGCGCCAAAACTCTCGTCCGGGACAACTTTTAAATCAGCGTCCAGTCCGGCTTTGAGTCGCACCGAGGCCTTGCCATCGCCTCTGACGTAAACCGCCTGCACTTCGGGCATCCCGACAAAATAATCGACCACGGCTTTTGGCTTGGAAGTGGTAACCAAAATATCAATATCGCCAACTGTCTCTTTGCGGCGGCGGATGGAACCGCAGATAACCGCATGTTTGACGCCCGGAACCTTTCCGAGCCGCACTTCAATATCCTCCGCCAAGGGCAGAATATATCCCAAAGGAATCCGGCCGGCGGACTGGCGCATAAAATCGATTCCGCGCAAAATATTCTGTTCGCTTTTTATCCCCAAATGCGGAATATCGCGGATTTTTCCGGCGCGCGCCGCCCGCTCCAGGTCTTTCAAATCTTTAATGCCCAATTTTTTCCAGAGCAGAAGGATGGTCTTCGGCCCCAAACCTTCAATCGATGTCAGCTCATCCATATTGAGCGGATATTTTTTCTTTAATTTTTGATACTCGGGGAAGGTTTTCTTTTTGAGCAATGCTGCAATATGCGCCGCAATTCCCGGACCGACGCCCGAAATTTCCATTAATGATTTTTCGCCACCGGATTTAAAAAGATCCGCCGCGCTCTCGCGGTGCGACCCAACGGCTTCGGCCGCCTTTTCGTAAGCGCGCGGCTTAAAAGACACGCCTTCCATTTCGTAGAAGACGGCCATGGCGTTTAGGACTTTTGATATCTCAATATTTGTCATGCTTCTTGATGATTCGTGTTATTCGTGGCGCGAAGCGCATTAGTGTTATCCAAAACGTTCTGGATTTCACGAATGGGCTTCGCCCCACTAATCACACTAATATTATCTATCTAACGAGACTCACCATCCAATTTAAAGCGTAAGCGGCAAAAAATAAAATCCACCATAAAAGCATCCCCCAAACGAGCCACTTTCTGTTTTTTGCCGATATATCAAATAATAAAATGTCTTTTGGCCCCCGATGTCGATCGGGGTCCGCCTTTGGCGGAAAAAATTTCCATCCCATTACGCTGTCGGAAATAAAAAGCCAGAACAGGCCGATTAAATATCCCCCCAAAACATCGCTCAAATAATGCACCCCGAGATAAGCCCTACTAAAACCGATGGCGCCGATCAAGACAACTCCGAAAACAACAACCGCCGCCCGCGCCGCCCATTTTTTAAAATTTTCCCGCCAAAGAAAACTCGCCAAATACCCGTAAAAAGCGAGCGAGAGCGCCGCGTGCCCGGAAGGAAACGAGGACGAATCTTCAAGATACACGGGGATAAATCCGTCCGGCCGCGCGTGCTGCAAAAAGGTTTTTCCCAGAAGCGTAAAAAGCCCGGCGCCCAAAACCGCAATCCATAGCGATACCGCCTCGGCCCGTTTTTTATATAGCCAGAGGATAACCGAAACAATCACCGCCAAATACAAAAGCACCACGTCTTTGCCCAAAACCGTAATCCAAAGAAAAATATTCACCCAAAAATCGCTGCGGATGAAATAAAGATATTCTTCCAAATGAAAACTATCGATCGCGGCGGAGCGGGTAATTAAAAGGTACAAAAACACCGCGCAAAGAACGGCCGCCGGAACTAAAAACGCCAAAAACGAATCAAAGCCGGTGAATTTTTTCTTGTTGCGGACATACACCCATTTTAAAATGTAAAAAAGAACAATTGAAATAACAATTATACCAATTCTGAAAGTCCACGCCTCGGCTGTTTGCCAGGCAACCCCAAAAAAATATCCGAGCGTAAGATATAACGCTGACCAGCCAAAGGCGCTGGAAGCGGTAAAGAAGAAAAATTTTTTCCAATCCATCTTAAACATCCCGGCGACAAAAGGAATCATCGGCCGGAGCCCGCCGATAAATTGCCCGAGAAAAACGCTCCAGGCCCCATGGCGCCGGAAAAACAACTCGCCGGCCGTAAGATGGCTTAATTTAAAAATCCGATTGCCGTCTTTAAAAAGTTTGCTGCCGTGCCCGCCAAGATAAAAACTGATGCAATGCCCTAGGATCGCGGCGATAGCGACAATTAAAATGGCGTCACCCAAATCTAAAAAATGATTCAGCGACAAAAAACCGCCAATACTCACCAAAAATACGGTCCCCGGCACCAGAAGCCCGACAAACGCCAGCGACTCAAAAAACGGCACGACAAAAATTAAAATCGGCGCCAGATACGAATAGCTTTCTATAGATGACAAAATTGAATTGATTAAATCTGTCATACTAAAAATTATATCATCAAAACAGATCTTTTGAAAATGAAATTTTACTATTCCAATGTTCTGCAGAACATTGGAATAGTAAAATTAAAAAAGTCCGGAGTGATTCCAGACTTTTTAAGTCATCATTATTTTTTTTCTTCCTTGGGCATCCACGAATTCTTGCAATCAACTTCTTTCATCATCTTATTAAACCAGTAAATATAAAGGATTTCCAGAATGCCGACGGTGTTGACGACCAAAAGCGCGACAAACCATATTTTGTGGCATTTGCGGGCCGCGATCCAAAGGGCCCAGCCCTTCCAGAAAAGCGACCAAATTAAAACGAGGGGCATTAAAAAGGCCATGGCCCCCAGCCATCCCGGAAAAGCCCCAAAACCGCCCCAGCCCCCCATCATATTTCCCAAAAGAGATTGCGTCATAAAGATATTTTTAATTTTAATTGTTAAGATGTGAATTTTCTGGAGCGGGTAACGGGAATTGAACCCGTCTCTCGACCTTGGCAAGGTCGCATAATAGCCACTATACGATACCCGCGTGGTGGGCGATAGAGGAGTTGAACCTCTGACCTTTTGCGTGTCATGCAAACGCTCTAACCAACTGAGCTAATCGCCCATTTTTAATAGTTCTTCTATCGCGACTTTACCTAGCGATAAAATATCCTTCTGAATTTTTGCGTCATAATAATATATTGCGCATACGCCGCAATAATCATCATGACTCGGCTTACCAATTGTCCTGTTATCAACTTGCGCTTTATGAAACTTTGTAATTGGAATCTCCAATAATTTGGCCCAGTATTTAGATAGAGTTTTGATATCTTGATCCGCTCTCAAATGTAAATGACAACGAAACTTCGACTCATCCAAACTATAAATATTTCTTAGTAAAATTACAAATATCTGACAAATGCCGGGATTAGAATTAGCAAGACAAACTACGCTTTTATTTTTCGCTCCTTCGCCCAAATAAAGAGCGGCTAAAAATAATTTCAGAAAGGATTCTTTATACAAGTCATCCCCCAATTCTTCCATCACTTTTCGCGCATTAGCTATGGCAATTTCAAATTTCTGCTGCGTTTTTTTACGATGGGCATCAGCGGCGTGTTTTCTTGCCAATACCAAGCCGTCACTCCACCTCTTTTTTAATGCCAATTTTTGTTTTTTAGAAAGCTTGATATCCTTTAACCAACTATTAAGGGTCGACTTCGCCACATTCAGTTGATTGCCAATCGCGCCATAGCTCCAACCGGCAGCTCTTAACTTTCGCGCCGCGGCAAATTTTTGTCTATTTTCTTTCATAATGCGAACGATAGTAATTACTACATACTCATTATACAGTATCGTCCTATGATTGTAAATAAACAGTTTGTTCAATCTTCCTTAATTTTCCTTAATAATATAGAGTATTTATCCAAAAATGTCAAATCCTTTCCGTCCGCGGCAGTATGTGCAAAAAACGCGCATACTGATTTTTTTCTTCAATATAAACCTAGACGTTTAGACATGTAATTTATTTAAATCGACAATATATAACTTGATAAATTTTTCTATGCCCAAAACCGTTTCTTTCCTCAATTCGGGCAAACTCTGCGCCACGCCTACGGAAAAATTATATAATTTTTGATTATCTATTTTAAGCCATTTTTTATTCATAAATAGGAAAATAAAAAGAGTCGTCATGGCAATTCTTTTATTACCATTTTGGAAAGGATGATTTTTTATCATCAGATAAAATAAAATTGCCGCCCTGGCTATTAGACCAGTGTATGCCTTTTGACCGCCGAAACTTTGGAAAGGAGTCGCTAAGCAACTTTCTAGGATATTCGGATAACGCGAAGAAAAATCGGGAATCGGTTCATTCCATTTCATTGTTTCTTTGGCCAACTTATAAGCTATATACTCCACCTCCGCAATTGTAATTCTTTTAGTTTCTCTCATTTTATTCTTTACCCAATAATTTTAACGTTTCACTATATTCTTGTACCACTTTTTTTATACCATTATCTATTTCTGCTTTAATTTTATCGCTTAATTCTTCGCCTAAAATCTCGGGCATATTTTTTTTATAGATAATAAAATTCCTGCCGATTTTTACGGCCGGTATTTTTCCTCCTTTGATTTTTCTAAACACCGTCACTCGGGTAACACCCAAGATATCAGCCAATTCTTTCACGGTCAAATAGTCTTTTTTATCCATATTATATTTTTGTTACATATCTATTTCTATTGTAACATATGTTACATAAATTGTCAAGCGATACTTGACAAAAATCCCGCTTTGTGATATAAAGATAATAGTCGAGAGGGTGCCCAATATAATGGGTACGGTAGGTGCCTCGGCCGCTGATGCCGAGACTATTGCGCTTGAAATAGCGCAGACCTCTTTGTAAGGGAGATCGGAGCATCCGGACTCTCCCACGGACAGTGGCTCCGTCCTAGGCGCCGTGAAGCTGTCTCCGGCGGTAGAGTGATGCCAAGCATCTGCACTACCGCCTTTTTTTATCTCCTCATCACATTATTTTCTCGGCAACCTCACATTATTTATTTTCTCCAAAAAATCTAACGTGGCTTTGACAGATGAATTTTCAACATTAACAAACAATATCCGGCTGGCATATCTTTTATATAACGACATAATAAACTCATCGGCCCATGATGGAGTAAGAGTAATCACTCCGTCAAAATCAACTTCTATGTATTCTTCCGGACTGATGGAATTTAATAACGGCAAAAAAGCGGCATAAGCTTCCTTGCCGTCTTGTCTGGATATAAGCGTTGTTCCGAACTTTTTTATTTCTATTCTCATATATTTAAAATTTTATTTGCGCCAAACAACCGCGAATCGCGGTGTCGGCCTTTCTTATATTTAAATTTTTATCGCCCCGCTCAAGCGCTAATTCAGAGTCGCCGCTTTTAAAAAATAATCCGAAATCATTAGAAATAATTACTTCTCTCACAAATTTTAAGCCGTTGCCGCGCGCCTCCGGTTCGCGCCCGGAAATAATTTCAGTGAAGGCTATTTTGACGGCCTCGGCGTCACTTTTTATCCCCGGCCTGACTCTCTTTAATGTCGCCAGCACTCCCTGTCCTCTATCAGCTAAAATAATTTGCCTTTTTTCTAAATCATAAGCAAAAAATATTCCCATAATATCCGGCCAATTACCAAGATTATGAGCAAAGGAATTATCGCCTATTTCGCCGGTGATGGCGCTGATTAACGGATAAATTTGTCGCAGGTCGGGAATCTTTCCCAATTCACTTTCTAATCTTTGCAAGCGCGCCTTAAAAACATCTCTGGTCGCGCAGTAATAATCGCTTTCTAATTCCTTAACGATATTATCTTGCGTCCAAAGTTTAGCTAAGCTAAAATAATCCCCCAAATAAGCCGCAACATCTTCGGGTTGGTAGTATCGATCGCCACCTCCCGTCTTGCGGACAGCCTTAAATCGGCCGGTTTTATCCCATCGGCGCAAAGTATCAATGGAAACGTCCAATAATTTAGCCGTCTCTCCAATTGTCAGTAGTTTATCCTGCATAATGTAATTATATAATATATTCTAAATCTATGCAAGTATTATTAAAAATACATAGATTAAATCTATGCAAAAGGCGCTATTCTTGCCGATATTTACTTTCCAAATACCGCGCCGGTGTAGGCAATCGCCAGGGCGTCGGCGGCATCGTCGGGTTTAGGGATGGTTTTGAGGCCGAAAAGCACCTTTACCATTTCCTGCATCTGGCGCTTGTCAGCCCGTCCATAACCGGTTATGGCCTGCTTGACTTCCAGTGGCGTAAATTCTTTGACCGGCAGATGATGTTCGGCGACTTTAAGGACCATCGCCCCGCGCGCCTGGCTAACGTCAATCGCGGTTTTTTGATTTTTAAAAAAGAATAGTTTTTCAATTGCCACCATCTCCGGCTTATATTTTTTAATAATTTCATCAATACCACCGGCTATTTCCAGGAGCCGTTTTGGAAACGCCATTTTGGCGCCGGTTTTAATAATGCCAAAAGCCACAGCCGAGATTTTACTCCCTTCTTTTTTAATGACGCCGTAACCGACGGTGGCGTAACCCGGGTCGAGCCCCAATATGATCATAAAATTCGAAGCACGAAATCCGAAATACGAAACAAATTCAAATGATTAAAATTCTAAATTCGAAACTGTTTTAAATTTTGGAAATTTTCCGCCCGAGGCGGATCCGCCTTTTGCGCCAGAGGCGCATCTGCCTCTGGATGAGGCGGAGAATTTAGATATTGTTTCGAATTTCGAAATTCGAATTTCTGATTTTATATTTCAGCATTGCTGAAATATTCGTTCACGTCTTCATTTTCTTCCAGCTCTTCAAAAAGCGACTCCAGTTTGGCGCGGACCTCGTCCGAAACCGCGACTTTTTCCTTTGCCACCCATTCCAACCCCGCGTATTCAATTTTTAAGCCCAATTTTTCCAATGCCATCTTAGCTCTTTCCAAATCATTGGGTGCCGTATAGACGGTAAACAAATCATCCTCGTCCCTTATATCAACCGCCCCGGCATCAATGGCCGCCATCTCAATCTCATCATGATTTTTAATTTCGGCGAGCGGAATTTGTAAGATTCCCTTTTGGTCAAACATCCAGCGCACCGAGCCGGCCGCGCCAAGCGAACCGCCGTATTTGCCTAAAATATGTTTAACCTCGGAAGCGACGCGATTCCGATTTTCGGTTAAGATCTCAATTAGGATTCCGATTCCGCCCGGACCGAAAGCCTCGTAAACCAATTCGTCGTATTGTACCGCTTCGCCGCCGTCACCCGCGCCTTTTTTAATCGCCCGGTCAATATTATCCTTGGGCATGTTTTGTTCCTTGGCCTGGTCAATCGCCATCCGGAGCTGAAAGTTCATCGCCGGGTCCCCGCCTTTGGCTTTGGCCGCGATGGTAACCCCCCGCGCCAAACGCGTAAAAATAGCGCTGCGTTTTTTATCCGTTACGCCTTTTTGATTTTTCACCTTTGACCACTTATTATGTTTGGACATACCAACGAAGCATCGAAACCACGAAGCATCTAAGCATTAAAACATCGAAGCATCGAAGCATTAAATCAAATTTGTTTCGATGCTTTGATGTTTCTATGTTTCTATGCGATAACTTTACCAAAAACAGACCCAAAAAACAAGATGCCCCATACACTGCCACATACTAAAATAATCTGTCCCCTAAGTATCACGACCGTGATAGTTAGGGGACAATAAGATTGAAAAATTATTCGCGTTATCAAAATTTCCGCCAGAGGCGGATGCGCCTTTTCAGCCAAAGGACTGATCTGCCTCTGGCATGAGGCGCAAAAAAAGCTCCCGAGGTGGGAGCTTTAATGAACTACTCTTCTAGAATGAGCGGTTTCTTTTCCAGGTAGAACTTGCCACTGTCTTCCAACACGCAGGCCGGAACAATACCTTGCGCTCCCGGCGAGTAACCGGCGCGCGCGGCGTAAGTGCCAAGATACCCATAGGTGGAACCACAGATGATGACGTACTCTTCGCGCTTCACAACGCGCATGTCAATGATTTCGCCATTAGCGTCGCGGATGAAATCCAAGCAGCGCTTGATGTTCTTACCGGAAGTAAGATCATGCACGTGGCCGCTCAAGGTGAACATCGTGTGCTCGTTCCACGAAAGCGGACGGGAAGCCGAATTGAGCTTACCGCCCTTAGTTTGAGCGCCGGACGCGCCGTGCTGAATGAAGAACGTAAACACCTGACCGCGCCAGAGGATATCCAGATACACCGGCTCCCCGAAGTAGGGAATTTCCAACGAATCGCAAATGCCGAATTCCAATGGATTGATATTTGCGAGTTTGTCGGTGCGACCTTCGTGATTGCCTTCAACGGAAACGAGGCACTTATGCGCAATCGGCCGAAGCTGCTCGCGCATTCCGAGAACCTGATCGTGCGGAGTAATGATCTGGTCATAAACCGCGCCGCCGATGGAGCTGGCTAGCGCGTTTTCGATCATATCGCCGAGAAGAACGCAAAACGCGTGTTCCTTTTCCGCGACCAGTTTAAAATGCGCCTTAAGAGCGCGATGGTCGTGTCCATTGGCGCCGTAGTGCGCGTCGCCGATGGGATAAATCTTCACCCGGTTGCCGGGCAAATCGTCCGGCAGCCGAATGCGCATGAAGGGCTGGATTTTGCCTGCCGAATCTCTGGCGGTATCGTAAGTCCACACTTTTGGAGCAACAGTCTTACGAACAATCTCCGGCACGAGAGCGTAGATCATCTCGCCGCGGCGATTACGTGAAGGAAACATATTCCAGCCGTCATACTTTTTGACGATGAATTTCTTGGCTTCTTCCGGCGAGACGCCAAATTGCTTGGCAATTTCCTCAATCGTCCGACCGACGTTCAAAGATTCCGCCAACTTCTTGATCTCCGGAGCGTTCATCTCCCACCTCCTGGGTTGTGATGGAACTACCCCTATTTTATACCGAAACGTAAAAAAATTAAACCACCCCATTGAATATCCGTCAAGTCCCGGCACCCGGAGCAACAAAAAAGACCCCGTTCTGGGGTCTTAAAGAAGAACTAGTCGGAAGAGGCGCAAGCGCCATTGGGGAAAAGAATCATTGCGCAGGAGCCGCGCGCCGGAACCGCTTGCGCCTTGCGCTCCTCAATCGAGCCTTCGTACTTACGAAAGCTTGGCGTAATAATTAGGTGCTGGTTCTTGTCCGTAATCCAGAAATTGACGCGGTCGCGGATCCGCCGCGGCACGACGTTTTCCATGCCGGACATCTGATGGCTCATCACAAAGAAGTCAATCTTCTCAAACTGATCCAAGAGGCCGGTAACGGCACTAATCATTGAACCGCGCTTTTTGGCCGTGGTCGTGCCGTGAATGCAGTAGAAGGTGAAAATTCTGCCGCGCCAAGTAATAACGGCAATTACCGGACGCTTGAAGTACGGAATACCGAGTTCGCGGCAAACATCTTCAAGGGGATCAAAGTTGAAGTTGCGTTCCAGCTGCGCTTCGGTGCATCCCTGATGTGCCCAGAGAATCTTATGCGCCACTGACCGGAGCTTCAGCATCAGCTCATCGCGCCAGGCGTAAAGCTGCTTCACCTTGTCTTCCATCTTGCCGCGAGGCGGCAGGGCGAACAAGCTGCCGTTGATGACGAAGTGGCAGTACTGCTGTCGTCCGAGCGCCAGATACGACTCAAAGCGCTTCTGCTCGTAAAGCGGCGAACCGAAGTAGGCTTCATCCAGAACAATGATACGGATTTCCCGCCAGTCAATCTCGCTGGGGAATTTGACGATGATGCTGCCGTCGTCAACTTCGCCCTCATCGGTCTTGGGGAAAATTGACGTCCAGCTCCGCGGCTGAATCTCGCCCTTGAGGCGCGGGCGCTCGCGGTAGAAATAAACGCGGCCGCCGCCGATAGCGCGGTATGAGGTCAGCTCGTGATTATTCATCGCGGACGGAAGCTTTTTCTCAATCTCGGCAATCGGTTCGCTAAAGTGCTTTTCCAGCTCCTTGGCCGTGCGCTTTTCAATCAGATACGCGAGAACAACGTCCTGGTCCCAAAGATTTTTCGCCGGCGGATCGCCGTTGGTCGGCGCCTCTTCAGAAGCGCCCCAGGAAAGGCCAAGTTCATACGCGTGCTTCAAAATGGTTCCCCATTTCTTTGGCCGCAGATTGCCCTTAGCGGCAATGCTGTTGACTTCGCTGATCAGCTTGAGTTTCAGAGTCCCGCGGTCTTTGGCCACGAGCTTCGGATCCCGGCTGGCCTCAAAACCCTTTTTGATGGCTTCGTCCAGGGCGTCGTTCCAGCCGTCCTGGGCCACGCGCTTAATGCCGTGCGTATGGGCCATCTTGGTAATCGCCTGCTTATTTTTGCCGGAAAAAACCTTCAGGAGCTCATCCCATGAAGCCGTAGGATAAAGCTGCGCAAGCTTTTTGAGATTTTCACCATCATTGCCGGTCCAATAAAAATGACTTTCCTGCTGCTCTTTCTTGGTCATCTTCGGCCTCCTTGCCGTCCGACTTGTCAACGAACTACAATCTGCCTTTATTTTAACCATAAAAGCATATCAAGGCAAGATATATCCGTCAAGGGCAAACATACGAAATTACGAAATTTTACGAAAAATACGAAATACGAAAAACTTTTCGTAACTTTCGTAGCTTTTTCGTAATTTCGTATGGGTTGACAAATATTTCGCGTATGTTATAATCATAGTATAATACTATGATTACAAGAAGATGCCTAAATTCTTAAAAATCTCCACCAAGCTCCACGCCGCTCTGCTTTTAATGTCGGTTTTAGCCAAGCGACACGCCTCAAAACGGCCGCTCACTTTAACCGAACTCGCGGCCTCGGGATTTTCGCGCGGCTATCTGGAACAAGTGGCTGCCCCGCTCCGGCGCGCCGGTTTAATCGTCGGCCAGAAAGGCCAGGGCGGCGGTTATGTTCTCGCCAAAAATCCCAAAACCATAAAAGTCAAAAATATTATTGAAGCGATTGAGGGGCCGATCCAACTCGTGAATTGTCTCGGAAAATCGTCTTGCGGATTAAACAACCGGTGCGCTTCAAAATCGGTCTGGGCGGAATTACAAAATAAGATAGTAAAAACACTCAATAATTTAACATTGGCTGATTTAATCTAGATCTTCGCTGCTATAAAAATATTCTGGATAACACGAATGGGCCTCGTGGCCCCGCGGATAACCCGAATATTCGCGTTATTAGAGTGGGCGAAGCCCATTAGTGTTATCCAAAATCATCTTTTTAAGATAAAACATTAAAGCCAGCTAAAGCTGGGTAATAAAGTTTATGAAACAAATATACTTAGACCATGCCGCGACAACTTATCTGGATCCCCGCGTCAAACGCGCCATGGAGCCGTTTTGGGATCAGGAATTTGGAAATCCATCCAGTTTTCACTCGGTTGGAAAACATGCCAAAGAAGCGGTGGATGCGGCGCGCGGCCAAATCGCCAAAATTTTGGGTTGCCGCGAGAGTGAAATTATTTTTACCATGGGCGGGACCGAATCAGATAACCTGGCGATTTTCGGTGTTACCAAGGCGCTGGAAAAATCCGGAAAGCATATTATTACTTCCAAGATTGAACATCCGGCCGTCTGGCATTCATGCGAAAAGCTGGAGAAAGAGGGGAACGCTGAGCGTTCCCAAAACCACGCTGAGCGTGGCGGCTGGAAGGTATCATATATAAAAGTAGACCGGCAGGGAATTATTGATTTAAAGGAACTCACGGCCGCGATCACGCCTGAAACCGTTTTGGTCAGCGTAATGTATGCTAATAATGAAATCGGCACAGTTGAACCGATCCAGGAAATCGCAAAAATCATCCGCCAAAAGCGCGAGGAATTTGGCACCAAGACCCCGTATTTTCATACCGACGCCTGCCAAGCCGCCGGCGCGCTCCCGATGAATGTTGCAAAACTCGGCGTTGACCTCTTAACCTTTAACGGCAGTAAAATTTACGGGCCAAAAGGCATCGGCGCGCTTTACGTCAAAACCGGCACTCCGCTTACCCCGATACTCTCCGGCGGCGGGCAGGAAAGAGGTTTCCGTTCCGGCACGGAAAACGTTCCGGCCATTGTCGGCCTCGGCGCGGCGCTCAAAATCACCGAAGAAGAAAAAGAAAAAGAAAACGCCCGGCTCATTAAACTCCGCGATTATCTGATAAAGAATCTTTTGAAGATTCCAAAAACGATTCTGAACGGCCACCCGGAGCTCCGCTTGCCCAATAACGTAAATATTTCTTTTATGGATATTGAAGGCGAGGCGATGGTGCTCTATCTGGACAGTTACGGCATTTACGCCGCGACCGGCTCGGCCTGCCAATCAGCCACGTTGGAACCGTCGCATGTTATCCGCGCCATCGGGCTTCCATACGAAGCGGCGCATGGCTCGCTCCGGCTCTCTCTGGGCCGCCGCACCACCAAAGCCGATTTGGATTATCTCCTTAAGGTCCTCCCCGGCATCGTAGAAAAATTAAGAGCAATATCGCCGGTAAAGCTTAATATGAAACACTATTCTTAAAATTACAAATTCAAAATTACAAATCCCAAACAAATTTCAATAACCAAAATTCAAAAAGTTTTAAAATTTTGGAAATTGTAATTTGAGATTTATTTGGACCTGCCCGCCAATTGCCGTTAAGTAGCTTGGATTGAAAGTTAAATCGTTATTGAGATTAAGCGTCTCTTGAATACTCAATTTGCAAAAGGCGTAGGCAGGCGGGGCTTGTAATTTTGGATTTGGTGCTTGCTAATATGATAAATAAAAAAGTTGACGGTGTTAATAAACACGACGCGGAGGGCTGGTTCTACTCAAAAGAGGTCAAGGATCATTTTTTCCATCCCAAAAATTTTATGGACAAAGATGAGGAAAAATACGCGGCCGACGGTTTGGGCATGGTCGGCTCCCCGGCCTGCGGCGACATGATGAAAATGTGGATTAAGGTGAACCGCAAATCCGAGCGCATTACCGAATGCAAATGGAAAACTTTCGGCTGCGGTTCGGCCATTGCCTCCACTTCCATGCTTTCGGTAATGGTGACGGAACATGGCGGGATGAAACTGGGAGACGCGCGGAAACTCCGTCCGCAGGATATCTTGGAACGTCTGGGCGGACTGCCGGCGCGTAAAATCCACTGCTCGGTTTTGGGCGATAAGGCGCTCCGGGCGGCAATCAATGATTATTACCGAAAAACCGGACAAACCGACCGGATAGAAGTTGAGGGCGCGCGCGTTATTGATAAGGTTCTAAAAATCACCGACAAAGATATTGAAGAAGCGGTGCTGGAAGGCGCGGACACCTTGGAAAAAGTGCAGGCCAAAACCAAAGTCGGCCTGGGCGATCCCGACTGCGTCCCCGAAGTTGAAGAGTTGATCAGATACTATAAAAAAAAGTATTTTGGATAAAATTCAAAATTCAAAGCACCAAGCTCCAAATAAATCTCAAATCACAATTTCCAAAATTTTAAAACTTTTTGAATTTTGGTTATTGTAATTTATTTGGGATTTGTAATTTTGAATTTGTAATTTCAATTTATACACACCCTCATCTTTACAAAAATCCGCGGTTGTAATAAGATTGAAGCAGATACGTAAAACAAACGCGATGAATATCCTTGATAACAAAAACACAATCAAAAAATATGATTCCGACCGGGTTTTAGAATCTCTGGAGCTTCTGCCGGCGCAAATTTCCGATACTAAAATCGCTTTGGAATCTTTTTCACTGCCAACCGATTATAAAAATATCAATAAAATTATCCTCTGCGGCATGGGGGGTTCGGCGCTCGGCGCGCAACTCCTCAAGGCCGCTTTTTTTGATTCATTGAAGGTGCCGTTTGAGATCGTGAGCGGCTATCGGATCCCCGGCGCGGTTGATTCTAAAACCCTGCTCATCCTTTCCAGTTATTCCGGCGGCACCGAAGAGCCTCTTTCCACAATCGCGGAAGCAAAAAAACGGAGAGCGAAAATTATCGGGCTCGCCGGTGGCGGAAGATTAGCCGAAGCGCTCCAAAAAGACGGATTTCCGATATTTATTTTTGATACCAAAAATAATCCCTCGGGCCAGCCACGGATGGGTTTGGGCTACGGCATCTTCGGACTTTGGGGAATTTTGGCAAAATTAGGATTTCTCGCCGAACCGAAGTGGAGCGAGACGATTCTGGCCGCCGCCAGCGCGATAAAAAAATTGGGCCTTAAATCTCCCGCCTCCGCCAAAGGCGGATCCGCCTCGGGCGGAAATTGCGCCAAATGGCTGGCTAAGAGCATACAAAATAAACTTCCGGTGCTGGTGACCTCGGAATTTCTTGACGGCAACGGCCGCATCTTTGCCAATCAAATCAACGAAACCGCAAAACAATTTGCCGCTCATTATCCGATTCCGGAATTAAATCATCATTTAATGGAGGGCCTGCAATTTCCGGCGGAAAATAAAAAACTTCTTTATTTTGTCTTTTTAGAATCCGCGTTATATCCCGAAAGAATTAAGCAAAGATTTGCCATCACTAAAAAAGTTTTGAAAAAAAACGAAATTAAATTTACGGCTCACGAAATTAAATCAAAAAACGTGGCAGCCGCGACCATAGAAGCTTTAGTCTTTGGCAGTTACGCGAGCTTTTATCTGGCGATGCTAAATAAAGTTAATCCAGCCCAAGTACCGTGGGTCAATTATTTTAAAAGAGAGTTGAATAAAATATGATGCCAATCTACAAATCTTATGCGAATGCCGCGAATACATTTGCATCATTGGCATATCATTCGTAGATTGGAATCATAATCAAGGAGGATTGACCGGCATAGCCGCTTTGATGCTTTTCGCTCCCATGCTTGGCGAAAAGATAAGAGGCGGCTTTTTTTTATTCAGGATAACACGAATGGGCCTTGAGGCCCCGCGAATAACACGAATATTATTCGAGTTATGCGGGTGGGCGCTAGCCCATTCGTGAAATCCAGAACAAACTTAGTATCTCGGCTGGTTTCTCTATTATCATCTTAGCTCAACACAGCCAAATTCTATCTACGAGCTCTTGACAAAATCCTTAGAATGTGCTATACTTAATTGTTAATAGTACCTTTGTAACCCCGTTGTTTCTGTCACTGGCAGAAACAACGCGCAGGGACTCCGACGTTACGAAATCGCCACGGAATCCTCGCGAAAGCGAGGGAAAGGATAAGTCATGAAGCCGTCCGGCATCGCCCTTCTCGTCCTGCTTGCGCTGGTCGCAAGCTCCGGCTGCATCCCGGTCTACTACAGCCCGACGCCCCCCCGCCCCGCGTTCGTCTCCCGTCCCGTTCCCCCCGTCGCTCACCACTGCCCGGGCTACACCCACCATCTGCGGCTCTCGGACGGCCGGTGGCTCATTCACCGCATCACCAACCGTCCGGCCGTCGCCCGCGCCGCCACGCGCCAGCTCGCGAATCCCGTGCCCCAAGGCACCCCGGGCGCCTACAAGACGATGGAACCCGACTGGGGCTTCAGCCGTAGGCCTACAGCCGAGGGCGCCGCGGCAACCCAGCCAACACCGCCGGCAGAACGCCTGAATCAGCTTGAGCAGGACATGGAGCTCATCGGCCGGACAACCCTCCGGATCTACGAGGTCGTCAAGAACTTCCGGTTCGACGACTCCCCCTCCGCCCAGGCTGCGGAGAATACGAGCCCGAAGCCGGAAGAACCAATCGGCCCCGAGAGGATGCGTCAAGTGGACCGACAACGGCCACCGCCCGCGCCCGCCCGATAACGAACAACTCCCGCCTAGCGAATCCAAGCCCCGACTAACCCTCGGGGCTGTTTCATTTAAAGACACTCAGTATCATATATTCCAATGACACCGGGTATCCTATGCACCATTAATCTAATGTCAAAGCGTAGAGATACCCGGTGTCCCAAAGTCAAATCATTTTTTACTTGGGGAGACCCGATACGTCCCGATTTGTAAAAATCGCGGATCCGCGACTGCGGTCGGGACTACGCTTCTATATTATACTATTGGAGCATAGGGTATCGGGTCTCTTTTTTAAATCAAAACATCCCCGATAAATCGGGGATGTTTTTAGAAATATTTCTAAACAGACATTCTATGCCCCAACCATTGAATTGACGATATTTGATACCACAAAATTGGAAATCGCGTATGCCGCCAAGGTGATAATCAAACCGATAATCGCATTTTTTATTGTCGTCTTCGCCTCGTCAACCTTCTTTTGTTCTCCTTGCGCCGTCATCCAGATGACGCCGGCATAAACCATCAACACTAAGAGAACCACGCCAACCAATGTTAAAGCCACATTAATGATGAGCCCAATAATTTCTGGTAACGTCTTCCCGCTCTGTAACTGGGCCGCATCCCCAACTTCCTTCAAAAGCGTTCCGGCACTAGTGTCCTCTACCACGGCCAAAACGGGCAAAGCCATACCGGCCAATAAAACAAGGGATAACATCGGTATTAAATATTTTTTCATAAAGATAAATTTTATATTATTTTACAATTCCTTCCTCGACCTAAGAAGGATATGTCAGTTAATTAGGCATTTTTGAATAAATATCCGAGCCCGGAGTTACGCTCCAACAATCGGATTGACGATCTGGGATATGACAAAGGTGGAAATAGCATAAGCCGACAAAACGATAACGAGTCCGATAACCGCATCTTTAATGAGCTGCTTTGCTTTTTTGACTGGTTCCGTTTCGCCCCCTGCCGTTAAATACAAGATTCCGGCGTAAATTAGGAGCACGAAAAAACCCACCCCCACCAAGCCGAGCAAAACATAGATAATCGTGGCAATAATAGACGCAATGCTTTGCGGCTCGCCGCCTTTTTGTATAATTCCGGCCGCTTTGCCGGTTTCCTCCAGGCCATATTGGGCGAAGACAGGCGAGGCGACCGCCAAAAAAACCGCAAGTAAAATCAAGAAGCTGATGATGTGTTTAAATCTTGACATAAGATTGTTACATTGTTGAATTGTTACATTGCTGTTTCCTCCCCTTTGCAAAGGGGCTCTAACCATTCCAGTGGAAGGGTTAGAAGGAGGGGTTTAACAATGTATCAATGTAGTAATGTAACCATTTTATAAGGTGGGGTCGAGAGAAGTTGTTTTTACCCCTCCCAACCTCCCCTTACAACCCCTCCTCGCCTCCCCTTACATAAGGGGAGGAAAGGTGGGGTTAAAAATAGGGAGGAGTATCTGTAATTTTATATAGCGCGCTATACAAAATTTTATTGACTGACGGCGGTTACTAAGTTGCTAATGACAAAGCTGGCGATGGCATAAGCCGACAAAATAATGGCCAAACCGATCACGCCGGCAAAAATAATTCCTTTTGCCTTGCCGGTCTTAGCCGGCTCTCCGGCTGAAGTCATCCACATCACGCCGCCGGCAATAACGATTACTACGCAAACGATACCCAAGAGTCCCAAGGCCACGTTAATTATGCGGGCGATGGTTACGCGGATGTCGCTGGTGCCGAGCGAGATATTTTCTGCAACCGGTGTAAGCCCCAAATCTAATGGCGGCGGCGCGGCTAATACCAAGACCGGCATAAACAATAATGCCAACATTGCAAAAACTATAATCTTTTTATTCATTTTTTTCACCTCCTTTCTTTTTTTTATTGATAACGCGGATATGGGCGGATAACACGGATAATCAACCATTTTTTCGGTTTTTCTCCCGCCTTCCCACACAATCCGCCTAATCTTAAATGGAAATGAACCGAAATTAACCAATAACCCCAACTGATATTTACTTTGCCGGTTCGGGCATATTGCCCGAACCATCTATTATTTAGCTAAGTAATCCACGGTTCAAGCTGCAAGCTTGAACCAGCGCTAAACTTTCTGTAGAATTTAAATATTGGGCGGAGCGGGAAAGACTTGAATTTCATGCAATTGCTTAAGTTCGTCGGAATTAAAAATCTTTTTTTCACCCAAAAATTTGACGCTTAAATTTACTTTTTCATCTTCTCTGCGCTCTCGCACAATGGTCTCGCCATTAAATTTGGCCAATTTGTCATCCAGATAATCTTTGGTGACCATTACGGACTTCATTGAGCTGATTTCGCCTTCAACTTTATTAAATCGTTCGCCAACGCCATCAAATCCATCTTTGATAATTCTTGCCATATCATCAAATTTTTCATCCAGAGTTTTATCCAGATATTCTTTGGTAATATAATTTTCCGGCATAATACTTGTCCTCCTAATTATTTAGTTATATTTGTAATAACAAAATTAACAATCGCGTAACTGGCAAAAATAACCACGAGGCCCAAAACCGCCATGACCAGAGTATCCTTGCCTTTTTTCACGGCCGTGGAATTTCCGCCCGAAAACATCATTAAAAATCCGCCGTAAATAAACATAATAAGCGCGATGGCGCCGGTCAAGCCCAGCGCGGCCTTAATAACCCGGCCGAGGATATCGTAAACGGTAATGCCCTTATTGCCCGGGTCAAGCGGGTTGGGAAGCTTTTGCGGTCCGGCAGTTCCACCGCCGCCAGAACCCATGTCTGCCGTAAAAACACAGCATTGTATATTAGCGGGTCCGGCACAAAGGCCGGGTATAGCCTGGACGGGTGTGCCGGGAGGATCAGCTTTGGCTGGCGTGCACTCGCCTACATCCATACACACCCCCGATTTGTCGGTACACTGATCCGCTAAGACCAGTGAAGGACTAAATAAAATAAAAACTACAATTAATAAAAATATTTTATGAAATCTTGACATAGTTTTATTTAAAAAATTAATCCTTATTATTTCGCTGGTTCAGGCATGTTGCCCGCCTGCCATCGCTTGTGCCTGCCCGCATCGCTACGCGAAGCGTTGCAGGCGGGCGAAGCATTGCGGGCAGGCCCGCCTGCCTACGCCTTTTGTAGCTTGATAAAATTAAAGTTCCGTTATCTGTCTCAAGCAACTTTATTAAGTGTAAGAAGCAAAACGGCAATTGGCGGGCAGGCCTGAACCATCTATTACTTAGCTAAGTAACCCGTGGTTCAATCTGCAAGATTGAACCGGCGACGGATTTATTGAAAAAATTATTTTGTTTGTGTCTGGGAAGCGCCAAGCCCTTGGCCGACAAGCACGTTTCTAACCGCGGTAATGGCCAAATTGGCGGCAAAAATGATTACCAAACCGATAACCGTTCCAATCATTATTTTTGTGCCGCTTTGAACCTTGCCGGGATTGCCGGCGGCCGTCATCCACAAAAAACCGCCATAAATAAACATCAGCAGGGCAATCGCGCCGCTCACCGCCAAAATCATCTGAGCGATGTTAATAAGCATCTCTTCCACGCATGACAATGGCGGCGCCTTTTCCTGCTCGTAAATATTCCGCTGGGCGTTATACTTGCCTAAGGCGCAATCAGGAATAAGCTGAAACTTGGTGGCGGCGAAAACGAGGTTGGGAACGATCAAAAAACCGATAACGGCGACGGCGAGAAAAAGTAATATTTTACGGCTATGTATCATGTATTTTAATTGCGGGTTTTACGCCTCCCTTTCGGGAGGACTCCGCTTTCACACGTTGGGTTGGAGTCCCCGCGAAAGCGGGGCCATCTCCCCTTTGAAAGGGGAGGAAATATCCGCGTTATCTAATCGTCTGATTAATCTTATTGATCCCGATTTCCATCAGGTCTTTCAGGGGGTAAAGGCCGGAAACGGCATCGTCAATCATCGCGACCATCGCGTTATCGGCGGCGACGCCGTCCTTGCCGCGGTACCAGCTCTTGGCCGTCAGAATCTCCGAGGCAAAAACGCCTAAATCCAAATCCTCAAGCTGGCTCGCGATAAGAGAACGGAGGGCGGTCGGACGCTTGGCCCTACTCAAATATGATACCACATTTTTAGCATCGCTCATATATTCAATAAAATCCCAGGCCTCATTGGGATGCGCCGATTTTTTGATCACCGAATAAACCCAATAGTTGGCAAAGTTAATTTCCGGATTACCCTGGATTTGCGGGACTTTGGCGATGGCAAAATTCATCTTTGGCGCTTGCGTGCGAACGAGCGGCAGATGGTACGAATAGCCGAAGAAAAAAGCGGCTTTGCCCTGAATAAAAGCCTGCAGAGAATTCGGCATTTTATTATTCCAGGTATAAACCTCTTTGGACGGCGAGGCGAAGTCGGTATAAAAGCTCAAGGCTTCCAATCCCGGCGAGGTAGTCCTTGCCGCGGCGAGCTCCGACGGAATTTTATCAAAGGTCGCGTAGCCATAGTCATCGGTCATCTTAGCGCCATTTTGCATCATCAGAAGCGTGAGAATGTCGCCCGCGCGCTCAACATTTTTTCCGGTTCCGAGAGCGGCGCCCGCGGCGAGAATATTACCGTCTTTATCCAGCCGCGTGAGCTTTTTCATCGTATCCTGAAAAGTTTTCCAATCCCGCGGCGGCTCGGGTACGCCGGCGTTATTCAACAAATCTTTATTGTAATACATCACGAGCGTATCCACCGAAAGCGGTTCGCCGTAGATAGCGTCCGGCAAGGGTTTTCCCGCCTCATCCGTTCCGCCCCAAACCGCGTCTTTATAAACCTGGTCAATAAAATTGCTTTTTAACGCGCGCAGACTGGTGGACTGAATTGTTTTCATCACCCAAACCTGCTCTTTTTTTACCGTGCCTTGCATTTCCAGAACGGCAATTTTGCGCTCCGCCGGCAGGGGCAGGAGCCGGTTTTGATATTTTCCGAGCCAGGTATTATGGACGGCGATGATGTCCGGCGGAGTATTATCGGCCAAACTCTCCAGAATCGCGGTTTCATATTCATCGTAACGGAGTTTTTTAAAGTTGATGGTGATGTTGGGATGAATTTTATGATACGAATCAATCAGGCCGGAGATGGAATCGTAATCGTCAAATACCGACCAGAGATTTAAAGTGAACGGCTTGGAAGCTTCGGTCACCTCGGCGGAAGGAGCTTTACAGCCCAAACCAAAGAATATCAAGGAACCTATCGCCAAAGAAACTACCGACATTTTAAAATGTATTTTTTTCATAAATCGTTTTGGATAACCCTAATGGGCTCGCGCCCACGCGAATAACTCTAATATTCGCGTTATTAGAGTGGGCGCGAGCCCATTCGTGTTATCCCTTGGGTATTTAAATTTTCAAGCCGCGCAAATAATCCTTAAGTCCTTCCCTCAAATCATCCCGCTGCAGGGCGAAATCAATATTTGCCTTGATATATTCCAGCTTGTTGCCGGTGTCGTAATATTTGCCGTTTTTAATAATACAGCCATAAACCGCTTCGGTTTTCATCAGTTCCAGAATGGCATCGGTTAGCCACACTTCGCCGGACTTACCGGGCTTTAAGTTTTCCAGGATCGGAAAAATGGCGGGCGTGAGGAGATAACCGGAAACCGCCGCGATATTGGAAGGCGCTTTGTCGCCCGGCTTTTCCACGAGCTTGTCGATTTGGATGACATTCGGGGCGACCCGGTCTCCGGCGATAAATCCATAACGCTTTTTATCTTCCGGCCGGTCGGTTTCAATACAAGAAAGCACGCTGCCGCCGTAATATTCATAAACATCAATCAGCTGTTTCACCCGCGGCGGATCGGACGAAATAAAATCATCGCCAAAAAGCACGACAAACGGCTCATCGCCGATGACATCGCGGCTGATTCTAACCGGCGTACCGTTTCCATACGCGCCTTTTTGCCGGATATAGGTAAAATTGGCCATTTCGGCGATCCGGCGCACCTCGGCCAGCTCTTTCTCTTTTCCGGCTTCTTTGAGCCGGTATTCCAATTCAAAAGGATAATCAAAATGATCTTCCACTGCCCGCTTATTCCAGCCGGTAACAATAATAATGTCGGTAATTCCGGCGGCCACCGCCTCTTCCACCACGTATTGGATGGTCGGCTTATCAACAATCGGCAGCATTTCTTTGGGCATGGCCTTGGTGGCCGGCAGGAATCTGGTGCCGAACCCGGCGGCCGGAATAACGGCTTTTCGGACTTTCTTGGTTATGGTCATATAAGATATACCTCCTATTACATAATACTATTATATCATACCATAACTTTAGTGGCACTGCTCTGGCTGTGCACGAATTACGAATATACAACGAATTCACGAATTTAATCCCTCCCAACCTCCCCCTTGAAAGGGGAGGAGAGGTGGGGTTGTCAGATTCGTAGTTTCGTAATATATTCGTAATTCGTGCACAATAAAAAAATGCCCCGATGGTTAGTCAGGGCACTGGGCGGCAATTACTCGCCGAACCGCTGGCGCATGGCCGAAAGCAGCTCGTCATCCGTCTTGGGCGCGGCGGCGGGCGCTGGCGGCGCTTGAACGGAGGAAGGTGCGGTGGTCGAAACCGGAGATACCTTACCGTTAACCACCTCATCCGGGTACGGCAGGCGGCCGGAGGCGACGGTGAGGTCGTAGATCTTCTCCTGGCCGTTCCAGGTGAACGTCTTAGTGGTCTTCTTCGGGCCGCTCGCGGGTTGCGTTTCTGACGCTTCCTGCGATGAAGGCGTGACCGCCGTCGCCGATGTCTTGGCCAACACCGGTTTGTCACTGGACTTCCAGTGGATGCGCAGGCGCGTAGTCCGAAACTGCTGCGCAAGCGCCGCCTCACTACTCCGTACCCATGTACCGATACTCGGCGCAAGCTCCGGGAAGGTGAAGCGGAAAAGCGACCAGGAGACGACTAGTGCGACCGCGATCGCAGTTCCGTAGAAAACTACCTTACGTCCCAATTCGCCGCGGAACTGCGTCCAGCGGTCGGGCATGGCATTCAGCGCCCAGACACTCGTAAGAACAAACGGCAGGACAGCCACGGTTTTGGCGCTCGGCCAGATCCAGGTGAAAATCGCGACAACTAGAAGCGAGATCACTGGAATCTCGTGGGCCTTATCGGAGCCCATCATCCGGTCGATGCTGTTCTTGCCGATTCTCGCGGCCAGAGCGGCGCCGACGCCGACCGAGAGCATGAAGTTGTCCCATCCGGGTCCGCCGTTAGCCCATCCGAGCTCGCCGTTTTTCCATCCGAGCTTACTGCCCAGAACGAGCAACCCGATGTAGATGAGCGAGAGGACCGACCAGAACACTCCGGCTGGAATCCGCTCGCCGTCGCGAACCGCGCGGAAGAAGTCAATGATCAGCGCGCGGTAGCGGCGCCACAGGAGATAGAGGCCGATGAGACCGAGAAGCGCGAGAACTGCGATTACGGAACCGATCAAGAAGTCGAGCATCTTCTCCTCCTTTGCCCTCCACCTAGGAGAGCCATTATCCGCCGAAGCGGGTTATGCCTCATAATGAGGCATTCTTGGCTAAAATGAGCAACAAAATCCGCACTAGGATTTCAATATACTATAGCACAAAATCGGGAAAAAGTCAAGACCGGTGGTTATAATGTCAAACGGAAACTAAAATGTCATACTTCCACGGAAACTCTTCGCTGGTTCAAGCTTGCAGCTTGAACCTTATGTTTCTTAACTAAGTAATCAGTGGTTCAATCTACAAGATTGAACCAGCGGTGAATCTAATTGGTCTAATTAATGACTAAATGTTTGAAATTACAAATCCAAAATTACAAGCCCCGCCTGCCTACGCCTTTTGCAAATTGAGTATTCAAGAAACGCTTAATCTCAATAACGATTGAACTTTCAATCCAAGCTACTTAACGGCAATTGGCGGGCA
>Ga0265296_1000938_pt1 | contig 37237 bp, 36 predicted proteins | sample MunlanPumphouse1_FD_189073 | JGI IMG/M metagenome (GOLD analysis project Ga0265296, IMG submission 189073) | Groundwater microbial communities from a municipal landfill in Southern Ontario, Canada - Pumphouse #1 | ecosystem: Environmental > Aquatic > Deep subsurface > Groundwater | place...
CAGGAAGGGTCCTCTCAAAAATTAACGGGAAGGGGTCGGTTGAATCTGCCCGGAAACCGACTGGCCGGTTTTCAGTTCGGGTTTCTTTGCGTTGTTGAAGCGTGCCCGTTTTTCAGGGACAATGATTAGTTCTGCCCGGGTGCGTTCATCTGCGCCATGATCTTGTTGTACGTATCCTCGCCCACGCACTCTTTTGCGTACTTGCACCACTGGACGCAGGATATGGTGTCGTTGTAGACAACAAAACCGCAGTTGCTGCATTTCACCGAGATATCGTTGGAGAAGAGTTCCACTTCTTCGCCGCACTGCGGGCATTTCCTGATAGCGAGGGTTGGCGTGCGCAGGTTTGCTGCACCGGGGCAGTGATCGAGCATGAGGCTACTCCTCCAGCTGTGTCTGCTTCCCGGCAGAAGAATTCAGCGGTTGTACCAGCCGTTCGTCGTCAACAGCGGAGGGGGAATTCACCCGGGACGAGACCGGGTGCATCGCCATCAGGCCCGTGGGATATGGAACAAGGATTGAACGGAGTGCCTCCCGGTCGAGCGGTTCCCCCGAGATCCAGGAGTCTTCGGTTTCCCGGGAGAGGATGACCGGCATCCGGTTGTGGACGGGTGCAACGCAGTCGTTTGCCGGGCAGGTAACGATGGAGCAGGTTTTTAGGGGGCTGCCATCCGGGGCGGTCCCATGGTCGCAGAGCCCGGCAAAAGCAAAGAGCGGGATTTCTGGCAGGTGGAAATAGAACGGCACCTTCCGGGATCCTTCCTTCTTCCATTCATAGAAGCCCGATGCGGGAAGAAGGCACCGGCGTTCCCCGGGCAGGGACCGTAACGAGGCGTTTTCGGCAAGGGTCTCTGCCCGGCTGTTGATCTGCCGCGGGGCATTGCCCGGGCTCCCGGTCCCGTGCGGCATGAGCCCCCACAGCATCAGGGCGGGTTTCCGGGTATCTCCCCCGGTGATGACCAGCATCTCGTTCCCCGGCGCAATATTGAACCGGGAGCGGGCGCCCATCATCGGGTCAAAGACCCGGAAGCGGTTGCCGAGATCATCGATGCAAACAAGAGAGTACCTGCCGCACATACGGTATCGTTTCGGATATTTGCCGGACCGGCTATATCATACTGCCGCAGGGAAACCGGAAGTGATCGCCCTGATGGGGGGAACCGTCATGATTCCGGAAAACCTGATCGGACAGTTCCCGGTAAGAAGGGCGTGTGCGGGTGAACGGCGGCCCGTATCGGGGTATCCAAAGATGTAATATCGCATGCCGCCAAGTATCCGGCAGGCAATGACTGAAAAGAAACTCATTTCCACGCTCAAATACGTGGCCGGTACAAAACCCGTCTTCCGCTTATCGGAGATCAGCCAGTACCTCGAGGAGCCCCTGTCTGTTGAGGAGCTGTTCGGCAGGATCTCCCGGGACCTCCCGGCGCTCGGGCTGACCGCACACAAAAAAGGCGGGGATTATGAACTGTCGCGACCAGTACCCGCCCAGCCATATCTCCTGAACCCGGAAGAGTTTGCCCGCCTGGATGCATTCTTCGGACAAAGAACGATCCCCCAGCCACTCCAGGAGAGCATCGAACACTACATTGCAAAGAAAATTGGAAAGGACTGGACGGACCCGGTACTCATCGAGAGGCTCCGGCGGGCCATCGTCGCCCAGAAGGATGACTACTGGAAGCCGCAGCACAAACGGTCCCTGCAATATATCAAGGGCTACAGCGTGCTCGGGTATCTCGCCTACCACTTCCCGGTCTATTTCATGCAGACCGAACACCTGCTCGAAACGCTCGCCCGGGACGGCCTCCTCAAGCAGAGCATGACCATCCTTGACGTCGGTACCGGGCCGGGGGTTGTCCCGCTCGCAATCGCGGATTTCTATTCCCGGCTCGATTCTGCCAGGGCAGATGTCTTCTCCCTGGAACGGTCAGAAGAGCATGTCGAAGCATTCCTGGCCCTGCGGGAGAGCTGCGTGCCCCGGGGCGGAAAGGTGAGCATCAAGCCCCCGGTAAAAGCGGATATCAGGTCGCTTGACCCGGATGACCTGCCCGCAAAGATCGATCTCGCCATCTTTTCCAATGTCCTCAACGAATTGCCGGATGCCACAATCGACACGCGGGCAGAAATTGTTGCCCGCATTGCTGAACGGCTTGCCCATGACGGATCCATCCTTATCGTCGAGCCTGCCGATGAGGAGAACGCAACCCGGATGCGATCCCTCACCGTTGCACTCCAGGAAAAAGGCCTCTTCATCCACAGCCCGTGCACGTTCATCTGGGGCACTCCCTGTCCAGCCCCGCGCTGCTGGAGTTTCGAGACGGGACCTGCAATAAAAATGACCCGTATGATGGAAACCCTTGCCCGGTGCGAGGAGTCGTTCCGGTTCGTGAACACCGATATCAAGTACTGTTACGCGATCCTCCGCAAAGATGCTGCTAAAAAGAGGCCATACCGCCTACCCGCCGGATCCAAATTCCTCCGGCTCTCCAAAATCCAGCAGCACGTGGAAAAGCGGGTCAATGTTGCCGGCACGAAGATGAGCGGGGAGCTTGGCAGCGCCCGTACCCACGTATACAAAATCTGTGACGGGACGGCAAAAACACCGGTCTATGCCGTGCTGCCTTCCTACCACATCACTCCCGAAAACGATGCGATCACAAAAGCCCCCTATGGATCGGTTCTCGAAATGAAAGGGGTGCTCGTGCGCTACAACAAGGCACACAATGCCTACAACCTGCTGGTGAGCAGGAATACAAGGATATACCAGCCGGAACCCTGATCGGGCAAATAATGTCGGGATGCGGTGCACATCATTTTCCAGGATCACCGGTAAACCACGGGAAGTGGGCCGGATCGGATCTCATTATGACTTCCCCTGGTTTTCCGGAACCGGTCCGGAAGAACCGGGGCAGAAGTCCCTTGTATTATATTTATTGAAGATAAATACCATATCAGTGATGCAATGGACAACCTGAACCTGGGCAGTGACGAGTCCATCTTAAGAAAAATACCACGGATTATTATCAACGGTATTCGGTATGAGGCGGTTCTTACCAGCAGTCGTCTCATCCTGGCAGAACGCGAGACGGGAACAATCAATGAGGATATTCCTTACGCGGACATTTCCCTTGCCACAGCGGATGTAAATGCAGGACATGAACCCGTCCTGACGATCACTGTTGGCCATCCGGATAGCGGGCAACGATCGATCGACCTCGTTTTTGTCTACCAGCCGGCCGGCCAGAATATCCAGGATCTTGAAAAATGCCAGGCGATCCTCAAAGAACACGAGGTCCCGTTTCAGAACAACGGTATTGTAAGCGCGACAAATGCCATGAGCCGCATTGCAGCGGTGAGCGCCGGTCTCCAGGCGGGCGATGATACCACCGGTCGTCATCCTGCATCCGAGCGGACCATTGCCGGAAGACCCTGGCAGACCCGGCAACTCCCGCAGGAGGATGCAGCGGAGAAGTCACATTTTGCAACAATTGCCATTATTGTCGTGATACTAGCGGTTTTGATCGGGGGTGCCTTTATCGCAGAACAAGTGATGAAGACAAAGAATTCCCCGGTCCAGGTACCGACCCCGGCTCCTGCGGCAGTCACGACCGTGATGACACCACCGGTTACAACCACAACCATCCCGCCAACACCCGCTCCGACACCCACACCATCCAATACTACCGGAGAGATGACGATACCCACGCAGGGCATATGGGCGAAGGTATCGTACCCGGGAAATTATTCGGGGTATATCGGTGCGGAGGGATGGAAGACCGAAGTGAACAGTTCCGGGACACGCATGTTCCAGTTGCCATTCCAGGATACCATCATAGACGGTTATGTTGAGAAAAGCGACGGTTCGGCGGGCCGGCTGGAAGTCGGGATCTATAACGGGGGGGCGCTGGTAACAAAACGCGAGACCACCAGGCCGTTTGGTACGATCGATCTCCTGGTGCCCGTAGGACCTGCACTGGGGAGCAGCCCGATCCCGGCTCCCACGCCCCAGGCGATTGCGATTGTGCCCACGCCGGATCCGTCTCTTGCCCTGCATACGGTACCTCCAACCGGGATCTGGGTCCATGTTGCCTATCCGGGAGATTTTGCAGGATCCATTGGTTCACGCGGGGACTGGCGGAACGTTGCCAGTTCGGGCGACCAGTTCTACCAGCTGGCAATGAAGAGCGGTATGGTTGAAGCTGTCATCGAAAAGGGTGATGGCTCGGGAAAGAACCTGGTTGTCGGGGTCTACAAGGACGGGACGCTGGTCACATACGGCAATACCACGAAGCCGAAAGGGATCGTGGAGATTCATACAGCCGTATAAGGAAAAAGATTATATCCCTCATAGAAATTTTTGAAGTATTGCAAACGGGACACAACCGTCGCGGTTAGGGTCTCGGCCCTTACGACGGGGAAAGGACAACGTAAATCGGCGTTGGTGCGGTTGTTGGGGCTTTCGTGGGTATGGTTGTGGGTACGGGGGTCGGGGTTTCGCTGGGAGCGGTTGTTGGCGTGGCCGGGATTGTACTTGTCGGCGATGTGCATCCGGCAACCAGGATCAGCGCAAAGCAGGCAACAACGACAAAAAGGGATTTTGACGAGAGTAAATGCATATTTCACTGTTATATCAGTTGCCTATATTCTTTTTTGCGGTCTCATTCCCTGCTGCACATCGAATAGACATTTTGCGGGAAGATCGAGGAACTGAAGGATATCAGGTTCAGGTGCAAACTTTCGTTCACTACGGTTTTGATAGGGCAAAAGAGTATTCGTGTTCGTAATTGAGTATAATTTTTCAAAATTATGCTCTGTAGAAACACACATGAACGGGAGTTCACACCCGAAGCATGAAAATTGTGTAAAATGCAGGCAACGTGAAAAAATGATTCTGGTGATCGTCACTCAGTACCGAGAGATGTAGAAGTAATCGGATAATGTTGCTGTCTGCCCGCCAGAGGTTACGACAACATTCCAGTACCTGTTTTGTGAGTTCGGCAGAATGAACCGGAACGTCATCTCCTCCGGGGAGGTATACGTGACAAGGGTTCCAATGACATCCGAATTGCCGGACCTTGTGAGTTTTGCGGTTGCATCGCTCGTGAAGCCGGTTCCATAGATAGTCACATCAACCGTTGTCTGGCGGCGAGCAGTATCCGGATCCGTAGAGTCTAATGTAGGATAGACCGTAATTGTTTTTGTTACACTGCTACTCCCGCCGGCATTTGATACGGTCAGTTGTGCGGTATAGGTGCCTGCCAGGGTATATGTATGGGGGGGTGGCGTCTTAATTGTCGAATGTGCGGATCCGTCCCCGAAATTCCAATCCCAGGATGTGGGAATATTCGTACTGGTGTCGGTGAAGGTAACAGATAGCGGCGCATCCCCGGTTGCAGGATTTGGATACGTGCTGAAACTCGCTACTGGCGTCGGTGTATTTACCGTAATGTAATTCGTCTTCGTGATGGCATTGCTGCCTCCGGCATTGGTTGCGGTCAGTTTCACAGAATACGTTCCCGCATTCGTGTATGTGTAGGTGGGGTTCTTTATGGTACTTTCAACGGTTCCATCATTATTGAAATCCCAGGCCCATGATGTAGGGGTATTGGCCGAGTTATCCGTGAAGGTAACGGTCAGGGGCCTGAAACCCGAGGTAGGCGTACCAGAGAAACTGGCTACCGGGACCGGGGGGTTGACGGTAATTAAATTCGTCCTGGTGTAAGTACTGCTCCCGCCGTCATTGGTAGCGGTCAGGGATACGGAATAAACACCTGGATTCGTATAGGTATGAACCGGGTTCTGCCGGGTCTGGTAGGTGATATCCCCGTCACCAAAGCTCCAGGACCAGGTTGTCGGATGGTTGGCATCGGTGTTGCATTCGTCCGTAAAGGTGACATCAAGGGGTGCCGAGCCGGAGGTGGGCGACGCAGAGAAAGCAGCGGTCGGGGCATACACCGCCGCGATACGATAGACATCAGTTACATAGGTCCGGGATATGCCCGGCCCTGAGTATTCCAGGGATATGACCGCAGCTTCTGCATGGTTCCACTGCTTGACATTGATCGGATGATACCCTTTCGTCAGGTACACCGACCCGGTACTCTCTCTCGGGGAATGCAGGTTATTATCGTCGATTACCGTCGCACTATCTATCGTCAGTACTGCACCATCGTCGGACCACATGTAGAACGTGTAGGTGCCGTTTGTGAGAACATTGATGAATCCGTCATACTCGCAGGAGTAGTATTCCGTAAAGCCAAGATAGGGGAACGGCCAGTCAGCAACATCGCTTGACAAATACGAGTAGTTGGTAAGGGCAATGTTGTTGGCAAAGTGGATCCGTGGGGGATTATTGGTGAACGCCAGGTTCGACTGATCCCAGGACTGCTCAACACTGTAATACCTGGCGCGCCATCCCTGCACATATTGTCCAACGATGATGTAGTTTACATAAGTCACTGTGTCGCTGCCGCCGGCATTGGATGCTGTCAGCGTTACGTTGTAGTAACCCCTCGTCGTGTAAATGTGGTTGGGGTTCTGCAATGTCGAGGTTCCGCCATCGCCAAAGTCCCAGGACCAGTTTGTGGGAATATTTGTCGAAGTGTCCGTGAAGGTAATATTGGGGGACGCAACTCCCCAGAAGGGCGACGCGGTGAAACTGGCCACCGGTGCCCTGGGAATGACCGTAACGTAGTTTGTCTTCGTTATCGAGTTGCTGCCATAGGCATTGGTCACGTTCAGGGTGACGTTGAAGGTGCCCAGAGTCCCGTATGTGTGCGACGGGTTCTTAACGTTCGAGGTTCCGCCGTCACCGAAGTCCCAGGACCACGATGTCGGGGAATTAATTGAAGCGTCGGTGAACACGACCGTGAGAGGGGTGGTTCCCGAAAGCGGTGTACCGCTGAAGGCTGCAACCGGGGGCGGCGGCGTGATCGTGATGTAATTCGTCTTTGTCTCCGTATCGCTGCCGGCGGGATTTGTTACAGTCAGGGTCACGCTGTAGGTTCCAACCGCAGTGTACTGGTGGGTGGGATTTATTGCCGTTGAATTCGTGCCATCGCCGAAGTCCCAGAACCAGGATGCCGGGTTGTTGGACGAAGAGTCCGCAAACTGGATCGGGAGACCCGGATAGGCGGTTGTTGGTGTGCCACTGAACCCTGCAACCGGGACATATATTACCGGGACCTGCGTGGGCATACCTCCGGGTCCGAATTCTGCAGAAGAAAGAAGGCCCTGTCCTGTGCCACTGGTATAGATGATCTTCACATTGCTGATCGGATCCGAACCGGGGGCGGTATAAACGAGAGATTCCCCGACCGACCAGGTACCCCAGTCAGAGACGCTATTCTTGGCAAAGGATGATGTCTTGTCCTGGCCATTGACAAGGATGATAATTTCTCCTTTCTGGAGCATATCCCCGCCATCGTGGTAGATGTAAACATTCCGATCGATATTGGAGATCACGGCATCCAGGGCAGGAATTTTCTGGGGCGTTCCCGGGGAGAGGACCATAACGCTGATAACAGCGATCGAGATGACAACGATGGAGATGAGCAGCGTTGCTCCAACGACTTCTGAAACACCGTTTTCGCGATTCTTAACCTGTCGTTGATGCAGCATCGATCGGCTCATCCCTAAACCAGTAGATATGTAGCGCGTTCATATATCTTTAGGTTACGCCCGATACCGGGGCATAGGAAAATTCCCGGTCATGAGGGGCATAACCCCCGGGAAGCTAATGGGTGTTTCATGGGAGAGTTTTCCATGAAAATCACGGTAATGATGATGGGGGTTGATAGCCACATACCCCCATTTCGATGAACGACAACGACCCCGGCAGGGCACCCTGATGCGGGGAGCCATTGTGTACAGGTACTTTACTTTTCATCATCGAACCTTGATGAAAATTTTTTCAACAGACTTTGATTTTTATTTTTCAATCAGGGTTCGATTTCAAAATGTTCATCGCGATCATGATCGCGTTTGAAAAATTGATCCGGATCAATCAAACCTTGATTTTTATTTTTCAATCGGACCCTGATTGAAAAATTTTCAGCAGACCCTGATGAATAAATTTCAACCAGACCTTGATTGAAAACCTGTGCCCGCGATCGGGCGTCCGTCGTGAACGGCTCGTTTGCACGGTTGTACAGGTACTTAACTTTTGATCATCAAACCCTGATGAAATTTTTTTCACCAGACTTTGATTTTTATTTTTCAATCGAGCTTTGATTTCAAAATGTTCATCGCGATCACGATCGCGATTGAAAACCGTTCGCAGATCGATCAAGCTTTGATTTTTATTTTTCAACCGGACCCTGATGAAAATCGTTCCCGCGAACCCTGGTAACACTGTCTTACAATCGGTTGGGATCATGGTTTTTACAGGAAATTAATGAGGAACGCCAGGCACTACGTGAATACCTGCACGATAACCTGATTATTCCCCCCGCCGGTGTAAACAATCTGGAAACTTTCAGGAATCCTGCCATCGGAGGGCTTGTATTCAAGGGTCTCCCCGGCAGACCAGTCACCGGCAGCAGCGCCCCCTTTTAAAAATGAGGTGGTCCGGTCCTGCCCGTTAACAAGAATCCGGTATTCTCCCTTATGGAGCGAATCGCCCCCGTTGTGGGTGAGAAATACCATTCCGGTCGTGTTCTTCACGTCAATATTCAGTGACGGGATTTTCTGGGGGACCGAATGGGAGATGATTGAGGCAGCGGCAATAGCGATGCCGAGCGTGACCACGGATACCAGGACTATCGCGCCAAGGATATCAGCTATCCCGTTCTCCGGGTGAACCCCGTTCATTGCAGGGTTCCGCCGATCCCGTGGATCGAAGTCGAGTAGGTTGCCTGCGAGGCTACCACATTGATATCGAATGGACAGTTCGTGGTGACGTCATCATTGCAATTACCTTTGATACGGATATATGCCTGGTTTCCTGACTGGTCTACCGTGAAGTTAGGGATACCAGCAACGGTTGCCGTGTAATTGAAATAATTTTTCCACATTGCCCGTGCCTGGCTGTCAGGGGTATCGACACCGATCTGGATCCACTTGGTATTGGCACTTTTCGGCGTATAGGCATAGGGGAAGGGGGTGATGTTTGTCAGTCCGGTCTTGAGCTGGATCGGGCTGTTGCCACCGACAACGCCACGGTTGGAGGGATCTATCGTCAGGGCATTGATGTTCACGGTCACGATCCGCTGCATAGAATCGGTTACATTGTTGTAGGAGAAGGTGATCTCCGGGGGGAGTTTATACGTGGTATTGCCATCGATCTGGGAGAGGAACACACCCCCGGCCTGGTAATAGTAGTTCTGGTTGATCCAGTAGTTGTTCTGGGAACGGTATTCCACGGCTCCAAGAGGTATGGGCTGGATCGCATAGGGATTTATTTCCGAGAAATCGTAGCTGATATTTCCCTTTGCCGTAACAAGTCCGGATACCGAGAGCTTGTCCGTCTTGATGCTGATGGTGTCCGGAGGAACAGCAGATGATTTCAGTCCGTACGCATCATCCATGAGATCGATGGTGTAGGTTGTCCCTGACTGGATATTCCGGTATACCGGGTAGTTCTGCATTGAGACAAGGTTCCCTTTTTTTACGGTGACCGTGATATCAGTACCGTTATAAGTGTATGTATTTATCGGGACAAGGCATGAATACGCATTGGTATAAATCGTACCGGTAAAAACATTAATTGCAGTTCCATTTGCATTCATTGCAGCAGTACATGTTCTGGTAGTCCCGACACTCACGCTGTTGTACCACTGATAGAAAGACGTTTCGGGTGTGAGATTCACATACGCCGCCCAAGATGTCGTATTCACCGTTGCCCCGAAGTTCCCATTGGCGGAAAGATCCGAGGACTGGATACCCGATATGTTGACATAGACATGGCTCGGCGTATAATTGAACCGGGTGGGAAGATCCGTACTGTATCTCACGGTATTATTGACGATAAACGAATCGGAGGATAGGGTGAGGTTTTCAGGAGTTGCGGTCCTATTGTTGATTGCAATAATCCCGCCGGATCCGACAGGGTTCATTATCGGGATAACGCTCATCATCCCCTGGGTATATCCACCGGGCGTCCCGAGCGTGAAGGAATCGCTCATCGTCATCCCGACCTGGTTGTTGGTAAACAGGGAATCAAGGCTGAGCTTGTAGGCAACAAACTGGTCTTTAAGCTCATTCATGTGATTGATCTCATTCTCGCGTCCCTGTGCGGGCACGCCGTACGTGAGATATAATGATGCAACGACCGCGATCAGACCGAGAATAAGTACAAACCCGATCACTTCGGAAAGGGCAGTTTCCTCATTTTGTCGTGAAGTCGTATCCCTCATAATCCAGTAATCCGTCTGTGGCTGGGCATATAAAAGTATTAGTATCGTCCCCTGGAGAGCAAAAGCGGAGGATTACAGGAGAAATCTGCATAATGACACGGACAGCTGACGGGGACGGCGATCCGGTTTACCGGGGGGTTTACTACGAGGCATGAGAACACGGTACGGAAAAAGAGCCCCGGATAGCACCACAGGATTTTTTCACGCATGAGGATAAAATATAAAACATAGCCGATTAAAACTCAGTGATACACGGCTGGAGAGCGATGGCGGGAGCGGCAGGTCAAGCCGGTACGATGACGCACCGATCCGGAATCTGTAGCCTGGCGGGCCCGACACGTTGCGCGGATATCAGGGGATTTTCCGGACCACAATTACCTTAAGAAAAATGACTGCCAACAGATAAGTGAGATCCGATTGACAAAAACCGTCCTTATTGTAGATGACAGCAGTTTCATCACCGAAGGCCTGGCATCTATCCTGAAGAAGAACTACCGCACGATCGTCTCTTCCGGGGGTGAGATGTGCCTGGAGCTCCTCAAACGGGAGACCCCGGATATCATCATTCTCGATATCCTCATGGAACCCATGGATGGCTGGGAGACCCTCCTGCATATCCGCGAGAATCCGGCAACCTGCCAGATCCCGGTCGTCATGTTCTCGGCCAAAAAGATCAGTCCCTTCGAAGCTGAGACCCATCACCCGCATATCGATGATTATATCACAAAGCCGGTGAGCCCGAGAAACCTTTTGGAAACCATAGAAAAAGTCCTTTCCCGCAGGGAGGCCAGCCAGAAAAACATTGAGCTCTGGAAACAGGCCGGCGTTCAGACAGACGAGATCGAAGAGTATGTACGACTCACGGCAAGTATCGAGGTTGACCGTGGCCTTTATTCCAATCTCCAGCAGCAGCTCGGCACGGAACGGCGGGATGCACCCACCGGGGAGATCCAGAGAACGATCGAGATGATCAGCACCCGCATCCGGGAAAACACCCCCCTTGCTGAGGAGATAGCACGGCGAGGTAATGACCTGGTGGCTGCGGGATGTAAACACGGTTCCCCCGGCCCGGCCAGTATAACAGAGTTGCACGGGGAACCCCACGAGATGATAGAGCAGTCATTATCTGTAACCGCGCAAAGCGGGACCGATGGCGGAGGGCCTGGAATCCTGCCGGAGGATCCACGGACAATTCCAGTAACTCCTGAAGAAGAGGAAACGGGGACCGGCAGTAATCCGGATCCTGTGCCTGACACGGCTGCACCTAATCCCCCAGAAAATCAACAGGATTACACCGGTGAAACCAGAACCGGTACTGACGCAGGGATCCTCCCGCCCGAAACGCCGGAACATCCGGATGCCGAACCGGATTCCGGGCCTGACACCCGGAGTTCCCCGGTCCCTGAACCGGTCTCCCCCCCGGCAAATGAGCCCGGTAATCCAGGATTCCCGATCCGTCCCCATACCCAGGAGACGATCGGCTCCATTAATCTCCCGGTCGCAGCCCTTCCGGAAAGCCTGCGGGAAGAGAATCCTTTGCCAGCCGATACCAAATCCGCAGTGCCCGTGCAGTTCCCGGTTCTCACGCAGAGCGACAGCAACAGGCAAGCCGCCTCACCACCCGGGAAAATGGCGGGCGGGGACAACGATCGATCTCATCCTGTAGCAGAGACACCGGTCAACCCCCCGCAATCCGGTGTCCAGCCCGCTCACCACGCAGCGACAGGAACAGACCGAAATTCACTTAATAACGCACAGGCCGCGGGTAATACCGGCACTATTCCAACAAGGGAAAAACCCGCAATTCCTCACAGCCAGAACCCGGTAAGGAACGATTCTCCCCGCAGGGAATCAACATCCCCCGGATTCTTTGCACAGATAATTGCAGCAATCAGGAATATCTTCTCCCGTTCAAAACCGTAAAACGGGCACTGGTCCGGCTGCATGAATGGGAACCTGGCGGTATATCCGGTTCAGAAGGGTTTTGAAGCCCCGGGTCGTAATAGTAAGATTACTTTTGAGACCGATCCGGTTCTCCCGTGATCACAGGAGCAGTAAATGACACTTTCACGCGGTTGTATTCTCTGCCACCAGGGCGCAAAACTGGTCCTCTTCGTTACGGGACGATGCCACCGCACCTGCTGGTACTGTCCCCTCTCCAGCGAACGGAAAGGAACCGACACCGTCTATGCCAATGATCGCCCCGTCGATATCCCAAGCCAGCTCATCGAAGAGGCGGAGAATATGAGTGCGCTCGGCACCGGGGTAACCGGGGGAGAGCCGCTCCTCTGCCTCGACACGGTGACAAAATACTGCCGGCTGCTCAAGGACCATTTCGGGCCGGAACACCAGATCCACCTCTACACGGCAAAGGCCCCGAAGGACGAGGAACTGGCGGCAATGCAGGGGCTCGTTGACGAGATCCGACTCCACCCGCCGCATGAGTGCTGGGACAGGATCACCGAAACCGAGTATATCGTTTCGGCACAGCACGCAAAGGCAATGGGATTTGATATCGGGATCGAAGTGCCGGCCCTCCCCGGGCTCGAACACCTGGCAGCGGCACTGCCGTACCTGGACTTCCTCAATATCAACGAGCTCGAATGGGGGGACACCAATGCCTATGCCATGCGCGAGCGGGGATACGAGCTTGCCGACAACCTGCACAACGCCATTGAGGGAGCAAAGGGCTGGGCTGAGGAACTCTGCCGGCACGAGAAGGTGCACTGGTGCTCTTCGGCCTTCAAGGACTCGGTCCAGCTCCGCGAGCGCCTGAAACGGATCGCGGAAAACACCGCCCGCCCGTTCGATGAGATCACCGATGATGGGACCATTGTCTACGGGGTTCTTGAATTCGGGGAGACGGATGATGCCTCCGTCGCGGATCTCAAGCGCGAACTCGAACCTGAAAGTTACGAGATATTCCCTGACCGGATAGAACTGGCCTGGTGGCTCCTGACCGAACATGCCGGTGAATTGAACGGAAACAAGTACGTTATCGAACGCTACCCGAACGGGGGAATGATCGTGGAGCTGACACCGGTATGATCCTGCGCCCGCTCATTGATTCCCTCTACGAGCGGATTCTCCGCATACAGTGTTCTCACGTGCCAAACCATATCGCCATTATCCAGGACGGGAACCGCAGGTATGCAAAAGAAGCGGGCCTCGATACGGCAAGCGGGCACCGGGCGGGAGCCGACAGGACCGAGGAGATGCTGGACTGGGCCCACGAGATCGGGATCCGGCATATCACCCTGTACACGTTCTCCACGGAAAATTTCTCCCGGGACAAGGATGAGGTTGCCCACCTCTTTGCCCTTTTCAAGGAGAAATTCACTGCCATCCTGAAGGATGAGCGGGTGAAAAAATACAAAATCCGGGTCCAGATGGTCGGGGACCGCTCGCTGCTCCCGGATGACCTGCGGGAGGCAGTCGATGCTGCCGAAACGGCAACAAAAAACCATAAAGGTTTCTGCCTCAATATCGCGCTCGCGTACGGGGGCAGGAACGAGATCCTCCTTGCGGCAAAGGAGATCCTAAGCGAGATCAAAACGAGCCACGCCGACCCTGCAACCATCGACGTTCATACGGTTGAAGAACACCTCCACGGGGGCAGGGGCATTCCTCCCGTTGACTTGATCATCCGGACCGGGAACGACTGCCGGACATCCAATTTCCTTCCCTGGCTTGCGAACGGTCACGAGTCCACGGTGTATTTCTGCGCCCCGTACTGGCCGCTGTTCCGGAAGATCGATCTCCTCCGGGCCATACGGATCTACGACCAGCGGGTTTCTGCACAGGGATAGGGATCCGTCCTTTGGCGGCACGAGAAACCAATCGTGCACTAATCGGGTACTATATTTCGATCTACGCACAGATCAACTCCTGATCGATTATGACTGGCACACCAGACAACAACCCCGTATGGCACCGGACAACCATCCTCGTGCGGGCGGATATCCTCAAGAGTGCCCGGGCGCACAAGACCGATATCAACGGCGTCTGCAACCAGGCACTCGCCGACCTGCTCAAGATAGATCTGCGCCAGCAGCCGCTTGAGACACTACCGGAACCGGTGCCGGTCATGGTTGCCCCGGATGGTTCACCAAGGATGCCGGTCAAACCAGTTGCGGAAATGCGGACACCCCTGCATCCCGTGATCAATGCCGATGATCCGGCTGCTGCGATAAAAGCGATACAGGCAAAGAAGACCCTCCCGGTCCCGACCGCAAAGGTTCCTGCCGCAGAACTCCCCCGCGAGGAACCAAGAACAGAGGCGATCCCGACCCCCAAAAGCCCGGCAAAGGAGAAGAAACCGGTGGCCGGGAAACGGGGAAAAGAGGATGCCATAAAAAAATTCATTGCGGAAAAGATCACCCGGGGAGAACCGGATGAGGCCACCGTACCCAAGGACGAGATGTACGATCTCTTTGCCCGCTGGTGCCGGGATCAGCGGCTCGTCCCGGTGCCCGAGCGGAGACGTTTCACCCTTGCCCTGAAAAACCATTTCGCCCTTGCGGAAAAGACCATTGACGGGGTGCCCTGCTGGCTGAATGTCCGGATGAAATAACTGTTTTTACCTGCCGAACCGACGCATCCGGGACTGGTAATCCCGCAGGATCCGGAGGAAATCCACCTTCCGGAAAAATCTCCAGTTCACATCGGAGAAGAAGAGTTCGGAATAGACTGACTGCCAGATGAGGAAGTCGGTTAAGTGGTCGCCGCCGCTCTTGATCACAATGTCGGGCGTATATTTGAACGTGAGATAGGATTCGAGGAGTTTCTCATCCACCTTTTCAGGGGGGACATGATCCTGGGCCATCCGCCGGATACATTCCGTGATCTCCTCCCTTCCGCTCTTCCCGATGGCAACAACCACATCCATACCGGAACCTGAAATTTCCTCCCGGTCGCCGACATGGAGAACCAGGCGGGCAATCGTGGCTATTTTCCGGATCTCGTCGAGATAGGGTTCCATGGAATCGGGGGAACCGGTTGCTATGTGAAAGGTAATGCCCCGGAGTTCCGGCTTTGCGGAAGGGTTCTGTTTTGCAATAACTGCGGAGATCTCGGTGCACCACTGGGTGATCCGGCAGAGTTTTTCAGGAGCATCCGCCATATCCTCGCCACTGATCATGAAACAGACATGGCCCGGCAGGTCATGAAGCTGCCGCATGAGCATCCGCCCGTAAAGCCAGTAGATCATCGCACTCCCACTATTAGGAGTCAAAGTAAAAATTCTTGGGGGTTGACGATGACCTCCACGGAATTATCGTTGTGGTTACATGAAGAGACCAAGCAGCCGGAACGCAATCGCCCCAAGAGCAATGGCAAGGCCGGTCTCAAGGGCCGCGATGGCGAGGGCCTGTTTCCAGCTGAATTCTTTTGCCAGGGCAAGAAGCGTGGAGATGCAGGGTGCATACAGCATGGCCACGAGGCCAAAGACGATCAGCTGGACCGGGGTCAGGACTGTTGAGAAGATCGTGGTGCCAAAGAGCGCTGCAAGGGCAAGGATGGTCATCTCCTTCCTGATGAAGCCGAACACGAACACGACACCGGTCAGGGCAGGAAGGCCGAGAAGAATGACCGTGATCGGGGAGAGGACGGTGTTGATCGGTTCGAGGAATCCTGCGGCATACGCGGCCGTGATTGCAATGCTGCCGATGATGTAGGCGGGAAGGACGATCCAGATGAGCGATTTGGTCCGCTGCCAGGTCTGGCCAAGGACAATGGGTGCCGAGGGGACATGGTATTCCGGCATCTCCATGATCATGCCTACGGATTCCCCGGGAAGAAGGCGGAAGGCAAGGCGTCCGAGAATCACGATCAGGAGGAAGTCGAAGAGGTACAGGGCCATCGCCCACCAGATGTTCACGAACAGGGCAACGACCCCGAGTATGACGATGGTCCGCGCCGAGCAGGGCACGAGCGTGACTAAGAAGGCTGCAAGGAACTTCTGTTTGGGTGACTCGATGATCCGGCAGGAGAGGCAGGCCGGGACCGTGCACCCGAATCCAAGGACGAGCGGGATGATAGCCTTGCCATGCAGACCCATCTTGTGCATCCCCCGGTCAAGCATCAGCGAGAACCGGGTGAGGAATCCCGAATCCTCGATGAGCGCAAGGAAGAGGTAGAACGGGATCACGTAGGGGAGGATCAGTGTGAGGGCTGCCACGAACCCGGTCCAGGCGCCGTTGAAGATGACATCGGTAACGGAACCTTTGACCAGCGGTTGGAGCGGGGCAATTCCCGAGAGGAAGGCCGTGAGGACTTCCGAGATCCAGGCGCCGACAATGAAGGTCCAGACGAGGAGCCCGCCGATCGTAAGGATAAGGAGGATGTAGCCGATGACCGGGTGGAGGGCCAGCCGATCGATCCTCTCGGTCAGGGAAATTTCATGATCCCCGGGAGTGCGGATCTCCATCACTTCCGAGACCAGCTGTTCGGCCACATGGTACCGTTCGCCACTCAGGATGGTTGCAGCCGGCTCGCCGTGCATCCGCTCCAGTTCCTGCCGGAAGGTCTCCGCGGCAGATGCCGCATCCGGTGCCAGTTTCTTTGCTTCCCATACCGTGTCGGAATCAGCTTCCAGCAGTTTGATTGCCGTCCAGCGGGGGGGGTAGCCGGCAACCCCGCCGGGAAGAAGGCCCATGATCTTCCGGATCCGGTCTTCCACTTCCTTTCCATAGGGGAGGGTGTGGGGCCGTGGACGGGTCACAATGGCCGAGAGGATCGCATCCGAGAGATCGGTAATGCCTTTTCCCTGGATGGCGACCGTCGGGATAACCGGGATGCCAAGGAGATCGGAGAGTTTCCGGATATCGATGACGATTCCCTTTTTTGCGGCAAGGTCCATCTGGTTGAGGGCAAGGACCATGGGGCTTTCAAGCTCGGAGAGCTGGAGGGTGAAGAACAGGTTCCGTTCGAGAGCTGAGGCATCGAGCACGTTGACAACAACGTCCGGGTGGTCGTGGGCGATGAATTCCCGGGAGATCTGCTCCTCGGTTGACAGGGCCGTGATGGAGTAAATGCCCGGCAGGTCGATCACCCGGATCCGCTGGCCCCGGTACTGGAGAATGCCTTCGGCCCGCTCAACGGTCTTCCCCGGCCAGTTGCCGATATCCTGGTCAACACCGGTCAGCTGGTTGAAGGTTGCGCTCTTCCCGACATTGGCATTCCCGGCCAGGGCAACAACGTATTCGTCTTTTGGTTCCGGCAGGGGAACCGGGGACATGCACCCTTTGCAGTCCCTGCACCCGCTCATCGCGCCTTCTCCCCGCATGAAGTGACAAAAATGTGGTCGGCAATGGTGTGATCGATGGCGAGTTTTGTCTTCCGCACGCCAATTTCTACGGGGCCGAGCATGGGGGCTTTGCGGATCAGCTGGATCTCAGTCCGGATCGTAAGCCCGAGATCCGTCAGGCGCTGGACTACGCTGTTGTCGCCCCGGATGAACGCAATGGTGGCTTTCTGGCCGGGCGCAAGGGAGGTGACCGGTATCAGGGGCTCATCGCGGGAGCAGGATGAAGAAGGTTCTTTTCCCGCAAGACAAGCCGAGCAGCTCTCCACCTGGCGGTTGCAGGCTTCGATCAGGCTGCCATGGGGGCACCGGGCCGGGGCTTTGAGCAGCTTGCAGAGAGCACATTCCGTCTCGTCCGAAAGCGTATGCTCCATCTTGCAGGCCTCGTCATGGACATTCTCCCGGTTGATGTGAAGCACGTCGGTTAAGAACACCTCCAGGAGCCGGTGGCGGCGTTTGACCTTCTGCGCCATCTCCCGGCCCAGGTCCGTTAAGGTTGCCCCCTTGTACGGTTCGTAGTGGACAAACCCTTTCTCCGAAAGTACCTGGAGTGCCTCGGTGACACTTGCCGGTGCGACTTTGAGGCATTTTGCAATCGCAGACGTCTTGGCAATCCCATCCATCGTCTCAATGTCCAGGATGCTTTCAAGGTACTCTTCCAGCTGCTCGGAGGTCATACTATTAGATTTAGGGTGCCCTAATAAATAGATTTCGGGACACCTAAATCTCTGGACGGGATCTCTTCACATCACCCGGGATACAGGCCCCTTGTTTCATCGACGCGATCCGGGCGTTTACCTATAGGAGAGATTATAAGCATTCTCATGAAATGATCAAGCGGTAAATGTACTGTTATAAGACTGGAATCGAACAGATCGATAGCGTATGCGGCGGATTTGAGGCAGGGACGAATATCCTCATCCTCGCGCCCCCGATGAGTTATGCCGATCAGCTCGCCTATGCCCTCATAAAACCGCTCCAGGGCGAATATTCCATTGTCCTTTCCACCAATGAGCGTGCAGCAGAAGTGGTGGACTATTTCAAGGTCGCGGGAGCCGACAAGCGATTTATCGGGGTGATCGATGCCATCACCAAGAGCTCCACCCCAAGCATAGCCGACACGACCCGGCTGATGTTCGTCTCAAGCCCGACCGACCTCACCGGTATCGGGATCAAATTTTCGAATATGATAGAGACCATCTTCGAAGGGGATTTTTCCGAGGGCGAGCCCGGTCTCTTTCCCCCACCGGTCCGGTTCTGCGTGAACTCGATCTCGACCCTCCTCATGTACCGCCGGCTCGAAGTGCTGTACCAGTTCCTCCACGTCCTTACAGCAAAACTCAAGAAGATCGAAGGGGTCGGCATCTACCTCCTCAACAGCGAATCATTCGATGAAAAGACACTCTCGCTCATCAAGCAGCTGATGACCTGTGTCATCGAAGTGAAGATGGAAAATAACATCACCTACTTCCGGATCCTGGGCATCCGGGGGGTTACCGGCGAGTGGCTCAGGTTCACGGTCACCAAAGGACAGGTGGTCATAACGCCATGATCCCAACCGGCATACATGCACTGGATGAGATGCTGGGGGGCGGGATCCCCGGGAACAGCAGAGTCCTCTACAGCATGGAGCCCGGGGTCAACGGCCAGCACTTCATGATCTCGACCCTCTCGGCGGCACTCAAAAAAGGGCTGACCTGCCTTGTCATCCTGCCCAATACCACGGTCGACGCGTTCCGGCACGACGCCATCACCATGCAGGGTGACCAGAAAACATTCAGTTCGGACAACTTGGTATTCATCGATGCAATCGACCGGGAGAGGATCCAGAAAGGTGCAGCATCAAGGAGCGCAGAAGCCCGCGCCTGGAAAGCCCGGATCCAGAAGGTCTGCCAGGATAACCGGATCGATGTTATCTTTGCGTACTTCGATCTCCTGTACGAGGCGTTCGGCCTCGATACAGGTCTCAGCATCCTGGAATCCGCCCGGCAGAGCAGGAAGACAACGCTCATCCTGGAACACCTCAACCTTGAAGGAGCACCCCTGGTCGACCGGTTTATCCATGACCATGCGTTCGATCTTGTCCTGACAATCCGGTCGTCATCCCACCCCCTCCCCCAGTTCAGTTACTTCACGCTCCTCCATACGTCATGGGCTCCGATCCCTGTCCGGTCGATTCCTTTTTCAGTCAACGAAGGGACGGTCGTCCCCTACATACCCAGGATTGTCGTTACCGGCCCGGAACGATCCGGGAAATCGACCTTCGTAGCCCATGCGTCAGCAGCAGGACGGGAAGGAATCCGGGCGGGAGTACCGGAAGAGTCCGCAAACGGGGCCATGGATTTTGGCTGGCTGCGCTGGAAAAATTTCGATATCACGCTCTATGGGACTCCCGGGAACATGGGGTTTGATCCACACATCCTGCCAATGCTCCGGCATGCCATGGGAGTCGTACTCGTGATCGACGCCACCGATCCCGCCATGCTCCCCCGGGCAAACTATCTCGCCGGGCTGGTGACAAAACAGCGGATCCCGTTCGTGATCGCGGCAAACCGGAAAGACCAGCCGGACGTTATGGAAGAGAACGAGATCCGCCTGGCCCTCTCGCTTCCAAAGGAGATCCCGCTCTATTACATCTCCGCAACCGAGAGGTCCGACGTCAACCGGGTTCTTGAATCGCTGGTCGATTACATCACCCGGATCTCGTCCTGAAGGTGTCGGGTACGAAACGGGAATTGCCGGGTAATGGCAGGATTACGGTACACCCATGCTGACCTTTGTGGGCCTCGGGCTCTTTGACAAGACGGATATCTCGGAGAAAGGTCTCCGGTGCGTCAGGGAAGCGGACTACGTCTTCCTGGAATGCTACACATCGCTTCTCGTAGGATCGTCGCGGGAAGAGCTGGAGGAGTATTACGGGAAGCCAGTACGTGCCCTCTTCCGGGAAGATGTGGAGCAGCATCCCGATGAACTGCTCCGGCTTGCACAGGAGAGCAATGTCGCGTTCCTCTGTGCCGGCGACCCCATGGTCTCTACAACCCATGCAGATCTCCGCATGCGTGCGGGCACCCGGGGTATAAAGACCGCCATCATCCACGCGGCCTCCATATCCAGTGCCGTCTGTGGCCTTTCCGGTCTCCAGAACTACCGGTTCGGCAAGTCCTGCTCCCTCCCGTTCCCACAGAAGAACTGGTTCCCGACAACGCCGTATGAAGTGGTTGCAAAAAACCTCTCCCAGAACCTGCATACAATCGTGTATCTCGACATCCAGAACACGAGGTACATGACGGTTCCCGAAGCGGTTGCCCTGCTCGATCAGATGGCTGCCCAAAACGGGACGGACATTTCCCTGTATGTAGGAATTGCCCGGGCGGGATCGGATAACCCCGTGGTCCGGGCCGGGACCGGGGAGACCCTTGCAGCAGCGGAGTTCGGCCCGCCACTCCACATCCTGATCGTTCCTGCGGAGCTCCACGATATGGAGCGGGAATACCTGGAGATGTTTGCCGGTTTATGAAGATCATACACTGCCAGGCCGTTCTTGCAGAGACCATCCCGCTCTGCCGCGTGACTGGGCCGGAAGATACCCCGCTTGGCAGGACAGGTGCATCCATCCTGCTGATGGCCCGGTCCTACGAGAGCGATGGCCGGGGATTCTCGGCCGGGGGGGACCCGGTCAATGCCCTTGCAAGTTTCTGGTACGCTTCCGGGTGGCTGCATTTCGGGCTTTCGTATGGCATTCTTACCTGCGGAGGCAACGCCATTCCCTGTGTGTTCGAAGGGCCGTTCGAGCAGATCCCTGCCGGGCAGTCGGAAAAACTTGCAGAGAAAACAGGCCGTTATGCCCGGCTGCTCGATACCGCCCGGTCGTCCGTGAGGTGTGCCCCGGAGGAGGCCACACCGGGCCATACATTTGCCGGGAAGGTGCTGTGCATTGCCGGGGTGTATGCGGGATATGGAGCCCTGTGCAGGGAGGGTGGTATGCCCGAAAAAGCCCTTGCCTGTTTCAGTTACGGTCACGGGTGGCTGGATGCAGGTGTCACGGCCGGACTCTTTTCGATTACTGCCAACCGGGACATCTTCACCGTGTAAACTCCCTGCAACCCGTTTTGAATCCGGTAAGGGCTAAAACGGCGGTTTTTGCGTTATAAAATTGTTTATACTATGCCCAATAATCAGTAAAGGTAATAACCCCGGAGCAGCGTCTCCTCGTTTTTGTGTGAGGGAAGCATGGAGAAGTCACAGGTCAAATGGCTCTACATTTCTGTCGCGTTCTCCATTGCAGTCCTTATAATCATCCTCTACTTCACCATCAATGAAAATACCCTCTCCTACCTCCAGAAGATAAATCCCTGGTTCCTCCTCCTCGCATTTCTCACCCATATCCTCACGATGTGCTTCTGGGCAATGCGGGTCAAGAAGATGTCGGGATCCCTCGGGTACCCCATCGGGTTCTTCTACAGCCTCAACCTGGTCTTTGCCAACCTGCTCGCCGCTGCCGTCACCCCGGCCCAGACCGGGGGCGAACCGGTCCGGATCCACGAGCTCTACAAGGCCAATGTCCCCATAGGGGATGCAACGGCAATCGTCATCATGGAACGGGTGCTGGACGGCATCGCCCTCGCAGGCCTTGCCGCCTTTGCCATGATTGTCCTTACCGAACAGTGGAAGAGCCTTGGTTCCATCTCGGAGATCATGGTCTACGTCACCTGGGTATTTGTTGCCGGGTGCCTCTTCCTCTTCTATCTCGCCATCCGGAGGCCGGATGTCATAAAGCGGGTCGTGTGCCGGTGTTCACGCTTCTTCACCAAGAAATGGGAACAGGCACGCGTCGAGGAACTCCTCATCCGGGCAGACAAGGAGATCGACAACTTCCAGCAGGCAGTAGTCAAGTTCGTCAAAAGCGCAAAAGGCGGGCTTCTCTGGGGCATGCTCTTTACCATGTTCTACTGGGTCTCGGAGATCGTGACCGCATCCCTCATCCTCATGGGCCTCGGGCAACCCCCGCTCATCCTCGAATCCTTCGTGATCCAGCTCATCCTCGCTATCCTGATGATGATCCCGCTCACCCCCGGGAGTTCGGGTATCGCGGAACTCGGGGCGACTTCCATGTATGCCCTCTTCATCCCGGCCCCGATTGTCGGCATCTTCGTCGTGATCTGGAGGATCGTCCTCTACTACTTCAATATCGCGCTTGGCATCCTTTCAAGCATCATCATCGTGCGCAGGGAAGCAAAAGCCGCCGGATAACCAAGGCAGGAACCTGCCGCGGGTTCCCCCGCACCGGCTTTGCACGTAAACTCCGTTTTGCACTTAAAGTCCCTGATTTGTACTTAAAGGCGATTTATCCGTAAATTTTCATATTTTGAGATCCATTCATCATTGATGAGAGATCCAGCAAGCAATGAGCTGCTGGCAAAGATCATCGCGTACAACCTGACCTTCGTTATTCACGAAATGTACGAGAACGGGATTGAACCGAGTTTCATCAACAGATAATTCTTTACGTTCCTAAACGCCGTATTCTCTGCTTTTCTCTTTGACATGCTTTACAAACGCAATGTCTCCATCCCTGAGTAGGGCCTTTTGAGGAGTCGGGTGAAAATTCAGTTAGGGGTTTCCAGAGATGGCATGATGAGCACTTTTTTTCCTCAATTCCGTTTCTTTTCTCTATTGCCATATTTTATTAAATTTCATTCTTGCACTTAAAGTCCGATGTCTGCACCTAATGTAGATTCAGATCACTACTTTGGGTGCAAACCCCCCGCACCTTAACTCTTATCAATAAGAACAACAATCACTGTGCACGGCATGACGCAGGTCAGGTGTGAAGTCAAGGGGGTGTTCGTCGCAATGGGCGAAGCGGCGACCGTGCCCCTCGTGATATTATCCGACGGCAGCGATCGTATGCTGCCGATCTTCATCGGTATCTGGGAGGCAGTCTCCATCAACAGCGCCAAGAACAAGGAGATTCTCCCCCGGCCGTTCACTCACGACCTTTTCCTCGATCTCTGCACGAAATTTTCCATAACGTTCCGGTTCCTCCAGATCGATTCCCTGGAAGACGGGGTATATTATGCCCAGCTGGTCCTTGCCCGCGATAATCATGACGAATACATTGACTGCCGCCCGAGCGATGGGATAGCACTCGCCCTCCGGGGGGAAATCCCGATCTTTGTCGAAGAGTCGGTGCTTGTTGCAGCCGGGCAGAAGACCGAAAATTTCCCGACAATGGTGGATCTTACAACGTTCCTGCAAAAATGAGCAGTTAAAAACCGGATCCATCCCCGGTTACTTTCGCCGGTGTTCGAGTTCCCGCATGACATCGGCAAGGTCCACATCTGCGGCCCGCAGGGCAACGAGCATGTGGAAGAGGAGATCCGAAGCTTCCTCGACCGTGCGCTCGTTCACCCCGTTTTTTACAGCAAGAATGAACTCGGTCGATTCCTCGCCGACTTTTTCAAGCACCTTATCGATGCCTTTCTTATCGGCAAGGAGGCGCGAGGTGTACGATTCTTCCGAAGGATGTGCTGCCCGCTCGCAGATGACGCCCCAGATCTCAGCTATCACCCGGGGGTCGACCGGTGCGGTCATGATACCACCTGAGGCAGGAGGACTTCGCCCACTTCGAGGCCAAAAAAACGCCGGCAGAGGATGCGCGCTTTCTCGATATTGCAGCCGGCCTTCCCGATAGCGATACCAAGGTCACTCCGTTGCCGGACGAGAACATTCACCGGTCCATCCTGTGCGGAACGGTCAATGCTGACAACCTCGGCGGGCTTGAAGATATTGGTGATGAAGGCATCCGGGGATTCGGCATATTCCACCATCTCGATGCGTTTCCCGAGCACGTTCTGGAGACGTCGGATGTTCTCCCCCTTTTTCCCGATGGCAAGGCCCATGTCGCCCGGCCGGATCACGTAGATGACCCGGTCGAACCGGTCATCGATCACGCAGTCGAGGGCGGTAGACTTGGTCAGGATACGCAGCTCTTCGATGTATCTTCTCTCTTTAAAACCGATATTCCGTTCCATTTTGAAAATCAATCCTATTGTATCCGCTGATTTTGGTATTCGAAATTTTGATACGGGTATTTTAATCCGGTACTACCGGATGCAGTGCGGTGATTTAAGAAACTATGACACGCTAATGAGGTAAAAAAGTTGTGAATGGAGGGTGGGGTTTGGGGGGTTAACGGATGGTATACGTGATGGTCACGGTAGCCGTAACTGTCACGTCGCCCGGCTGGATGGGGGTCGGAGCCGCTGCCGACTTCATGGCCGCGCCATCGTACTGGTAGTTCTGGTAAAGGACCGGTGAATAGCTGCCGGTGATATCAGCGTTTTTCACACCGGTGATGTTGGTCCCCATCGCTGTTGCTACAGTATCGGCATCGGCACGGGCGCGGACAACGGCTTTCTGGAGGGCCTGGGTCCGGAGCACCTGGGACTGCTCGTCCGAGAGCATGAACTGGATGGAGTCGGCCTGGTTGATCCCGTTTGCCACTGCGACATCGATAACATCCCCGGTCTTTGTCACGTCATGGAGCGTGACCGTCAGGGTGTTCGTCACACGATACGTCTTTACTTTCTGGTCGAGCAGGGTCTTGGCATCGTCATAGACCGGGTAGATGTTGTAACCGGTTGTCTTGAGCGCATCCCGTGGAATACCTGAGTTGACGAGGGCATTTACCACGTTGTTCATCTTCTGGGCATTCTCGGCCTGGGCAATCTTTACGTCCGCATTCTCGGTCTGGACCGAGAAGGTGACCTGTGCCCGGTCGGGTGTTCCGATGATGTTGCCGGTACCGGTTGCATGGATCACGTTGGCGTTGCTGGTATCGTCCGCGGCTGCAGCGCAGCCGACAAGAGCCATCGCGATGATCGCGACAGCAACCATACAGAGAGAGAGTCTTCGTATCATGATTAACACATGATCTTGCATGGAGATTGGGTTAAAGATTGCTTTGACTGCGAAAATGCTCGCAGTTATGCAAAAAAGTCGGAAATTCCCCCTATTTTTGCCAAAAACCCTGAGGCAGATCCCCGACGGGTCCGACGGGAAATGGTGTCAAGGTGCACCAGAATATAAAGGGGCTGACAGGACCCCCAAAACAACAATATGAAATAAAACGAATAGTATACGCGACCAGAGCATGAATGCAACAATCGTAGAGAAGATATTCTCACGGAAGTGCGGCAGGGATATCCGGGCAGGCGATGTGGTCATGGCCCCTCTTGATGGGACCATGATCCACGACATTACCGGCCCGCTTGCCATCCAGAAGTTCTACGAAATGGGCGGGAAAAACGTCTATGACCGGGAGCGCATCATCATGCTCTTCGACCACCAGATTCCCGCCGACTCCATCGAGGCAGCAGGCAACCATGTTTACATGCGGAAGTTTGCCGGGGAGCAGGGCATCCACAACTACGATATCAACGAGGGCGTCTGTCACCAGGTGACCATCGAGAAGGGCAGGGCCGCGCCGGGCGAGATCGTTGTCGGGGCGGATTCCCATACCTGCATGTACGGTGCCACCGGGGCGTTTGCCACCGGCATTGGATCCACCGACATGGGCTTTGCCCTGAAGTTCGGCGCCCTTTACTTCAAGGTGCCGGAGACTATCAGAGCCGAAGTGTCGGGAAAGTTCCAGAAACGCGTAGGGCCAAAGGACCTGATCCTCTCGATTGCCGCTGATATCGGGGCCGACGGGGCGACATACAAGGCGATCCAGTTCACCGGCAAGACCATATCGAAGATGGACATGGCCGGACGCATGACGCTCTGCAACATGGCCATCGAGATGGGGGCAAAGGCCGGTATCGTTGCACCCGATAAGGTGACCTGGGAGTACATGAAAGGGCGCCGGAAGATGAAGCCGTTCGAACTCGACAGCGACCCGGACGCGAAGTTTGCCGAGACGCGTTCCTACAATGTCTCGGATCTCGAACCGACTGTAGCCATCCCCCACAACGTGGATACCGGTGTCCCGGTTGGCAAGGTTGCCGGAACGCACGTGGACCAGGTCTTTATCGGCTCGTGCACGAACGGGCGCTTTGAGGATCTCGCTGAGGCAGCCGAGGTGCTCGGGAAGAAGAAGTTCAACCCGAAGATCCGGGTCATCATCATCCCGGCATCCCGGGACGAGTACTTAAAAACCCTCAAGGCAGGGCTTATCGAGAAGTTCGTCAAAGCCGGGGCTCTTGTAGAGGCGCCGTGCTGCGGCCCCTGCATGGGTGGGGCGTTCGGCCTCATCGCCCCGGGCGAAGTCTCGCTCTCGACCTCGAACCGGAACTTCAAGGGCCGACAGGGAAGTACTGAGGGCAAGGTCTACCTCTGCTCGCCTACAACAGCAGCGGCGAGTGCGATCACGGGCGAGATCACCGACCCGAGGGAGGTGTAATCATGACGGCAAAGAAGGCGGTTCCGGTAAAGAAAAGCGTTCCGGCAAAGAAATCGGTTGTAAAACCATCTCCATCCAAAAAGAGCGTGCGGGTCTGGAAGTTCGGCGATAACATCGATACCGATGCCATCATACCGGGACGGTTCCTCACCATAAACAACCCGGATGAGCTCGCAAAGCATGCCTTTGAGGGCACCCGGGACGAGTTCGCAAAGAAGGTGCAGGAAGGCGATGTCATTGTCGGGGGCCGGAACTTCGGCTGCGGCTCCTCCCGCGAACACGCCCCGCTCGCACTCATCGGCGCCGGTGTGAACATTGTCGTGGCACGATCGTTTGCACGGATCTTCTTCCGGAACTCGGTGAACGTGGGCGTGCTTCCGGTAGTCTGCCCGGATGCCGACAAGATTGCCGATGGTGCGAAGATCACCCTTAATATCAGGGAAGGATATCTTGAAGCGGAGGGGAAGAGATACCCCATCGAACCCGTGCCGGAGTTCATGCAGGGCATCATTGATGCCGGCGGGCTCGTGGAATATGCAAAGAATCTCAAGGAGGTACCGGTATGTACAAAATAGCGTCGATTGGCGGGGACGGGATCGGCCCGGAGATCGTGGCCGAAGGAAAGAAAGTGCTCGAAGCAGCAGGGGAAAAGTTCAATTTCGATATCCAGTGGACGGACTTCGATATCGGGGCGGACCGCTACCTTGCAACGAAGAAACTGGTCACCGAGGAGGATCTTAAGGAACTGGGAAAGTTCAAGGCGATCTATTTCGGTGCCATCGGGGACGAGCGGGTGAAACCCGGGATCCTTGAAAAGGGCATTCTTCTTGCCCTCCGCTTCCACTTCGACCAGTACGTCAACCTCCGGCCGATCAAGCTCCTGCATGGCGTGGAAACCCCGCTTGCCGGTAAAGGGCCAAAAGACATCGACTTCGTTGTCATCCGCGAGAACACCGAGGACTTCTACGTAGGCATCGGCTCCCGGTTTAAGAAGCACCAGAAGATCGAGCTTGACGTGGTCCGCGACATCTACAATGTCAAGTTCGGCCTCGATGTCACGAGCGATGCCGAAGAGATCGCGTACCAGATAGGCGTTATCACCCGCGAAGGTTCCCGCCGGGTCCAGACGTATGCGTTTGACCTCGCAATGCAGAGGGAGAAGAAGCTCACCTCGGTGGACAAGGCAAACGTCCTCTCGGACGTGTACGGCCTCTGGCGCGACGTCTTTACGGAGACTGCGAAGAAATACCCGGATGTCAAGACCGAATTCAACTTCGTGGACGCGGTAACCATGTGGTTTGTCAAGAATCCCGAATGGTTCGATGTCGTGGTCACGCCCAACATGTTCGGCGACATCATCACCGACCTCGGCGCCATGATCCAGGGCGGCCTCGGGCTTGCCCCGGGCGGTAACATCAACCCGAAGGGAACGTCGATGTTCGAGCCCATCCATGGATCAGCACCGAAGTACAAGGGCATGGACGTTGCAAACCCGATTGCCACCATCTGGGCCGGCTCGCTCCTGCTGGATCACCTCGGAGAGCACAAGGCTGCCGGTGCGATTGTCAAAGCTATCGAGAAGAGCATCAAGGACGGCGTGGTTACCAAGGATCTCGGCGGGAAGGCCGGGACGGCAAAGGCCGGCTCCTATATCGCCGAGTGCGTCCGTAAGGGACGATGACCCATCCGTATTTTCCTTTTTTTCTCCCGTAATTTTTTTTAATGATGCCCGGTTCTGCCCGGCATTACCTGAAATAACGATCTACTGCGTAATCGACAACGGGGAGGGTCATGTACAGTGCTGTACTCCACAGGGATCCGGTCAACGCGACAAGAACGCAGATTACGGAGACTGCGGGAACGACAAGGTTTCCCATAAGGACTCCCCGGATATATTCAGGTTTCAGCGTGGGCTCGGTCAGCCGGCGGTGCGTTGTTGCATACCACCACTGGCAGGCCATACCCATACCGATAAGAAATAGGTTTACCTCAAATACCATCGCACCCATGGAAGCATGAGAGAAATCCCCGGAGAACGAGGTGGAAAACGGGAGGAGTGCGACAAACATGAGCGTTGCGAGATTAATCCAGATAAATATCTTATCGGGAACCCGGACGGAATGGAACTGCTGGTGCTGGCTGAGCCAGAATGCCCCGAGGATCAGGAATGCAAGGACATAATGGAAGAAATCGGAATAGAGGGAAAGGAGATAATGCAGTGCATAGGTATTCGACTGCACAAGAGTGGCCTTGTCCGGCAGGTCCATCCCGACAACAAGGAGCGTCATCGCGAACGCAAAGATACCGTCCGAAAGCGCTTCCAGCCTGCCCTTGGTGAGGTGCAGTTCCTCCACCGAATCGTTCTTTTCTTCCATAGTACGCTGATAGATGTGAGTTTTCAGGAAATTTAATTTCTCGCGCCGGGCGGGGCACTTTGGCATGACAATGGCACTGTTCCCTGTCCGGCAGGACCCCGCATCACACGATTATGGAACCATCCGGAAACGAGGTCCCGACCCCGTGCCCAGCAAATTACCCCCACCGACAACCCTGACCCAGGTGCTCTCAAACATGTTGGCTCTACGAGGTAATTTTAGCATTTTTGTGGGTGAACCGTGCAGGGTCGTTGGGGGGGTCGGTGGGGGAAAAAGTGTTTGTACCGGCCCGGGCCTCAGAGCGAAACCCGGATAATTATGACGTGATGTGAACAATCATCACCAGTCAGGGAAAAAACATATTTCCCCCACAGACCCCCCCGGCTACCTGAAGCATGTCCCAAAGACCGGAGCCGGAGTAACCGGCAGATGGTATGAGATGCCTTTTATCCATCCTTCCCCCAATTCCTGTTCAGCAGGTGGCAGGCGGATGGTCAGGGCACTCACCATTGAAGGAATCATTATCAGTCTATTCGTGATCGCAAACGGGATTTACGTGGTGGCGTTTCCCCCGGTAAACGATGAGCCCCAGGGGTATGCCATCATAGCAATCGGGATCTTCATCCTCCTTGTCACCATTCATCTGGACCGCCGGGCGGCAGATGGGGAATGTCCCCCGTCATAAGGTTGGGGATTTCTTTCAGTCTCCAAAAACCGATCCGAATACATCCCGGCTTTGGCTGATGAGAATCTGGAGCCGGCAGAGCACATCCAGGGTCCCGCATTCTTCCGGCAGGTGTTGCAGGGAGATTCCATCCCCCTCATCCGGGACCGGTCCGGTCCGGATTACCCCGGCCGCGGGCAGTTCAAACACCGTCTTTTCCCGCCCCACAGACTGATTAGGATACATGTGTATGACTCTTGATGTGATCTTCGCCACGTTGCCCCCGGCAGATGTCACGGTATAGAGTGTCCCTGCCGAATAATTCTCATCGCCATCGCCCCCGGGAACGCCATTCTGGTAATTGGTCATATCCTCAACCACCGGAAACCCGCTGATAGTTCTCTGCTGGACAAAATCCGCGTGCTTATGGCCCATGAGAATGAGCGTTGGTTTGACGATCAGGGTCCTGTCGATATCCTTCCCCAGAGGTGAGAGTTTCCTGTCGGCATCCATATACCAATGCGTTGCAATGATGGCGTTTGAGCGGGAACTGTTGAGAAGGGATTCCCGCAGGAACGAGAAATTTTCCGGGGAAAGGGATTTGTCCGCATAATTGATTCCCACAAAATCAAAATCCCCAATCGTAGTCAGGTAACTGGTTTTCGGCTCCCCGGTATAGAGCGAGTAATACTGGTAATGTTTCCCATAATCGGCATCATGGTTGCCGGCAATGACGTAAACGGGGATCGTAGTCAGGTTCCGGGCAGAGCGATATCTCTCCCACTCGGCCTTCTTATCCCAGGTGTTGACCAGATCGCCGGTGATAACGATAGCCGAGATATTGTACCGGGTTTTCCGGGATTCGAGATACGAGAACGTCAGGTTGTACGTGTCCGGGTAATTCGTGGCAAGGTTCTGGGTATCCGAAAGGTGGACGATCGAGTACATGACCGTGTTTCCTGCATCCTGTGCAGCAACGGGAAGAGTGATGCAGGAAATAAGCATCAACGCCACGAGCAGGTGAGGAACAAAGCCGGTTGCCATAGTAAGAATAGGTGAGAAAATAAGGGTGTTGAAGGTTGTGTTCCGGGTCCCTTGCGGACCGAATTACCTGATATTCGGTATATCGGACGACTCGCTCTCCTCTTCTGCGGCCGCCTTGTCCCGGCTGAAGATCGAACGGATGGCGCCAAACGGGGATCTCCCGCCGGACCCCGGCTCTTTCGGGCGGACACCCTTCAGGAGGATCTCGGCCTCGGCCGTGCCTTCCTCAACGTACATCTTCTCGGTGACATCTTCGATGCATCCTGCAATCGCCACCGTCTTGCCATTTTTAATCACCGGGATCTCGTTTACCTCGACCCAGATATGCTTCCCGGTGCCGGTGAGCATCTCCAGCCGGTACGGGGGCTCCCGCCGGCCGGACGAGACGGCCCGCAGGGTGCGTTCGAGACCGGCTGCATTTGCCGGGTTATCGGTCAGGAAGTCAGTCCATGCCCGTTTCCCTTCCCCGGGCCGGCACCCGAGCAGGGAACGGATCCGGGGGCTGACGTAGACCATAGTGTGATCCGTGGTATGGGAATAGTACATCTGGCTCCCGCTCTCCAGAACGAGCATCAGCTCCTCATCCCGTTTCCGTACCGCTTTCTGCTCGTTCTTGACGGGGGTGACATCCCGCCCGGTGGCAACGATCGAACTGACATTCTTGTCGGCATCAAGGATGGACCGGGCAGACCAGCTGATACACCGCATGCCCTTTTTTGTCTGGATCCACTGCTCCACAATGCAGGCAAACGGGGAGCGGAAGAGCTTGGTCATCTGGGTGGCAACGACATCGGCATACCGCTCATCGTTCACCGGCATGAACACGCTCCCGACCAGTTCCTCCCGGGGCTTGCCAAGAGCTTCACAGTAGGCTGCATTCACGAAAAGGAGGCGGCCTTCCAGGCTGAATTGGACTAAAAAATCCTGCTGGCACTCGACAAGATCCTGATAATGATTCTTAGCATCATCCATGGTCATGACCACTTGTCCCTGTGCCGGTTCACGTCGGGTATACCGGATAAAAGAGAGGGTATTCTCTCCACTCATGATCATCTGTCGCAGAACTATTAATGTTGCACGCTAGGGTCCGTTTCCCTCGGGAATATGACCTGTCCCGCTGATACCTATAAGGCATTGTGCTGCAAGGTATGATTACGCGAGGGATAACAATGGCTGACCGATACGATGGGGCATTTACCGGGCTGGAGGCAGCGATCGTGCTCATCGCATTTGTCACCGTTGCCGCCGTCTTTGCCTACGTCGTAATCGGCGCGGGATTCTTCACCACCCAGAAAAGCCAGGAGGTCATCCAGTCCGGTCTCCAGCAGGCCAGTTCGTCCCTGATGCTGGCCGGGAGCGTATACGGTGTCGGCACCCCGGGAAGCACTATCGACATAATCAATTTCAGCATTACCATCGGCTCCGGGGGGACACCGATCAACATGGAGAAAGCGGTGATCACGTACAGCGATAAAAACCACCTGGAGACCCTTGCACCGGTCCCGGGATACTACAGTTCTTCCACCCCGCCGGGAACCTGGGCGATTACCGACCGCCAGAACGAGCGGGGAGACTCCAACAATGTCCTTGAGAAAGGGGAACTGTTCTCCATCAGCGTCCACCCGTCAACCGGTATCGCGAAAGATACCGACTTCTCCATAGAGGTGGCAGCCACCGGGGGAGCCCCGATGCAGATCCTGCGCACGGCGCCACCGGTAATCCATGCCGTGAACCAGTTTTATTAAATGTGAGTAAAAGAGGGGGACAAAGAGATGTCCCGTGTCTGATGGTCAGACAGCGGCACCGAGTTTCTGCTGTCCTTCGACAACACGGTGGAACCTCTGGGTAGGAGTTTCCGGGATCTTCACGATGCGTACAAGCCGTTCCCTGCCGTACAGTACGGCCTTCAGGCTGGCAAGGGAGAGGGTAAAACTGCCAGCCCCGAAGAGATCCACGTTCAGTGCCTTGCCGGAAGCCGAGACCTGGGCAAGCCCCCGGGTAGTCCCGAGGTAGTAGTTCCAGTTGCGGGTGAGTTCTTCCACCTGCACTACCACCCGGCCCGAGACCGCCCGAATCAGATCCGAGCGGCGGATGGCATAACGGGTCCCGAGGATATGCAGTTCGATGACTTCATTCATATCCCCGTTGCTGTCTATGGCGCTGCATCCGGTCCGCTGGAGGTATCCTGCTTTTTCCATCATACACGACCACCTTCTGTCGTATCATGGCGTTGATCAGGAGGGTATATAACCCGTCAGCGTGCGCAGGGTGAAAGTGATATCCAGGAGAATATGTAAAGCCCGGACGGTGTCTCAACAGGAAAGAGACTGCTTTTTAGCTGGTCCGGGTATCGAGCAGGGTGTTGAGAACCTGCTCGACAAAGGACAGGGTGCCGCTGATGCCGGCAAGAGGGCGGGGAGCGAGCCGGATCTCTCCCCGCAGGGGGGGGGTGATACCGGCAAACGCCCGGCCCGGGCTTACGGCCCGCTCAAAGGAGGACCCGATGACCAGATCCGGGTCATGGGATCCGACGAGATCCTTAACCTGCCCGATGCCGGTGACCTGCTCTACTGCGTACCGGCTCTCCCCCGGCGGGTTGCGGGAGCAGATGCAGCGAATATCCGCATCGAGATACCGTTCGAGCGTCCGGGCGGTAAAGTGAGCATATGCGTACCCGGCCGCTATTATCACCGACGGGGGATCGTATCGCTGAAGATATTTGTCGCACACCCGTACGATCCGCTCTTCCTGCGCATCGGTTTCCGCAAGCACCGGGGTGATATCCGCATCCCCGAACAGGTTTGCCATGCGGCCGAACGTTGCCCTGACTTCCTCAAGGCCCAGTGTTCCTCCACAGTACTCCCCGATACCACTGGCAAAATCGCCATTGGTCCCGACCGTGTACTCAGCTGAGGCAGAGATACGTTCAAACCGATCCTGGCAGAACACCGTGGCCACCGGGATCGAAGATGCCTGGAGCAGGCGGCGCAGCTCCTGGACATTCCCGGCACTGTACGGATCAAAGAGCGAGACCCCATCGATATTCACACCGGGGGTATCGGGAGTGACCCGGATGGGAAGCGCTGCAAGGGCTTTCTGGTAGCCTGTCTCGACATCGCCGGCAAAACCCGGACTGTCCACGAGAATGACATCGTAGTTCTCCAGCATGGACCGGATATCCTCGCCAAGAACTGCCGGAACGCAGGTCGCGATGACCGCGATCTTCTTCCCTTTGCCAGAAAGCCCCCCAACCACTTCCAGGAGCCGCTCTTCCGAGCCGAATATCACCTCGTGTTCAAGAATGAATGTCCCGTGGAGAGGCGCATGGAGAAGCGTTGCAGGGTAATAATAGCAGCCGCTCGACCCGTGGATGACCACGCTCATTCCCTCGAACCCGGCAAGGCACGCAGCCGCCCCCGTCATAGCACAGGGCCAGAGAGGGTTCGAACATTCAGGCATGGATCGCCCGCCTCCAGCGGTGGAGCATCCGCTTTACACCGTAAGTGCCGACAGATGGGGCAGCAGGAAGGGGAGTGCTGTCCGGGAACCTGCCGATCTTCAGGCGCAATCTCCCGGCGGCCTCCTCGGCAGCCCGGACACTCTCCGGATCGGCCGGGGTCTGGTCGAAGATGGCCGGTGTGTCCCGGATATCGGAGAAACCCATGAGTATCTCCTCCTGGAGGGACCGTTCCTCCTCCGCCACGCATCTCCCGTTAAGTTCACATGCACGGGCCACTGCGTCAATGAACGAGAGCGTCCCGGAGAGCCCGAGAGGGAACGAGGCAATGTAAGGTGTTCCAAACCGCTGTTTCAGGTACTCTCCAACGGGGATGAGCCCGGGTTCCCGGAGGATATTCAGCCGGCCTGCACCCAGGAGGGAGATCTGATCGACAGACGTGGCATGCACGAACCGGGTGTTGATCGCAAGGCCGAGATTCGAGAGGATACGGTGCAGCTCCCGGTAATTCTCCTCGACTTCATACTCGAGGTTCCGTTCGCCGATGATATTAACCCCGTCCGTTCTCCCGCAAGGGGGTGCGGTGCCCGCGATGGCGATGAGGGCATTGTTCACCCCATTCTGGAACGTACCCCCCAGGAAACCTGCGGTCGGGATGGGGATCACCGGGACCGGGTAGTCACCACTACAGACCCCGGTAACATCGTCGCCAATCGTATCGATGATGCAGGTTGAGAGGACATAGATTGCCCGCACGTCCCGGCAGGCAACCGATTCAAGCGTCTTTCTTAACGGCTCTTCCCCACCAAAGATGATATCGCTCTCGGAAAGGCCGGTTGAGACCAGTTCAGGAATGGAGATACGGTCGTTCTCCAATCCCGTGGCGTGCAGCAGGGAGACATTGTGGTGGCAGCAGCCCTTTGGCCCGTGGATCACGCTCGCTGTATCGCGGACGTGCGTAGTCACCGAGAGCGCTCCCGTCAGGGTGCAGCCCCGGAACCTAGATGAATCGGTAGGCGAGTTGTTCGAGGTCATCGATCTCAAGAGGGGTGGGAATCGTGAGGCGGGTGTTTTCCATGACGTGTTTCGCAAGCGAACGGTAACAGGCAGCCTGGTTTGACGCCGGGTCGTATTCGAGGACGGTCTTCTTGTTGAGCTCGGCAAGCTGGACGATCCTGTCGCGGGGAATATACTCGACAAGCGAACTGTTCACCCGTTCAGCGAACTCGCGGACCAGCTCCTCCTCGCGGGGCTCGCCCTTGGCATTGCAGATCACCCCGGCAAGCCGGCACTTGCTCTTGGCTCGGGATGCGAGCCGTTTTATCGCCTTGCAGATGTTGTTTGCGGCATACAGCGACATCAGCTCGCCCGATGTTACAAGGTAGATCTCCTGGGCATAGCCTTCCCGCATGGGCATGGCAAACCCGCCGCAGACCACGTCGCCGAGCACATCGTAGACGATCACATCGCCTTTGAGATCCCCGAACTTCTCCAGGAGCTGGAAGGTGGCGATGATGCCCCGGCCAGCGCACCCGACGCCGGGCTCAGGACCGCCCGCCTCCACGCACCGCACGCCATTGAACCCGGTAAAAACGATATCCGAAAGGGAGATTGCAGCATCGCCCCGGGTCCGGACCAGGTCCATGACTGTCGGGATGAAACTCCCGTGCATCAGCATGCGGGTACTGTCCCGTTTGGGATCGCACCCAATCTGGAGAACATCGAGGTCCATCAGCGAGAGTGCCGCCGACAGGTTGGCCGACGTGGTGGATTTCCCGATTCCTCCCTTGCCGTACAGGGCGATCTGCTTCATCACCCTAGTATGGACCGGCAATTTATATTAGATCTCCTGATGTTAACAAAAGTAAAGTTGCGTAAATCCGTCCGGGCCAGAAACCCGTTCAGGACTCCGAACCCCGAAACAGGGCAAGGAAGAGCATGATAACAGGAATCACTTCCAGCCTGCCGACCCACATCACGATAATGAAGACCCATTTCGAGATAACCGGCATATCCGGCGAGACATACCCGGTGTTCATCCCGCAGGTGGAGAACGCCGAGACAATGCTGTAAACGATCTCTGTCAGGGTAAACGTGGTCAGGTGGAACTGGAGGACAACCAGCGTGGCAATGAAAATGACCACTACAGAGAGAAGGATGATGAGCATGTTCTTGGCAGCAAGGAGTTCTGCTGTTGTCCTCGGGATAACCCGGCCTTCAATCTTGAACGGGAGGAGAACCTTGCCGCTGACATAGAGCCGGCGGAACCACCAGGTCAGGGCCCGGTAGGCGAACGAGACCCGGTCGAGTTTGATACCCCCTGCCGTGCTTCCGGCAGCCCCGCCGATGAACGTGAGCATGGCAAGGAAGAGCAGGGTGACACTTGCCCAGGTGTGGAGGTTTGCCACCTGGAACCCGGTCGTGGTGATGGACGAGACGGCCATGAACAGGCCCTGCTGGAGTGCAGGAATGAGATCGAGGTTCCCGAAAAAGATGAGATCGTAGGTAAGGACCGCCACGCCAGCGGCAAGGAACAGGAAGAAGAGCTTGACCTGCTCGTCCCCGAAGAGGCTCAGGCGCCGGTTCTCGGAGACCAGGTAATAGAGCTTGAATGGCAGGGCACCGGCGATCAT
>Ga0265296_1000939_pt1 | contig 37175 bp, 35 predicted proteins | sample MunlanPumphouse1_FD_189073 | JGI IMG/M metagenome (GOLD analysis project Ga0265296, IMG submission 189073) | Groundwater microbial communities from a municipal landfill in Southern Ontario, Canada - Pumphouse #1 | ecosystem: Environmental > Aquatic > Deep subsurface > Groundwater | place...
CCGCCCCCTCCACCATCCTTCGGATGGTCCCCCTCCCCCGCAAAGGGGCGGGGGAGGATCGGAGAACGAATGATCAAATACATCGGCTCAAAGCGTGCGCTTCTGGGCCATGTCACGGGTGCGGTGCGCGCCGCCCTGCCGGATGGGGGGACGGTGTGCGACCTGTTTTCCGGCTCGGCCCGTGTCGGTCATGCCTTGAAGGGGCAGGGGTTCCGCGTCTGGTCCAACGACCACAACGCCTATGCCCACACGCTCGCCACGGCCTATGTCCAGGCCGACCGTGAGCGCTGGGCGGCGCACGCAGAGGTCGTTCTGACCGAGTTGCGGACGGTGACGCCCGAGGCCGGCTGGTTCACCAAGGCCTTTTGCGAAGACGCCCGCTTCTTCCATCCCGACAACGGCGCCCGCATCGACGCCATGCGCGCCCGCATCGAGGCCATGGGGCTGGAGCCTGAGCTGAAGGCCGTGGTTCTGGTCGCCCTGATGGAGGCGGCGGACCGGGTGGATTCCACGGCCGGGCTGCAGATGGCCTATATGAAGCAGTGGGCGCCGCGCGCGTTGAAGCCGCTGGAGCTGCGGCTGCCGGATCTGTTGCCGGGCGTGGCGGCGGGGGCTTGCCGGGCGACGCAGGGCGACGCGGTGGAGATTGCGGATCAGGTCGAGGCCGACCTCGTCTATCTGGACCCGCCCTACAACCAGCACTCCTATCTGGCCAACTACCACTGCTGGGAAAGTCTGGTCCTCTGGGACAAGCCGGAGACCTACGGCATCGCCAACAAGCGGGTGGACGTGCGGACCCGCAAGAGCCCGTTCAACAGCCGCCCCGGCATCGGCCCGGCCCTGCAGTCCGTGGTCGAGCGGCTGAAGACGCCGAACCTGATCGTCAGCTTCAACGACGAGGGCTATCTGAGCCGCGACGACCTGACGGCCATGCTGTCGGCGCGCGGTCATGTGCAGGTGATCGAGATCCCGCGCCCCCGCTACGTCGGCGCCCGCATCGGCATCCATAACCGCAAGGGCGAGAAGGTCGGGGCTGTCGGACGGTTGCGCAATGTCGAGCATCTGTTCGTCGTGACGCAACAGCCGCTGAGCCTGCCCGTCGCGGCCTGAGGCGGAACCAATCTCGCAAGATCGGGATTGTTTTCGGCATGACCATGCCGTCGCAACGCCCATCCTCGACCCGGCGCCTCGCCTCCAAAGGGCTGCCCAGCTGGGCGATCCTGCTGGCCGGGCTCGCGGTCGCGGTGGTGATCGCCCTGCTGGTCGGCGGCGCGCTGGGGCTTTAGGCGCTTTCCAGCAAGGCCTTGATCGGCGCCCAGCTGGGTCGGTGCGCCGGGCAGGGGCCTAGGGTCTTCAACGCCTGCTGGTGTAGAGGGGCGTTGTAGCCCTTGTGGCTGGCGAAGCCGTAGCCGGGGTACTGTCCGTCCAGCTCGATCATCAGCCGGTCGCGAGCTGTCTTGGCCAGGATGGAGGCCGCCGCGATGGACAGGGACAGGCTGTCGCCCTTGACCACGGTCGTCACGTCGCAGGGCAGTTTGAAGCGGTAGTTGCCGTCCACCAGGGCGATGGCGGGCCGGATGCTCAGGGCCTCGATGGCGCGGCACATGGCCAGGCCGGTGGCGTGCAGGATGTTCAGCTCCTCGATTTCCTCGACCGAGGCGAAACCGACGCCCCAGGCCAGGGCGCGGGCCTTGATCTCGGGTTCCAGCGCCGCGCGGCGTTTCTCGGTCAGGGCCTTGGAATCATCGATGCCGGGCGGCAAATCGTCGGGGTTGAGGATCACCGCCGCCGCCGACACCGGCCCGGCCCAGGGGCCGCGCCCGGCCTCGTCCACGCCGCAGACGGGACCGTTCGAGATCGCGCGGGCCTCAAGCTCCAGCATCAGGGTGGGGAAGGGGCGGTCGATCTTGGTGGCGGCTTTGGGCGGCTTCATCGCGCGTCAGTGCCACGAACTTCTCCATGGCGGAAGCAGGTCGTCTGGTGGTCGTTGACCATGCCGACCGCCTGCATGAAGGCGTAGGTGATGACCGGGCCGCAGAATTTGAAGCCGCGCGCCTTCAGGGCCTTGGCCATGGCGACGCTTTCAGGGGTCTGGGTCGGGGCTTCGCGGAAGTCGGTCCACTGGTTCACCAGCGGCTTTCCATCGACGAAGGACCAGAGCCAGGCCGAGAAGTCCTCGCCATTGTCCCTCATGTCCAGCCAGATACGGGCGCCGTTGATGGCGGCGTCGATCTTGGCGCGTGAGCGGATGATGCGCGGGTCGGCCAGCAGGCGCTCGCGGTCGGCGTCGTCGTAGCGGGCGATGATCTCGGGATCGAAGCCGTGGAAGGCCTCGCGCATGCCTTCGCGCTTTCTCAGGATGGTGATCCAGGCGAGGCCGGCCTGAAACCCGTCCAGCACCAGCTTCTCCCACAGGGCGCGGGGGTCGTGCTCGGGCACGCCCCATTCCTCGTCGTGATAGGCGATGTAGAGTGGGTCAGTCGTCCCACACCAGCCGCAGCGGCCATCACTCTTGTCGGCAGGGGCTTTCTCGGATTCGGTCATACCGCGATGTTGCTGAAATGTTCTGTCGGGACAAGTAAATAAGGCCCGGCGTCTCAGCCGGGCCTGGAGGTGTGCATCGGCCAGCCGAAGGGCCGGATCAATGCGAGGGCGTTACGGCGGCGGCGGGCTGGGGGTGGCCGAAGGTCGGGACCGCCTCAACCGCCAGGGCGATCAGCAGGGCTCCGCAAAGCCCGACGCCGAAGCCGGACACGCGTTGGACAGCGAGGGAGTAGAGATTGAACATGGTTTGGTCCTGAAATGTGATGCGGGGTGGGAAGGCTTAGCGGGCGGCGATGGGAGAGGCGGTCGGAGCGGCGAACCAGGCGGCGGCCTGGCTGGGACAGGGAGGGGTCATGACGACCAGGAAGATCAGCAGGCCGCCGCAGCCGCCCAGGGCGAAGTCGGAGACGTGTTTGGCCGCTTGGCCCATGCGGTTGGTGCAGGTCATTGGGTTAGTCCTCTGAATGTCGGTGTTTTTGGGCGAGGGCGGGTGTGCAGGTCCGCCCAAACCTGACGTCTGGCTACTGAACGAAGATGGTTGCGATCGGTCGGCCGAAGAGGCGGGCGATGCGGAAGGCCAGAGGCAGGGAGGGGTCGTAGCGACCCTTCTCCAGCGCCTGGACGGTCTGACGGGAGACGCCGAGCTGTTCGGCGAGGTCGGCCTGGGTCCAGTTGCGCTCGGTGCGGCAGACCTTGAGGCGGTTGACGAACTCGCTGGTCATCGGCGGGCCATCCACCAGACGCACCAGGCGAGGGTGTAGCCGACGGCCTGGGCCGCCAAGGCGGCGATCAAGCCCGCGGCGATCAGGGCCGCGTCGGTGTGCGGCACGCGGGCCGGCAGAAGGTGGACGCCGTTCAGGGCGGCGATGACGACGGCGGCGCCGCCGACGATGAAGCCTAGGTTGCCGCCCCACCACCAGGCCCACTTGTGGGCTTCCTTCGCGGCCTCATCGAGGCTGCGCCACCAGTAGAGAGTGTGCAGGGCCAGGAACACGGCCAGGCCGGCGGCCAGGACGACGACGCCGATCGACGGCGCCTGGCCCCAGGCCGAGGGCCAGAAGGGGGTGGCGGCGGTGGCGCTGACGCCGACGACGGTAAGGGCGCCCAGGCCGACCGCCAGATCGTTCATGGTCTTCCTGTCGGCGGCGGTCGTCGTGGTTGCGGTGTTCATGACAAGCTCCCCTGTCGTTGTGACAAGTGAACTTTACCAACGCTGCGTTCTGCGTCAAGCAGATTTTACATCATGACAAGCAAGTTTTCCGTTAAGTCCAAATTATCCTTGAAAATCAGGGACCCAATCGGGCTTTTCGACGCGCACAGAACGGCCCTCGACGCTCAGATCGCCCTCCAGGCGGTCCAGGCGCATCAGGGCGATGGCGCGGCCGTCGGCGCCGGTCATGACCTCGCCGGCGCGAAGCTCGCCGTTCAGCACCTCGGCGCCGCGTTCGGGGGCGGGGCCGTCGAAGGCGATGGCCATCATGCGGTTCTTGATGGTTCCGCGCCGCTTCATCCGCGAGGTCGTCTCCTGACCGATGAAGCAGCCCTTGTGGAAGTCTATGCCGTTCAGCAGGTCGAAGTTCGCCTCGATCGGATAGGTCTTGTCGAGGAGGGTGTCTGCGGTGGGATCGGGCAGGCCGAGGGCCAGGCGGTGCGCCTGCCAGTCGGCCTCGGTCGCGTCGGTATCGCATTGGTCGCCCCAGCGGCGCCCGCCCAGATCAGGCAGGCGCGGGTCGGGGATGAAGCCTTCCGGGATGTCGCCGCCCCAGGCGACGAAGACGGCGTCGGGGAGGGGCATGACCTCGACGTTGGAGCGCAGTTTGTACATGGACAGGCGCTGGACCAGGGCCTCGCGGCGCTCGACGGCGACATCCAGCACCACGCCGTTCTCCTCGCCCCAGATGAAGAGGTCGAACAGCAGGCGTCCAGGCGGCGACAGAAGCGCGCCGAAGCGAAGCTCTCCGGGCGTCAGGGTCTCCACGTCCTGCGTCAGCAGGTTGTGCAGGAAGGGGCGGGCGTCAGGGCCAGTGACGCGGATCAGGGCGCGGCTGTCGAGGCGGGCGATGGACATAAGGCCAAGATAGGGACCGGGAGGGGGAAGCGACAGGGTCTCTTTCCTCCCCATGGAATGGGAGTAACGAAGCGGATCAGGCGACGGCGTATCTGGCCGTGACGCCGTCGGGCTGGAAGTCGTGCTGGTCCAGCCGGTCCAGCGAGGCGATCATGCGGGCGACGAAGTCCTGAGGGTCGCCTTCCTCGACGGCGGGGCGCAGCCAGTCGGTGACGACGGCGCGGGCCGGATAGGTGCCGACCGGGCCGGGTACGCTGAGGGCGACCTCGATGCCTTCGGCGATCCAGCCAGCGACGGTGGCGAAGACTTCCATGCTCGCCAAGAAGTCGGAGCGGCGCACGACATAGAGGGTGATCTCGCCGCGCTCGACGCCGTCGGGGCGGATGATGACGCCGCTGCGGTCCGGGCGCCAGTCGTCGGACAGTTCGACCGCCCGCCACAGGCAGAACCAGACGCGGCAGGTCTGGGGCCGGATTTCGTGGACCGAACAGCCCGTCCCGTCGACGCAGTAGCCGCACAACTCGCCCGTGGGCTTGGCCAGCTCGGGCAGGTCCAGCGGAATGACGCGGCAGCACTCGACGCAGCCGCCGCAGGTCCGGTCGGGAAGGAGGGGAAGGCTCATGGGCGGGGTTTAGTGCATTGAGAGCGGGAATGCGCGCCCGCGCTTGCCGGGGTCGGAGCGCAAGGCGGGACTGGGGTCAGGACAGCAGCCAGCCGAAGGCGAAAACCAGGCTGGTCGAGAGGGTGAACCCGCCCAGAGCCCAGAGCCCGGCTCGGACAGCGCCCACGCCGTCCAGCCGCATCAGCCAACGGTGCTGTATGACCAGGTACCAGAGGGTGGTGGCCGCGATCACGGCCAGCCCGGCCAAGGTGGCCGTCTCGCTGGGATAGCGGATGCCCGCGGCGCCCAGGCTGACCAGGATGGCGGTGGCGCCGGAGAGATAGCATTGGGCGAAAAACGGCGTGCGCAGGGTTTCGCGGTCGATCCGCTTCTTCTCCAGCTTCAGCGAAATCCAGGCGAAGGCCAGGGCGTGAAGGCTGAACAGCAGGGCGCGAAAGGCGAGCACCGTCTGTTCGCTATGCATGATGGCCTGGGCCAGGCGCGAGCGCGGCGCCGCGTCCGGCATGCCCATGGCCAGTTCCAGGCCATGGGCGAGCAGGAGGCTGAGCACCAGGAACAGCGGCGGGCTCAAGGTCTCCAGGTACTGTTTTTCGGGCTTGTCGCGCTGTTCCTGATCGGAATAGCGCATCGTGGCCAGCGGGCGCGTGAGGGTGGTCCACAGGGTGCGCGGATAGAAGAGCAGCCACGACATCACCTCGTAGAGCAGTTCCTCCACGGACCGCAGGATGGTCAGCACGTTCATGGTCCGGCTCCCTCAGCGACGCGAATGCTAGCAGAGGGCGCCCGGTTGCGCAGCGGTCAGGGCGAACTTCGCTCACGGAACCGGCGTCACGTCTTATCTACGCTGAATTCCGTAGAGAATCCCTCTAGGGTGGCCCGATGCATGGGCGGTTCCCGATCCTCTATATCGCCGAGGCGGACGCTGAAGAGGCGGTCCTCTCGTCGGGGACGCTCGCCCATCTGGTCGAGGCCATCCCGCACGCCACCTTCACCGTCGTCGGCTCGGCCGCCAGCGCGCCCCTGTTTGCGGACACGCCCCGGCTGGAGCGGCTGATCGTTCTGGACCGCGACGGGCGCTGGGACTGGATCGCCCTGTGGAACCAGGTGCGCGAGACACACTGGGGTCTGGTGGTCGACATGCGCGGCTCGACCCTGTCGGGCAAGCTGCGACGCCAGAAGCGGGCGGTGAAGGGCAAGGTCTTGCCCGACGTCCATCTGGTCGAACAGGCGGCGCGGGTGCTGCAACTGGACGAGATTCCGGCGCCGAAACTGTTCGTCGGACGCGACACGCAGGAAGCTGCGGACGCCCTGATCCCGGCAGGCGAGGGGCCGATCCTGGCTATTGGGCCGGGCGTGGACTGGATCGGCAAGCGCTGGCCCGCCGACCGCTACGCCAAGGTCGCCCTGTCCCTGCTCGGCGAGGGCGGACCCCTGGCCGGGGGGCGGCTGATGATCGTCGGCGAAGAGGCCGACCGCGACGCGGCCCACTCGATCCGCTTCGCCGTCAAGCGCGAGCGGGTGATCGAACTGCAAGGCCGGCTGACGCGGCTGCAGACGGTCGCGGCCCTGTCGCGCGCCGACTTCTATATCGGCGGTGACTCGCTGTGGACCCAGCTGGCGGTGGCGGCGGGCGTGCCGGCGGTGGCCGTGTTCGGTCCGTCGGACGAGGCGCTGCGTCGTCCCTGGACCGGGGTGGCGGTGCGCGGTCCGCGCAGTCTGCAAGAGTTCATCGACATGGACCCGCGCCTGAACCAGCACATCCAGCACATGATGGACCTGCCCTATGAGCGGGTGTTGAAGGCGTCGAAGAAGCTGCTGGCGCAACTGGCGGACTGACCACTTCCTGAGTGGGCGAGGGGTTGTCCCATGAGGCGTCAGGCGCGCATAAGCGCTCGACCTCAGGAGATGCGCCAATGACCCAGACCTATGACCTGATCGTGCGGGGCGGCGAAGTCGCCAACCACGCCGGACGCGGCATGGCCGACGTCGGCGTCATCGACGGCCGCATCGCCTTCATCGGCGACCTGAGCCAGGCTTCGGCGGGCGAGGTGTTCGACGCCACGGGCCTGACCGTCCTGCCGGGCGTCATCGACACCCAGGTCCACTTCCGCGAGCCGGGTCTGGAATGGAAGGAAGACCTTGAGACGGGCAGCCGCGCGGCGGCCCTGGGCGGCGTCGTCGCCGTGTTCGAGATGCCGAACACCAATCCCAATACGACCGACCCGGACACCATGGCCGACAAGCTGGTCCGGGCGAACAACCGGATGTGGACCGACCACGCCTTTTACGTCGGCGGCACGCATGAGAACGCCGAGCATCTGGCCGATCTGGAGCGCCTGCCGGGCTGCTGCGGGGTCAAGGTCTTCATGGGCGCCTCGACCGGCGACCTGCTGATCGCTGACGACGAGGGGGTGAGGAAGGTGCTGTCGAACGTACGCCGTCGCGCCACCTTCCACTCCGAGGACGAATACCGGCTGGTCGAGCGCCGCAGCCTGGCGCGCACCGGCGACTGGACCAGCCACCCCGAGGTCCGTGACGCCGAGAGCGCCATCATGTCCACCCGCCGCCTGGTCGGGCTGGCGAAAGAGACCGGCGCCCGCATCCACGTCCTGCACGTCACGACGAAGGACGAGATGGAGTTCCTGCGCTTCCACAAGGATGTCGCCACCGTCGAGATCACGCCGCAACACCTGACCCTGGTGGCCCCCGAAGCTTACGAACGTCTCGGCGCCTACGCCCAGATGAACCCGCCGATCCGCTCGCAGGAGCACGTCGACGCCCTGTGGCTATGGGGCATGCAGCAGGGCGTGGCCGACGTCCTGGGCTCGGACCATGCCCCGCACACCAGGGAAGAAAAGTCCAAACCCTATCCGGCCTCGCCGTCGGGAATGCCGGGGGTGCAGACCCTGGTGCCGCTGATGCTGACCCATGTGGCCGAGGGCCGTCTGTCGCTGGAACGCTTCATCGACCTGACCTCGGGCGGAGCGCAGCGGGTGTTCGGCACGGCCAACAAGGGGCGGATGGCCGTCAGCTATGACGCCGACCTGACTATCGTGGATCTGAAGGCGAAGAAGACCATCACCCACGACCAGCAGGCCAGCCGCTGCGGCTGGACGCCCTTCGACGGCTTCGAGACGACCGGCTGGCCGGTGGCGACTATCGTGCGCGGCCGCGTGGTGATGAAGGACGGCGAACTGATCGGTCAGGCGCATGGCCAGCCGGTGCGGTTCCAGGAGACGCTGGCGGGGTGAAAAGCCTGATCGGTTCCGCATGGTTGGCTATGGTGTCGGCCGCTCTGGCGGGGTGTTCTACCGAGGAAGCCTCTGTTCTTGCGCCGTGTGAGATCCGAGAGATTGCGCGAGTGTGCGATGTCGAGAGCAACGAGCGGTTCGTCAGCGTGAGTCGAACATCTGCGCCTTGCTTGGCTGGCGTAACGGTGGACGGTGTAAACGTATCTATTCCGTACCAGCCTCTTCGAACTATCGGCGACGCCGAGCTTGAGGGCATCGAAACGGCCACGGGCTATGATGAGTATTTGATCAGTCTGCTTCCATCTAGGCCTGTCGCGGACAGCGCGACTCCCGGCGTGCTGTACGCCTGTTCTGAAATGTGCCGCGCCGTCATGTCGTGGCGAGGCTACGCTGTGGTTGTGTCCTGGGGTGATGTCAAAGCGAACCCAGGCGCTGTTGTTAAGTCGGCAATAGCGTCGCTTGATGCGTGGGCGGCACAATGCAGGGAGGGGGCTCGATGAGAGGCGCTGCATTGAAGCCCGACGCGGTTGCTCCGGTCTTTCGCTCTCGCCTGGGCCTGATCGGTTTCGGCGCCTTTGGGCGGCTGACGGCGCGGCATCTGTCGCCCTGGTTCGACATTGTCGCCTATGACCCGGCGGCCAGCGACGGCGAGGGGCTGGTGCGGCTGACGACGCTGGAAGAGGCGGCGGCTTGTCCGGTGGTGGTGCTGGCTGTGCCGGTCGGGGTTCTGGCCGAGACGGTCGCGGCCATCGCTCCGTCCGTGACGCCGGGCGCCCTGATCCTCGACGTCGGCTCGGTGAAGGTGAAGCCGGCCGAGGTCATGCTGGAGGGCCTGCCCGAGGGCGTCCAGATCGTCGGAACCCACCCCCTGTTCGGTCCCCAGAGCGGCAAGGACGGCATCGCGGGCCTGCGCATCGCTGTCTGTCCGGTGCGCGGCGACAAGGCGGCTTGGCGCGTGGCCGCCTTCTGTCGCAAGGCGCTGGGGCTCAAGGTCTTCGTCGTCACGCCCGAGGATCACGACCGCGAGGCGGCCACGGTCCAGGGCCTGACCCACCTGATCGCCAAGGTTCTGCTGGCCATGGAGCCGCTGCCGACCCGGATGACCACGACCAGCTTCGAGCGGGTCATGCAGGGCGTTGAGATGGTCCGTCACGACAGCGCGGCCGTGTTCCGCGCCATCGAACACGACAACCCCTACGCCGCCGAGGTCCGGCGGCGGTTCTTTGATCTGGCGGAGCAGGCGAGGGCGGAGCTGGACGGCTGAGCCTTCCTTCTCCCCTTGCGGGAGAAGGTGGCAGGCGGAGCCTGACGGATGAGGGGTCTCTCAGAGGCGGGATGAAGGGCTGGGACTTGCCGTCGCGAAACCCCTCATCCGACCCGCTGGCGCGGGCCACCTTCTCCCGCAAGGGGAGAAGGGATGCTCACTTCAGCATGAAATCCGCCACCGCCTCGACCACGCCGGGAGCCAGCGGCAGGACCGGGTCCATATAGGTCGCGACATTGGCGGCGCGGTCGGCGGGCGCGGTCTTCAGCACATGGTTGACGTTGTCCCAGACGACGAGCGTGGCGCGCGGCTGGGCGGCCTTGATCGCCTCGGCGTCGGCGACGCTGACCTGAAGGTCGGTGGTCCCCTGACCGACGAAGATGGGTCCGTCGTAGGCGGCGGCCAAGTCAGCTGGGGCCAGCGTCAGCCAGGAGATCAGATATGGCTGGACCGAGGGACGGAACAGGGTGGTCAGTTCGGCGGGCGGGTCCGCCACGGCGCGGCCGGCCTCAAGCTCGCTCAGGACGTCGTAGGCGCGGGTCTTCAGCGGCTCGGGCAGGGCGGCCAGCTGTTCGCGCAGCACCACGCCCGCCGGGCGACCGGCGCCGGACAACAGGACCAGGCCGCAGACCTTGTCGTCGCCGTTTGCGACAGCCGCCAGCGCCACCAGCGCCCCCTCGCTGTGGCCGATCAGCCAGGCGCAGGGCTGGCCTGTTTTCGCCGCCGCCTCGGCGGCCCAGGCGCGGGCGTCGTCAGCATAGGTGTTGAAGCGCAGGTCGGTCTCGGCGGGACCGGCGGCGCCGCTTTCCCCTATGCCGCGCTTGTCGATGCGTATCGTGGCGACGCCGCGTTCGGCCAGCCCCTCGGCCAGCAGCCGATAGGTCGAGGCGCGGATGCCGAACTGCGGGCTGTTTCCGTCGCGGTCGGTGGGGCCGGAGCCGGGCAGGATGACGGCGGCTGCGCGCGTCTGGCCCTCGGGCGTCAGCAGGGTTCCGTGGAGAGCGGCGGGCGTCGAGGCCAGCTCGACCGGCGTCGAGACCGGCGAGAGCAGCAGGGCGGCGGCGAGGGTCAACATGGTCGTCTCCGTCGTGGGATTTGCAGAAGGGTCAGAAGGGCTGGCGGTCTGGGTCGGCGCGCCAGACGCGCCAGCTTTCGAACACCGACCAACCGGCGGCGATCAGGACGCCCGCGATCAGCAGGCTGAAGCCCAGCGGCTGGGGCAAGACGGGGGCTGTGATCAGACCGGCGAGCCCCAGCCAGAAGAAGAGGCGACCCGCCAGCCGGTTTGAGCGGTCCCAGGCCAGGCGGCTCTTGTAGTTCCAGGGCGTGCGGACGCCGATGATCGGGTTGGGCGCGATGCGGCCCATGAAGGCGCCCATGACCGCAAACAGCAGGCTCATCATGGCGGCGGTCATGCCCATGGACACGCCCGGCTGCGCGGCTCCGCGTCCCAGGATCATCCAGACCATGAAGGCGGTGGTCCCGACGATGGCCAGGAGGGAAACCATCTGGCCGATCTCCAGACCGCGCCGTCGGGCGTCGTCGGGCGTGCGCTTGGCGTACCAGCTCATCGGCCCGGCGGTGATGGCGGCCATGACGGCCATGAAGCCGATCAGGCTGGCCAGTTCGCTGCGGTCGGCCCAGCGGTCGGGCTGGCCGTGAATGTCGAAATGCATGGGGACTGGCCCGGCCGGACCTGCGACCTGAACGCCGATGGCGACCGCGGCGAGGCCGACGACCGTCAAGGCGGTCAGGGCGTCCAGCACGGTGAAGCGGGTCTTGATCATTTCGGCGTCTCCTCCTCGTCTGTCTTGCCTGTTCCGCTGAGGTCCATGAGGAAGGCCAGGGCCTCCTCGACCGCCGAGATCTCCAGCCGGTAGCGGATCGACTGGCCGTCGCGCTCGGGGCTGACCAGGCCGGCCTCTTTCAGCGCGTTGAGGTGGCCGGTGATGGTCGGCCAGCTCATGTCAAAGGCGGCGGCGATGTCGCCGGACGCCAGCGGTCCCGCCCTCAGCATGGCGATGATGCGTCGCCGCACCGGATGGGACAGGGCTTTGAACAGGCTGTTCATAGGGAGGAAGCTAATTAGGAGTATAGCTAAATGCAACCCGTGTTCTTTCACCTTGCCGTCATCCAAGCCGCAGCGGAGCGGAGAGCCGGGACCGCTTCAGACGCCGCCGCTTCTTGCGGTCCCGGATAAGGGCTAGGCCCTTTCCGGGATGACGGGGGAGGGGGAGCGGCCTATGGCTCAGCCCGTTTCGAGTTGAGGAGAGGCCCATGGACATCCGCGATCAGATCGTTCTCATCACTGGCGGCGCGCGGGGCGTCGGGGCGGCGGCGGCGCGGGCCTTTGCCGGGCAGGGCGCACGGGTCGTAATCAACTGGCGGGCCAGCGGCGAGCAGGCGCAAGGCTTGGCGACCGAGCTGGGCGAGCGCGTGATCGCCCTTCAGGCCGATGTGACCGACCGGACGGCGGTCGAGGTCATGGTGGCGAAGGCGCAGGCCCATTTCGGCGCGCCGATCAGCACCGTGGTCAACAACGCCCTGGACTACAGCTTCAACGGCGACGCCCGCGCGCAGATGGCCGACATTCCGTGGGAGGACATGGCGCGCCAGTTCTCGACCGTGATCCGGGGGGCGCTGAACGTCATTCAGGCGACGGCGCCGGGCATGAGTGCGCAGAAGTTCGGCCGGGTGGTCAACATCGGCACCAACCTGTTCCAGAATCCGGTCGTGCCCTATCACGACTACACCGCCGCCAAGGCGGCTTTGCTCAGCCTGACGCGGACGGCGGCGGGCGATCTGGGGCCGTCGGGCATCACGGTCAACATGGTCTCGGGCGGTCTGCTGCGGACCACGGACGCCAGTGCGGCGACGCCGGACGCGGTGTTCGACCTGATCGCGGGCATGACGCCGCTGCGTTCGGTGACGACGCCGCAGGAGTTCGCTGACGCGGTGCTGTTCTTCGCCTCGCCGTGGAGCCGAGCGGTGACGGGGCAGAACCTGGTGGTCGACGGCGGATTGGTCAGGGACTGAGGCAACGCCTCATATATCCCGCTCATCCCCGCGGAGGCGGGGACCCAGTGCTTTGGCCGCTACTGCACCCTTTGCCGAGCTAGGCATCGGCCCAGTTCGACCGTCCGCGCATGAAGCTCTCACTGGGTCCCCGCCTCCGCGGGGATGAGCGGGTGTATTGCTGATTGGATGCAAAGATGGCCCCGCTGGCGAACCGGCGGGGCCTTTGTCTTTAGCGGCGAACCGGGTTCGCGCCCTCGAAGGTCATGAAAGGGGCGGGAGCGCCGCTGCCGAAACGCATGACGTCGTAGCGTTCGGGGGCGTAGCCGGGGGCCTCCATGCCGGGCGAGCCGGTCGGCATGCCGCCCACGCCGATGCCGCGAGAGGCGCCCGGCGTCTTCAGGAAGGCGTTGACGGCGGCGGCGGGGACGTGGCCCCCGATCACCTTGCCGTCGACGACGGCGGTGTGGCAGGACCACAGGGATTGCGGCACGCCCAGACGGACCTTCACCGGGGCCAGATCATCGGTCGGGACAATTGTGATGGCGTAGCCGGCCTTGCGCATATGCTCGACCCAGCCGCCGCAGCAGCCGCAGGAATCGCTCTTGTAGACGGTCATGTCGGCGGCCTGGGCCACAGTCGGCAGGCCGTTCAGCAGGAAGCCCACGCCGCCCAGGATGGCGGCGCCGAAGGCGAGGGTGGCGATCTTCATCTTCTTCATGCTCAGGCGGCCTCAGCCGGATAGCCGGCGGCGTCGAGCGCGGTCAGCAGGGTTTGGCGGTCGGCGCTGGTCGTGACCTCGACGCGGCGGGCCTCGATGTCGGTCTTGATTTCAGCCGAGGCGTCGACGGTGTGAATGGCCTTCTCGACGCTGGCGACGCAGCCACCGCAGCGGATCTTGGGAATGGTCAGGGCGATCATGGGGTGACTCCTTGGGAAGCGGCGGCGGGCGAACCCGCCAGGTCGGACAGGATGGGGCAGTCGGGGCGGTCGTCGCCGGCGCAGCAGCGCGACAGGTCGCGCAGGGCGTCGGCCATGGCCTGCATCTCCTTGATGCGGGCGTCGAGGTCGGCGACGTGCTTCTCGGCCATGGTCTTGACCTCGCGGCTGGGCCGGTTGCGGTCGCGCCACAGGGACAGCAGGCGGCTGATCTCCTCGACCGAAAAGCCCAGGCTGCGGGCGCGGCGGATGAAGCGCAGGTCGTTCAGGTCGCGCTCGCTGAAGTCGCGATAGTTGCTCTCGGTCCGCTCCGAAGGCCGGATCAGGCCGACGGATTCGTAGTAGCGGATCATCTTGGCGGTAACGCCGGTGGCGAGAGAGGCCTTGCCGATGTTCATTGGCTGGCTCCTTCAAAGCGCGGCTTGAAGGCGCGCAAGCGCAGGGCGTTCAACACCACGCTGACGCTGGACAGGGCCATGGCGCCGGCCGCCAGCATGGGCGACAGCATGTAGCCGAAGGCCGGGTAGAGGACGCCCGCCGCGACCGGGATCAACAGGACATTGTAGCCGAAGGCCCAGGCCAGGTTCTGGCGGATGTTGCTCATGGTGGCGCGCGACAGGCCGATGGCGCTGACCGCGCCGCGCAGGTCGCCGCCGGTCAGGACGACGTCGGCGCTTTCGATGGCCACGTCGGCGCCGCCGCCGACCGCCAGACCGACGTCGGCGGTGGCCAGGGCCGGGGCGTCGTTGACCCCGTCGCCGACGAAGGCGACGCGGCGACCCCCGGCCTTGAGGGCGTTGATCGCGGCGACCTTGCCGTCGGGCATGACCTCGGCGTGGACCTCGTCGATGCCCAGCAGGCGGGCGACGGCGGCGGCGGTGCGGCGGTTGTCGCCGGTGATCATCGCCACCTTCAGCCCCAGGCCATGCATGGCCTGGATGGCGGCGGCGGTGGTCGGCTTGATCGGATCGGCCACGGCGATGACGGCGGCGAGCTTGCCATCGATGGCGGCGTAGAGGGGGGTCTTGCCCTCGTCGCCCAGACGGGCGGCGGCGTCAGCGAAGACGGCGACATCGTGGCCCAGCTCGGCCATGTAGCGGTCGGCGCCGACCGCGATGCGACGGCCCGCGACCACGCCCGCCACGCCCTTGCCGGGGACGGAGGCGAAGTCTTCGGGGCGGGCGACGGTCAGGCCGCGCGCGACGGCGGCCTCGACCAGGGCGCGGGCGACGGGGTGTTCCGACTGGCCCTCGACGGCGGCGACCAGGGCCAGAACCTCGGCCTCGTCAAAGCCGTCGGCCACGGTGAGGTCGGTCAGCTCGGGACGGCCGGCCGTCAGGGTGCCGGTCTTGTCGAAGGCGATGACCTGGACCCCTTGCAGGGCTTGCAGCGCCTCGCCCTTGCGGAACAGGACGCCCAGTTCGGCGGCGCGGCCCACGCCCACCATGATCGAGGTCGGCGTCGCCAGACCCATGGCGCAGGGGCAGGCGATGATCAGCACCGACACGGCGGCGACCAGGGCCATGCCGAGCGCCGGATCGGGCGCGAACAGATACCAGACGGCGAAGGTCAGGACGGCGATGGCCATGACGGCGGGGACGAACCAGCCGGTGACGCGGTCGACCAGGGCCTGAATGGGCAGCTTGGCCCCCTGGGCCGTTTCGACCATGCGGACGATCTGGGCCAGCACCGTCTCGGCGCCGACCTGCTGCGCCTCGAAGCGGAAGGCGCCCGTGGTGTTCAGGGTGCCGCCGACGACCTTGGCGCCCGCGCTTTTCTCAACGGGGATGGGTTCGCCGGACAGCATGGATTCGTCGAGCCAGGACGAGCCCTCGGTCACCACGCCGTCGACGGGGACGCGCTCGCCGGGGCGGACGGCGATCAGGTCGCCGGCCTGGACGCTGTCGATCGGCACATCTTGCTCAATGCCGTCGCGCAGGACGCGGGCGGTCTTGGCCTGCATCGACATCAGGCGGCGGATGGCCTGGCTGGTCTCGCCCTTGGCGCGGGCCTCGATCCAGCGCCCGACCAGGATCAGGGTGACGATGACGGCGGCCGCCTCGAAATAGACGTTGGCCGTGCCGGAGGGCAGCAGGCCGGGGGCGAAGGTGGCGACCGTCGAGAAGGCCCAGGCCGCGCTAGCGCCCAGGACGACCAGGGAGTTCATGTCCGGCGCGCGGCGCAGCAGGGCGGGCACGCCCTTGCGGAAGAAGATCAGGCCGGGAAAGAACAGGACGAAGCTGGCCAGGACGAAGCTGATCAGCCGCCAGTTCTGCGTGCCTATGGTCTGCTCCAGCCAGTGATGCATGCCGGGAATGAAGTGCGAGCCCATCTCCAGCACGAACAGGGGCAGGGTGGCGGCGCCAGCGATCAGGACGGCGCGGCCCAGGTTGCGGATCTCGGCGGCGCGGGCGGCTTGCTCGCGGTCGCCCGCGTCGGCGTCGGTCTGATCCGATTGTTCGAGAACATAGCCCGCCTGCTGCACGGCGGCGGCCAGGTCGCGGAAGGACACGGCGCCCGACAGGAAGCGCACGGTGGCGCGCTCGGTGGCCAGATTGACGCTGGCGCTCAGCACCCCGGGGACGGCGGCCAGGGCCTTCTCCACCCGACCGACGCAGCTGGCGCAGGTCATGTCGCGGACCGGATAGGCGACCTCTTCCTCCAGCGGCTCATAGCCGGCGGCGCGGATGGCGGCGGCGACCGCGCCGGGCGAACCGTCGGCGTTCAGCGACACCTGCGCCCGCTCGGCGGCCAGGTTGACGTTGGCTTCGCTCACGCCGGGCACGGCGCGGATGGCCTTCTCGACCCGGCCGACACAGCTGGCGCAGGTCATGTTGAGGATCGGCAGGTCGAGGATTTTCAGGGAGGCGGCGGACATCGGCGGAGCCTTTCGTCGTTTACAGCCTGATCCTTCTAAACCTTCCTGTCATGGGAAGGTCAATGCCTCAAAAGCGAGGTGATGATCCCCTCGCGCGGCGCGATAGTCTTGGCCGCGTCTGTGGCGTCCTGTCGCAAGGGGCGTGGGGCGATGCTGCGTAGTAGCCAGTGAAGCCCGCGTCGCATTCGTCGGACGCGGGACGGTACAAGAAGGATGATCCCCTCCATGTCGAGCATGGCTCTCGATCGCAGGTCCCTGTTGCGCGGCGCGGCTGCGGGCGGCGGGCTGCTTGGCCTTTCGGGGCTGATGCCGGCCTGGGCCCAGACGGGCTCGCCGGGGCTGCGCGCCGATATGCCGACGCTGACGGGGCCGAACATCGACCTGACGGTGGGCCATTCCAACTTCACCGTCGGCGGGCGAACGGGCCACGCCTTCACCGTCAACGGCCTGCTGCCCGCGCCCCTGCTGCGGATGCGCGAGGGCCAGAACGTGCGCCTGTCAGTGACGAACACCCTGGACGAGGACACCTCGATCCACTGGCACGGCCTGTTGCTGCCGTTCCAGATGGACGGCGTGCCGGGGATCAGCTTCCCCGGCATCAAGCCGCGCGAGACCTTTGTCTATGAGTTCCCGATCAAGCAGTCGGGGACCTATTGGTACCACAGCCATTCGGGGATGCAGGAGGCCATGGGCCACTATGGCCCCATCGTCATCGACCCGGCGGGCGTCGATCCGGTCGGTTATGACCGCGAGCATGTGCTGGTCCTGTCGGACTGGAGCTTCCTGCATCCGCACGAAATTCTGGCCAAGCTGAAGAAGAGCCCCGGCTATTTAAACATGCAGAAGACGACGCTGGCGGGCCTGCTGGACGGGTCGGACGGCATGAACCTGGCAGAGCGCCGGATGTGGGCGGGGATGCGTATGGACCCGCGCGACATTCTCGACGTCAACGGCACGACCTATACCTATCTGATCAACGGCCATGGGCCGGAGGAGAACTGGACCGGCCTGTTCCGGCCCGGCGAGCGGGTGCGTCTGCGCGTCATCAACGCCTCGGCCATGTCGATTTTCAACGTCCGCATTCCGGGCCTGGCCATGACAGTGGTCCAGGCCGACGGCGAGCATGTGCGTCCGGTCGAGGTGGACGAGTTCCAGATCTCGGTCGCCGAGACCTATGACGTCATCGTCCGACCGACCGAGGACCGGGCCTACACCATCGTGTCGGAAGCCATCGACCGTTCGGGCATGGGCCGCGCCACCCTGGCGCCGCGTCTGGGGATGACGGCGGAGGTTCCGCCGCTGCGCAAGGTTCCCAACCTGACCATGGCCGATATGGGGATGGGCGGGATGGATCATGGCTCAATGGCGGGGATGGACCATTCGGCTCATGGTGCAGCGGCGGGAGCCGCCGCCGCCGCCGCGCAGATGGACCACGGCGCCATGAGCATGCGCGACCCCAACAACGCCCCCGCCGACATGGCGGTCGGCGTCGGGGTGGACATGATTTCGCCGGCCCCCGCCAACCGACTGGGCGAACGGCCGCAGGGGCTTCAGGACGTCGATCACCGGGTGCTGGTCTATACCGATCTGCGATCCCTTGAACCGAACAAGGATGCGCGCCTGCCGTCGCGTTCGATGGAAATCCACCTGACCGGCAATATGGAACGGTTCATGTGGGGCTTTGACGGGCGCAAGTTCTCGGAGCTGGTCGAGCCGATCCGCTTCGAGCTGAACGAGCGGGTGCGTGTGACGCTGGTCAACGACACCATGATGGCGCACCCGATCCACCTGCACGGCCACTTCTTCGAGCTGGTCAACGGTCACGACGGGCATCAGCCGCTGAAGCACACGGTCAATGTGGCGCCGGGCTCCAAGGTGACGTTCGACCTGACCGCCGACGCGCCGGGCGACTGGGCCTTCCACTGCCATCTGCTGATGCACATGCATGCGGGGATGTTCAACGTCGTCACGGTTCGTCCGCTGGAAGGAGCCGCCCGATGAGCCGCGCCCTGTTCGCCGCCGTCGCGGTTCTGCCCCTGATGCTGGCCGCCGGTTCCGCCCTGGCCCAGACGCACGGGGGGCATGCAGGCCACGGCGCCCAGGCCGCGCCCGCCCGTCCGCCGCAGGCACGCCCGAGACCCGCGCCCAAGCCGCGCGCCGCCGCGCCTCGGCCTCAACGCGCCACGCCGCCGGTCCCGGCCCAGGCTCCCGCCGTCGATCCACATGCTGGGCACGTCATGAGCGGTCACGCCGGTCACGGCGCTCAGCCTGCTGCTGACCCCCACGCGGGTCACGCCATGAGCGCGGCCCCGGCGGCTGCGACCGACCCGCACGCCGGGCATGACATGAGCGGGATGCAGACGGCCCCCGCCGCCGACCCTCATGCCGGTCACGACATGGGCCAGACCCCGGCGGCGGACCCCCACGCAGGTCATGACATGTCGGCCATGGCAGGCGGTGCGCCCAACATCCCGACCAGCGTGGACGCCGTCGGCGGGCGCATGGTCGAGACGCCGCCGCCCGCCGCCGCCCGCGCTGCGCCGGCCCATGCGGCGGACCTGCTGTTCGATCCCGCCGTCATGGCGGCGGCGCGCAAGCAGTTGCTGGCCGAGAACGGCGACGTGCGCACAACGGCGGTCCTCATCGACACGCTCGAAGCCAGCTTCGGCGACGACGAGGAAGGCTACAGCTGGAACGCCCAGGGCTGGACCGGCGGCGACATCAACCGCTTCTGGTGGAAGACTGAAGGCGAGGGCGCCTTCGACGGCAAGCTGCACGACGCCGAGGTCCAAGCCCTCTATAGCCGCGCCGTCGCCCCGTTCTGGGACGTGCAGGCCGGTGTGCGCCAGGACTTCCGGCCCGACGGCGACGATACGACCCATTTGACGCTCGGCGTCCAGGGCGTCGCCCCCTACTGGTTCGAGATGAGCGCCGCTGCGTTTCTATCGACCGAGGGCGACCTGACCGCGCGCGCCGAGGCCGAGTACGACCAGCGCCTGACCCAGAAATGGATTCTGCAGCCGGCGGTCGAAGTCGCCCTGTCGGCCAGCGATATTCCTGAGCTGGAGATGGGTTCGGGCCTGACCTCGGTCACGGCGGGGCTGCGCCTGCGCTATGAAATCCGCAAGGAATTCGCCCCCTACGTCGGGGTCGAGTGGAGCCGGTCGTTCGGCGACACCGCCGACTACGCCAAGGCGCGCGGCGACGACGTGGAGGCGACGCGCTTCGTGGTCGGGATCAAGGCCTGGTTCTGATGACGAACCAGGCGCTGCGGCGGATGGGCGCGCGCGGCGATCAAGGTCGTGCGAACCGTTCGCGTTGTGTTATCTGATGCCCATGGCCAAGGGTGGATTCAGGACAATGGTGTTGGGGGCGCTTCTGGCGCTCGTCGTCACCCTGTTCGGTCTCGTGCCCGTCGCCGACGCGGCGGTCTGTGGCCCTGAGCTGCCGCATGATGTGGCGACGGCTGATGGGCTGGTCGTCGAAGTCCACGATGCGGATACGGACGACCACACGGGTCCGGATGCGGGTGCGGCCTGCGCCCACGGCCATTGCCACCATGCGGCCAACGCCCTGATTCCCTTCCTGGAAACGCCTGCTGCGGCCTTTTCAGGCGTTGCGCGACTGTCTCCCCTACCGAGCGACCTGCTGACGTCGCGCGTGCCCGGCGGACTGGAACGCCCTCCCCGAAGCTGAGCGGACGCCGCGCCGATGGGCGCGTCTTCTTGTCAGTCATTCGGGATATGAACCATGTCTTCCCTGAAACGCCGGGGGCCGCTTGCGGTCGTCGGCTGCGCCCTGGCCGCCTGCGCGGTCTGGGACGTCGGCCCTGCCTGGGCCGACCCCGCGCCTGCCTATGAAATTCTTCTGGAGCGGATCGGGCGGAACGCACCTGCCCAGGTCGAGGCCGACGCCCTGTTGGAGGCCGCCGAGGCGCGCCTCCGCCAGGCCGGCGTCCGCGCCAATCCAGAGCTGGCCCTGCGCGCTGACGGCGTTCTGGGCGGCAAGCCCTACGCCGGATGGGGCGAGGCCGAGATCAGGCTCGACCTCACCCAGAACCTGGAACTGGGCGGGCGTCGCGGCGCCCGCGTCGATGTGGCCCGCGCTGAGGTCGGGGTCAGCGCCCTGCGCCGCGATCAGGCGGGCATCGACACGGTCGCCCGTCTGGCCCTGACCTATGCCGAGGCCGAGGCGGCCGAGCGCCGTTTCGCTCTGGCCGAGGACGCCCTGACCCTGGCCGTGGCCGACGCCCGCGCCGCCCTGGTGCTGATGGAGGAGGGGCGCGAACCGCTGTTGCGCGGCATCCAGGCTGAAACCGAGGCGGCCATGGCGCGGGCGGCGGTGGAGGATGCGCGGGCCGAGCGCGACGTGACCTTCGCCCGACTGACCGCCGAGGCCATGTTGCCGACGCCGGTGACGTCGGTGCGGGCAGGGGTGCTGGACCGGACCTCGCCGGCGACGCTGGACGCCGCGGCTTCGCTGGCGGTGCGGGTGGCCGAGGCCGAAGCCGAGGCGGCGGAGCGTCGTATCGAGCGCGAACGGGCCGAGGCTCGACCCAATGTCAGCGCCTCGCTGGGCGTGACCCGTTATCAGGCCGAGGACGCCACGGCCCTGACCGTCGGCCTGTCCATGCCCCTGCCGCTGTTCGACCGGAACCGGGGCAATATCGACGCGGCGCGGGCCGAGCATCGCGCCGCCGAGGCGCGGGTGGCGGGGGCGCGGCTGGCCGACGCCGCCGACCGCAGCGCGGCCCTGGCGCGGCTTCGCGCCTCGGCCAGTCGGGTCGCGGCGGGCGACATGGGCGTGGCCTCGGCCGATGAGGCCTATCGCCTGTCGCGGTTGGGGTTCGAGGCGGGGCGGATATCCCAGTTGGAGCTGCGCTCGACCCGCTTGGCCCTGATCTCGGCGCGCGACGCCGCGGTCGAAGCCCGTCTGGCGCGGGTGCGCGCCGAAATCGAACTGGCGCGCCTGCAAGGCCGCGCCCCCTTTGAAGGAGGTCGCTGATGCGTCCGTTCCAGACTCATCGCGCCCTGGCCGGCGCCGCTGTCGCCGTCCTCGCTCTGGGCGGCGCGGTCTTCCTGCTGACCCGCGACGGATCGGAGCCGGCGGTCGCCGAAGCCGCCGAGGCGGAAGGTGCGCCTGAGGCGCCCGAGGGCGTCGTCCTGCTGACCGCCGAACAGAGGCAGGCCTCGGGTATTTCCGTCGTGGCGGTCGGCCGCGGCGGGGGCGGCGAGGTCCGTCTGTCCGGCCGGGTCGAGCCGATGATCGACGCCCGCGCGGCGGTCGCAGCGCCAGTCGGCGGGCGCGTCGAGCGGGTCCTGGTTGCGCCGGGACAGGCGGTGCGCGCCGGTCAGGTCCTGGCCGTCGTGGTCAGCGGGGACGCAGCCGTCATCCGCGCCGACGCCGATGCGGCGTCCGCCTCGGCTGACGCGGCCCGCAGCGCCTATCAGCGCGACCGCCGACTGGCCGAGCAGGGCGTGGTGGCGCGTCAGGATGTCGAGACGGCCCACGCCCGCTATCTCGGCGCAGAGGCCGCCGTGCGCGCGGCCAGGGCGCGGGTCGCCGCCAGCGGGGCGCCGAACGCATCCGGTCGGCTGAGCGTGACGACGCCGATCTCTGGCGTTGTCACCTCGGTTCAGGTCGGTCCTGGCGGCTTTGCGGCCCAGGGCGGAGTGGTGGCCGAGGTGGCCGATCCGGCAAGGGTTGAACTGGTCTTCCACGCGCCGCCTCTGGCCGCAGCCCAGGTGCGGGTCGGCCAGACCCTGCGAGCCCAGGGACCGGCCGGAGAGTTCGACGCCGTGGTCATCGGCGTGGCGGCGGGGGCGGGCGGTGAAAGCGGCGCCACGGTCATTCGCGCGCGTCCGGTCGAGGGCCAGGCGCCGCCGGCGGGGGCGTCTGTTGCAGGGGTTCTGACGACGACGGGGGCGTCGGACGGGCTGACCGTGCCGACCGAGGCGGTGCAGACCATGGAGGGGACCGCCGTGGTCTTCGTCCAGGTCGAGGGCGGCTTTCGGGCCGCGCCGGTGCTGACCGGGCGTCAGGCCGGGGGGCGGACCGAAATCCTGCGCGGGCTGGACGGCGAAGAACGGATCGCCGCTGCCGGAGCCTTTCTGCTGAAGGCCCAACTGGGTCTCGGCGACGCCGACCACGGCCATTAGGGGGAGGTCTGATGTTCAAACTCATCATTGAGGCCTCGGTCCGCCATCGCTGGTTCGTGGTTCTGGCGGCGGCCCTGATCGCGGCGCTCGGCCTTTATAATCTGACGCGTCTGCCCATCGACGCCGTGCCCGACATCACCAATCGTCAGGTGCAGATCACCACCCTGGCGCCGGCTCTGGCGCCCGAACAGGTCGAGCGACAAGTCACCTATCCGCTGGAAACGGCGATGGCCGGGCTGCCGGGACTGGAGAGCACCCGCTCGCTGTCGCGCAACGGTTTCAGCCAGATCACTGTCGTCTTCACCGACCGGACCGACATCTATTTCGCGCGCCAGCAGGTGGCCGAGCGGATGCGCGGCGCCTCCCTGCCCGAGGGTGTCGAACCGGCGCTGGCGCCCATCACCACGGGCCTGGGCGAGGTGCTGATGTGGACGGTGGACTATGCGCCGTTCGACGCCCGCAAGGTCAAGGCAGGCAAGCTCGGCTGGCAGGCTGACGGCGTCTATCTGACGCCGGAGGGCGAGCGGCTGACCACGGCGGCGCAGCGCGCGACCTATCTGCGGACGGTGCAGGACTGGATCATCGCGCCGCAGATGCGGACCACGCCGGGGCTGGCGGGGATCGACGTCAACGGCGGCTTTGTGAAGGAGTATGCGGTGCGGCCCGACGTGGCCGCCCTGACCCGCTATGGCCTGTCCGTCACCGATCTGGCGACGGCGCTGGAGCGGGCCAATGTTCAGGCCGGCGCCGGCCATGTGCAGCGCGCGGGCGAGGCCCTGGTGGTGCGGGTCGACGCGCGGGCCGCCACGGTCGAGGATCTGGCTCAGGCGCCGGTCGTCAACCGGGCCGGGCTCACGGTGCGTGTCGCGGATGTGGCCAGGGTCGAGATCGGCCAGGCGCCGCGTCTGGGCGGCGCCAGCCGCGACGGGCATGAGGCGGTGCTCGGCACGGCCCTGATGCTGGCCGGAGAGAATAGCCGCACCGTGGCGCAGGCGGCGGCCCGGCAACTGGCGCGCGTCAGCGACAGCCTGCCGCCCGATGTGGCGGCCGTGCCGGTGCTGGATCGCAGCCAACTGGTCGATTCCACCATCGCCACCGTGGCCCGCAACCTGGCCGAGGGGGCCATGCTGGTCATCGTCGTCCTGTTCCTGCTGCTGGGCAATTTCCGGGCGGCGGCGATCACGGCCCTGATGATCCCGTTGAGCTTCCTGTTCGCCGTCATCGGCATGAACCGTTTCGGCATTAGCGGAAACCTGATGAGTCTGGGCGCGCTCGACTTCGGCCTGATGGTCGACGGCGGGGTGGTGGTGATCGAGAACACCCTGCTGATGCTCAGCCAACGGCGGGGCGAGCTGGGGCGACCGCTGGCCGTGCGAGAGCGGTTGGACATCGCCGTCCGCGCGGCGCGCCAGATGGTCAAGCCAGCGGCGTTCGGACAACTGATCATCCTCCTGGTTTTCACGCCCCTGCTGCTGCTGGAAGGGGTGGAGGGCAAGACCTTCGTGCCGATGGGCGCGACTGTCATGCTGGCCCTGGTCGGAGCCTTCGTCTTTTCCTTCACCTTCGTTCCGGCGATGGCGGCCTTGCTGGTGCGCGAGCCCAGGGACGTCCGTCTCGGCGCCAAGGGTCAGATCGAAGAGCATGAGACGCGCCTGTTGCGCGTCGCCCGGCGGGGCATCGAACCGGCGATCCGGGCGGCGGCGGCGCGGCCCAAGGCGGTGCTGGCGGCGGCTCTGGCTGCGCTGGCGCTCGGGGCCGTGTCGTTTGCGACCCTGGGGCGCGAGTTCGTCCCGACGCTGGACGAGGGCGACATCGCCATGCAGGCGTCGCGCGTGCCGTCGGTCTCGCTGGAGCAGTCGCTTCAGATGCAGAGGGGGCTGGAACGTGCCATCAAGGCCATACCCGAGGTCGAGACCGTCTTTTCACGCACCGGCACCGCCGAGGCGGCGGTCGATCCCATGCCGGTCAACGTCTCGGACAGCGTCATCATCCTGAAGGACCGCAAGGCTTGGCCGGACCCGAAGCTGTCGAAAGAGGAACTGATCGAGCGGATCGAGCAGACGGCCGGCCAGCAGATCGGCAATGCCTTCGAGTTCAGCCAGCCGATCGAACTGCGGTTCAACGAGCTGATCTCGGGCGTGCGCAGCGACCTGGCGGTCATGATCTATGGCGAGGATTTCGAGCAGATGAAAATGGTCGCCGATCAGGTGGCCGACCGCCTGCGCCAGACGCCGGGCGCGGCGGACGTCAAGGTCGAACAGGTGTCGGGCCTGCCCACCCTGACGGTCAGCGTGGATCGCTTCAACGCCGCCAGCTACGGCCTGTCGGCGGCGGACGTCAGCGAGACGGTGTCCGCGGCGGTGGGCGGCGCGCAGGCGGGCCGCATCTTCGAGGGCGACCGCCGCTTTGATGTGGTGGTGCGTCTGGCCGACGAGGCGCGCAATGATCCGGCCAGCCTGGCCGCCCTGCCTGTCGTCGCCGCCAACGGGGTGATCGCGCCCCTGTCCTCGGTCGCCGTCATCCAGACGGGGGAGGGGCCGAACCAGATCAGTCGCCACAACGGCAGCCGTCGCATGGTGGTCCAGGCCAATGTGCGTGGCCGCGACCTGGGCGGCTTTGTCGCAGAGGCTCAAAGGGCGGTGGCTGATGTTCCGCTGCCGACCGGCTACCGGCTGGAGTGGGGCGGGCAGTTCGAGAACCTGAAACGGGCCGAGCAGCGGTTGTCGCTGGTCGTGCCGGTGGTCTTCGTCCTGATCGGCGTCCTGCTGTTCATGGCCCTGGGGTCGTTCATGGAGGCGGGGCTGGTCTTCGCCTGCGTGCCTCTGGCCCTGGTCGGCGGGGCCTTGGCCCTGTTGCTGCGAGGGATGCCGTTTTCAGTCTCGGCGGCGGTCGGCTTCATCGCCGTGTCGGGGGTGGCGACCCTGAACGGGCTGGTGCTGATGCAGGCGATCCGCGAGCGGCTGGAAGCCGAGCTGGCCCCGCTAGAGGCGGCGGTTCAGGGGGCGTGCAGCCGGTTGCGCGCGGTGCTGACCACGGCGACCGTGGCCATCGTCGGCTTCCTGCCCATGGCTCTGGCGCACGGGGCGGGGGCCGAGGTGCAAAAGCCGCTGGCGACCGTGGTGATCGGCGGCCTGCTGACCGCCACGGCCCTGACGCTGCTGGTCCTGCCGAGCCTTGCGGCGCGGACGGTGAAAAAAAAGGCGGGCATGAAGGACGGAGCCCCCTGCGGGATGCAGGGGGCTCCGCAGGGACTTAGAATGAAACGCGGACGCCGATGCGGCCGGTGTAGTTCCTGTAGTCTTCGCCAGCGTCGGCCTTGGCTTCGACGAAGCCCGTCAGGCCGGTCTTCGAGGTGAAGGTCACGCCCAGTTGGTACTGGCCGTAGGCGTCGACCGCGGTGTTGGCGAAGGCGCTGTCGGCCGCGCCCGAGGTGAAGCGGACGCCGTCTTCGCCGGCCAGTTCCTGCACCAGGTGGGCCCCCAGATAGTAGCCGATCTGGCCTTGGGCGATGGACCCGGCGCCGCCGAGGCGGGCGCCGGCCTTGGCGCGCAGGCCGTCCAGGCTTTCGAAGTCGATCACCGCGCCTTGCGAGGCCAGGGCGTCGAGGTCGGTGCGGCTGTAGGCCAGGCTGACCACGGGCTCGAAGAAGAAGGCCTGGGTTTCGATTTTTCCGTTGAACCGGGCGCCGGTCTCGACCTGGAGACCGTAGCCGCGACCGTCGAGGTCTTCGTCATAGCCGGCGGTGCTGCTGCGGGCCTGGATGTCGATCAGGTCGTACTTGGCCAGGGCGTTGACGAAGTAGCGACCCCGCTGAACGCCGGCGTAGGCGCCCAGGTTGAGGCCCTTGTAGTCGGCGCTGTCGGCCTTGTCCTTGAACTCCAGCGTCGAGTCGACATAGCCGCCGGTCAGACCGTAGGTCACGCCCGTAGCGCCGATCACGCCCAGGTCGACGCCCATCTGACCGCCCACATGGTCCTGGGTATAGGACAGGTCGACGGTCTGATCGACGCCGTTGCCGGCGCGGATCAGGGTCTCGTCACGCTTGTCGGCGGCGCCATAGACCTGGCCCCAGACGCGGCGGTCGGAGGCCGCCTGGCTCGGATCGCGCAGGGCGGCGGTGTGGGCCGACCAGGCGTCGGCCGACTGACGCCACAGGGTTTGGGCGCCTTCGTTCAGCTTGAGCGTGCGGAAGACGGCGTCGCCTTCCGTCACCGCGATGAAGAAGTCGTCCGCAGCCACATCATGACGCACGCCGTAACGGGCGAAGCCGATGTTGGTGGTCTCATCCGCCATGGTGAAGGCGCCGGCCGCCGAACCGCCGGCGGCGTCGACCAGCTTCAGAACGGCGCCCGGCTTCAGCTGAGCGGCGGTCTTGTAGTTCAGGGTGATGGTGGTCGTGCCCGTGGCGCTGCCGCCGACGACCAGTTGATCGTAAGCCGGTCCGCCGGTCGCGCCCGCGTCCATGTCCAGCACCAGACGTCCGTCCATGCCCACATAGTCGCCCGAGATCGTCAGAACATCGCCCACGCGGCCGTCGGCCAGGTTGATAGTTCCAGCATTCACGAAGCGCTCGAGACGCGCCAGGGTCGCATGGCCCTGCATCGTCACTAGGCCGGTGTTGACGAAGCGGTCGTTGCCGCCGCCGAAGTCGCTGAAGCCCGACAGGACGAAGCGCCCGGTGTTGTTGACGACGTCGTCGCCGGCGCCGAACTCGACGTTGCCGGTGATCAGGCCGCTGTTGTTCAGCGTCACCTCGCCCTGGGCGAAGATCGTGCTCTGTTCGCCCCTGTTGATCGTGCCGGCGTTGTTGATCAGCACGGTCTCGCCTTCGGCGTAGATGGTGCTGACGTCGCGCATGGATTTCGGGGTGACGGAGGCGGGGTTGATGCTCCGCACGCCGCTCGTCAGGACGCTGGCGGCGCCGATGTTGAGGACGACGTCGCCGTCCTGGGAGGTGGCCAGGATGGCTTCGGCGTTGGTCGAGGTGATCCGGCCCGTCGTGGAGACGGTGATGTCGCCTTCGCCGCTGCTGGCCCGGATGGCCTGGTCGTGAGCACTGACGGCGCCGGCGGTCACGAACATGTCGCCGACCTCGCTGCTGACGTTGACGCCGCGGCTGCCGTAGCCCGTGGCCGAGACGCTATTGACCTTGATCGTCGCCGTATTGCTGTTCGAGCTGGCCAGGACGCCATCGGAATCCTGGCCCAGGGTCGATACCGAATTGACGTCGATGAAGATCCCGCCCCCGCCGTTCACGTCGACGCCATGGGCCTCGCTGCCTTTGGTGGTGATCGCGCCGGTGCTGACGACGCGGGCGACGCCGTCGGCATAGAGGTCAAGGCCGCTGCTGTCCGCGCCCTTGGTCGTGACCGAGCCGACGGTGACGTTCAGGTCGCCCGCGTCGTTCCGGGCGTCGATGCCCTCGCTGTAGTCGCCGCTCGTCGAGATCAGGCCTTGCGTGATGATCGTGACGAGGTCCCCGTCGCCGTTCACATTGATGGCGTCTGAACTGTATCCGCTGGTCGTGACCGTCGCCGTGGTGACGCTGATGTCGCCCGCGCCTGAGGCGTCGATGGCATCGGCGTTTTCACCGGAGGTCGAGACCGGGGCCTTGGCGACGATGGTGATCTTGCCGCTGTCGCTTTCGGCCAGAATGGCGTTTGCGAAGTCGCCGGTGGTCGTGACGGCCTCCGCCGTGGTGATGGCGATGTCGGCGCTGTCGCTGCCGGCGCGGACCCCGTTGCCGTTTTCGCCGGAGGTCGAGATCGCGGCCAGGGTGAGGATGTCCACCGACCCGCTGTTGCCAATGGCGCGGACGCCGTCGCCGTAGTCGCCCGTGGTCGTGATCAGGCCGTTGGCGACGATCTTGGCGGCGCCGCTGAAGCTGTCGGCGTAGAGGGCGGCGCCGCTTCCGCCGGTCGTGACGGCGGCGGCGGAAATCGTGACGTCGTGTTCGCCCTGGGCGAGGACGCCATAGCTGTTTTCGCCGTTCGTCGTGATCGAGCCGGTGTTGACGATGCTGATCGCGCCGTTCGTCGCCTGGGCGTTTATGCCGTTGCTATTGTCGCCGTTCGTCGTGATTGCGGCGGTGCTGGTCACTTGAATCGTGCCGGTTTCGGTGGAGGCCAGGATGGCGTCGCTGTCTGCGCCTTGCGTGCTCAAGGTGCCCGAAATGTCGAGCGCGACATCCCCCAGGTTCGTCCAGAGCACGACGGCGTCGCTGTCGTCGCCGGTGGTCGTGACCGAACGGATATCGGCGGTGATGTCGCCGACGACCGTCCCCAGATAAACGGCGGTTGAGTTGGAGCCCGACGTTTCGATTGGGCCGCGATTGATCAGCGTGATGTCGCCGCGCTCGGCCAGCGAGGAGTCTGCATTGGTGGTCGTGGCGCTGATGCCGCGCGAGTCGTTTCCGCTGGTCGAGATGGAGCCCTGGTTGTTGATGGTGATGGCGCCGGTCTGGCTCTCCGCCCGGATGCCGACAGCAGAGCCACCCGCGGTCGTGATGTTGCCGGTGGCGGCGTTGGTCAACGTGATGTCGCCGCTGACCGTCTTGGCGTCGAGGCCTGTTCCCTGGAAGCCGTTGGTGGAAACGGCGCCATCGTTGTCGATGGTGATCGCGCCGCTCAGGCTCTCTGCATGAAGGCCGGCCGAATGTTGGTCGAGGGTCGTGACTTGGCCGGCAGCGCCGTTTTTCAGGGTGATGGCGCCGCTGTCCGTCTTGGCGTGAACCGCGGTCGCCATGAAGCCGCTCGTGGAGACCAGGCCCTGGTTATCAACGACGATGGCGCCCGTCTGGTTGGCGGCCTTGATCCCGGTGGCGAAGATGCCGATGGTCGAGGCGCGGCCGGCGTTGACGATGGTCACGGGGCCTGCGGTGCTGTGGCCGTCGATGGCGTAAGCGTTTCCGCTGAACGTCTGGATGTCGCCCGAGTTGGTGATGTCCAGCCTGGTCGCGGCGCGCGAGACGATGCCGAGGGAGTGGGCCAAGATGTCGGCGTTGTTGGTGATCTTGACCGACCCGCCGTTGCTGAAGGCGGTAATGCCGTCGCCATCGACGCCCATGGCTGAAATAATCCCCGACGTGGTGAGGTCCACGCTGCCGGTGGAGAAGTTGGCGGCGGAAATCCCGAGGTTGTTGTGGCCGTTAGCCGAGACCGAGCCGATGACGGCGGTGATGTCGCCGCCGAAATTCTGCAGCACTACGCCGACGCTATTGACACCGCTCGTCGTGACGGCGCCGGTACTGGTCAGCGTAAGGTCGCCGTCGTAGGCGACGCCGCTAACGGCGTTGGATGCGAGACCCGTGGTTGCGACCGAGCCGTGGTTTTCGATCAGGACATCGCCCACTACGCTTGTGGCGGCGATGCCGAGGCTGTTGGAGCCGGCGGTCGAGATGGTCCCGCCTGCGGCGTTGATGACCGTGACCGCGCCGTCCTGGCTGGTGGCGATCACGGCGCTGCTGTTGGAGCCGCTCGTCGCGATGTGGCCGCTGTTGGTGATCGTCCGGTCGCCGCCGCCGGCAGTGGCGATGACGCCGTAGGCGTTGAAGCCGCTGGTGGTCAGCGTGCCTGTATTGGCCACCGAAACCGCGCCGCCGTAGGCGTCGACGCGAATACCGCTGGCGTCGGCGCCCGAGGTGGAGACGACACCGTCCTGGTTGATCGACAGGTCGCGGTCGCTGGTGATGGCGAAGACGCCGTGGTCGCTGTTCATCATCGTCGCCATCGAGGCGCCCGGGGCGATGTTGATCGTCAGCGGGGTCAGGGCGCCGACGTTGTTATACACTGCGCCTGAGGCGTGCGGGCCCATGCAGGTGACTTCGCCATTCACGACGGCGCCGCACTCGTCGGGGGCGAAGGCCAGGGCGGGGGAGGTCAGGGCCACGGCGGCGCCGACCAGGGCCGAACCGATCTGAAGGCGCGAGCGCAGCGGCAGGGACTTGCCGATAGGTTGATAAATAGTTACCGATGAGTGCGTGAAGGTGCGCATTTTGGTCCTGAGAATATTGTCTATCCACCGAAAACAATAAGGCTGTGGGGCCTTGTTGCTTGGTTCAGGCGGAACCTGAGCGGCTGGTGAGGTATTCTCGGTTGTCACGCAACGGTGATGAACTCTGTTTTGCTCCGACGTTTCCGAATGATTGCTTTTCGTCACTAAGACGTAGCAATGCGTCACTGGGACGTTTTCTTGCTTGCGTTCCCTCTTCTGTGAGGGGCGGCCTCTGCGGGCTCCAGAACGCATGGCGCATGGGGGACCTGGCGGTTCGGTCGCGGGCCGGTCGTCAAAGCGTAGCCGTTGGGCGCGACTTGATATAATCGGAAGCCTCGGCCCTGCGATCGACGCGGAGATCGATCTCTAGAGAGTGATGAATGCAGGGTTGGACGGATCAGGCGGAGCTCATCCAGACAGCCGCCGGCCTGTCTTCCGACGACACCCTCAAGGCCATGTTTCCCCAGGTGTCGCACCTGATCGACGGACAGCTGGAGTTCGTGCCTGTCCAGGCGGGCTTGTTCTGCTCGGTCAACGATTTCAGGACACGCGGGCCGGGAGGCGACCGGATGGTGCTGCGCAACTGCGTGGCGATCCAGATCGTCAAGACGGCGAGCGTCCATCTGAATCTGCCGGGCCACGCCCGCTATCGCCATTCGGGCGCCCGCATCACCCTGACCACCTATCCGAAGGAAGTCCGTCAGGTCCGAGGCTACGACGCCGGCACGCATGTTCAGTACATCGGCGCTTGGGCCGACCCGCAGTTGCTGATCGACGGCTTTGGCGTTCAGGTCGACGGTCTGGGTGAGCCGCTGAAGAGCTTTTTCCGGGGCGAAGCCGACGCCCCGGCCTCAGTCAGCATGGCCCTTCCGTCTCGACTATGGGCGACGCTGGACGACATCTTCGGCTCCCCGCATACGGGCGTGCTGCGCAAGACCTATCTACAGGCCAAGATGATTGAAATGGTCTGCGAGGTGGTCAGCGCTCTGAATCGTCCGACCGAACCGGCGCTGCGACCCGAAGGCTCCCTTTTCACCTACAGGGAGCTGAAGCAGATTGAGGCTGCGGCCGCGATCTACATGAAGGAACTCGGCGCGCCCCCTTCCGTCGCCGAGCTGGCGATGCGGGTGGGGCTGAACCGCAACAAGCTGACGTCGGGCTTTCAGGACGTCTTCAAATGCTCGCCGCACAAATACTCCAAAGACGTTCGCATGGACTGGGCCCACCGTCTTCTTCAAGGCGGAGCCATAGGCGTGGCGCAGGTGGCGGAAAAGGTCGGCTATACCTCGGCCTCAGCCTTTAGCCGCGCCTATAGCGAGCATTTCGGCTTTCCGCCTTCGCGCGCCGACCGTCCGGACTAGGCGTGCTTCTGGACTGCAGCGCCGTTCAGAGCGGCGGCAGCGAAGTCACAGCCGCACGAACGGCTGAATCAGGCGGCCTAGCCATCCGTCGAGCTCGATCTGGCCATCCAGGGCGACGACGCAGAGGCAGGGCTCATCCGACACCACGCGCGGCTGGTGCAGCACCTCAGGATCGGCCTCTTCCAGATCGCCCACATCGAACCGCTCGGTCTCGGTGGCGTAGGCGCCGGACAGGACGCAGGTCAGCTCGACGCCGCCGTGGGTGTGGCGAGGCGTTTCGCGCCCTGGGCCGATTTCCAGCAGGATGACCCGGCAGTCGCCGTCGCGCGGCGCGTGGACGTCGCGCACCCGCATCCCTGGTCCGATCCAGCGCCACGGACCGAGCGCGTAGCGCCGCAGCGGTTCCGGCAGCTCGGGCATGTCGTTCAGCGGCGGCTGGGACTTCACCTCGCCGGCGTCGGTCTCGATCCGCGCCATCGCCCGCATCAGGGCGTCGTCCGCCATCGAGGCCGGCGCAGCTTCGTCGAGGAACTCGCCGCCCACGGTTTGCAACTGGCGCACCCAGGCGTCATTGGCGGGACGCAGGGCCAGGTGGGCCGCGACGACCACAGCCTCGGGCGGGCTGAGATTGCCTGCCGCATAGGCGAGCAGGCGTTCTTCGGAGGGATTGCCTCTGGAGGAATGGAGACGCGCGTTCATCGGGCGGCCTCCTCGGAAGGTTCGAGGATCAGGCGTAGTTTGATCATGGCGTTACGGATGCGGGATTTGACGGTGCCCAGCGGCAGGTCGAGCTGACGGGCGATTTCGGAATGGGGGCTGTCCATGAAGAAGGCGAGGCGCAGCACCTCGACCTGATCCGGCTTGAGCTGTGACAGGGCGTCGCGAACCCGTGCGGCGTCCTGGGACAGGGCCACAATGTCGTCGGGCCGCTCGACAGTCTGTTCCGCCAGTTCGATTTCAGGAACGGGCAGGGGCCGGGCGTCGCGACGCAGCATGTCGAGGCGACGATTGCGCGCGATAGTGAAAATCCAGGTGGCGGCTCGCGCCTTGCGCGCGTCGAACAGGTCGGCCTTGCGCCAGACCGTCAGCATGGCGTCCTGGGCGAAGTCCTCGGCCGCGCCGGGCGTCGCGCCCGACTTGATCAGCCAGGCCTTCAGGCGGGGCGCGAAATAGCTGAACAGCTCGGCGAAGGCCTCGCGGTCGCGGTGCAGGGCCACGGCCTCGATCAGGCGATCATGGACGAAGGGGTCGGGCTGAACCGCGTCCAGGCTCATGCCGGCCGACCGCCTTGCAGGGGATGTGAAAGAGGAAGCCTCGACATGCATGAACCCTAGTACGCTGCGCGCAAATGTCTGGATCATTCGCAATCCGAAACCCGCTCGGGAGCGTAGTCCTTCCATGCCTATCCTTGTGCAGACGGGCGTGTTCTGGAGTCGTAATGTCCTATTCGCCCGCCGACAATCTCAAGATCGCCGTGATCGGTTCGGGCATCGCCGCCCTGTCGTCGGCCTGGCTGTTGGCGCAGCGCCATCGGGTGACGATCTATGAGAAGGCCGAGCGTCTGGGCGGCCACTCCAATACGGTGACGGCGGGCGTGGCGTCGGGCGATGTCGCGGTGGATACGGGCTTCATCTGCTTCAACGACGCCACCTATCCTAATCTGATCGCCCTGTTCGCGCATCTGGGGGTCCAGACCCGCGCGACCGACATGTCCTTCGCCGTGTCGCTGGACGACGGTCGGTTCGAGTACGCCGCGCCTGGCCTCTTCGCCCAGCGCCGCAACCTCCTTCGTCCGCGTTTCTGGTCGATGCTGAGTGAGATCATGCGTTTCTATCGAACCGCGCCGATCGACCTGGGCGGGCTGACGGACCCCAACCTGACGCTGGGCGACTATCTGAAGCGCGAGGGCTTCAGCGAGGCCTTCCGCGACGACCACCTGTTGCCGATGGCGGCGGCGATCTGGTCCTCGCCGGCGCATACGCTGATGGACTATCCCGCCGAGGCCTTCATCCGCTTCTGCGGCAACCACGGCCTGTTGAAACTGATCGGGCGCCCTTTGTGGCGCACCGTCGAGGGCGGCAGCCGCGTCTATGTCGAGCGTCTGGCGAGAGAGATCGGCGACGTGCGTCTGAACCATGGGGTGACGGCGGTGCGTCGCACGGATCAGGGCGTCATGGTTCATGACAGCGAGGGCGGGGTCGAGCGCTTTGACCATGTCGTCATCGGCGCCCATGCCGATCAGGCCCTGACCATGCTGGCCGAACCGACCGCGCGAGAGAAGGAGGTGCTGGGCGCCTTCCATTACAGCCGCAACCTGACGGTCCTGCACACCGACGCCGGCCTTATGCCGCAACGCCGTCGCGCCTGGGCCAGCTGGAACTACATCGGCGCCGATGACGGCCTGTGCGTCACCTACTGGATGAACAAGCTTCAGGGCCTGCCGGGCCAGGACCTGTTCGTCACCCTGAACCCGCCGCGTCCGCCCAAGCCCGACACCATCCTGCGCAGCGAACTGTACGAGCACCCCATCTTCAACCCCGCCGCCCTTCAGGCCCAGAAGCAGTTGTGGAGCCTGCAAGGGCAGGGCGGGGTCTGGTTCTGCGGCGCCCATTTCGGTGCGGGCTTTCACGAGGACGGCCTGCAGTCGGGTCTCGCCGTGGCCGAACAACTGGGCGGGGTGCGCCGTCCCTGGACGGTGGAGAACGAGAGCGGCCGCATCCATCTGTCCGCCCAGACCGCCGACGCCATGGAGAAGGCTGCGTGACCCAGGCCTCGGCCCTCTATCGCGGCCAGGTCATGCACCGACGGCTGCGGCCCAAGGCGCACCGCTTGAACTATCACGTCTTCTGGCTGCATTTGGATCTGGACGAAATCGACGGGCTGGATCGTCGGCTGCGTCTGTTCTCGCGCAACCGCTTCAACCTTCTGTCCTTTCGCGACCGGGACCATGGCGACGGCTCGTGTCTGGCCTTGCGTTCGCAGATAGAGGCCCTGCTGGCGCGCGCCGACATCGACATCGGCGACGGGCCGATCCGTCTGCTGACCATGCCGAGGGTGCTGGGCTATGTCTTCAACCCGATCAGTCTCTATTATTGCCATCACGCCGACGGACGGCTGGCGGCCATGGTCTATGAAGTGACCAGCACGTTCGGCGTACGCCACGCCTACGTCATCCCCGTGCCGGCCGAGGATCAGGCGGCGGGTCTGATCCGCCAGGGCGCGGCCAAGGCGCTCTATGTCTCGCCCTTCATGGGGATGGAGATGGACTATGCGTTCCGCGGCCATGCGCCGGGTCAACGTCTGGATCTGACCATCGACGGCATCGATGCCGAAGGCTTGCTGATCACGGCGGCCCTGTCCGCCGAGCGTCGCCCGCTGGAGGATGGCGACCTTCTGGCCGCCGCCGTCGCCTTGCCCCTCATGACCTTGAAGGTGGTGGCCGCAATCCATTGGGAGGCGCTGAAGCTGTGGATCAAGGGCGTGCGTCTGACGCGCCAGCCGCTTCCGGCGTCCGAGCCCTTCACGATCCAGCATCGCGCGCGGGAGAGCCGCCTTGGTCGATGACAGCGCGCGTCCGGTCATCCTGTGGTTCCGCCGCGACCTGAGACTGGAAGACAACCCCGCCCTGAACGCCGCCGCAGCGACGGGGCGGCCCATTTTGCCGCTTTTCATCCTGGACGAGATGGGGGAGGGGCGTGCGCTCGGCGCCGCGTCGGCGTGGTGGCTGGACAAGTCGCTGCGGGCGTTGGACGCCGCGCTGCGCACACGCGGCGGGCGGCTCGTTCTGCGCCGGGGCGACTCAGAGGCCGAACTGCGCCGTTTGATTGATCAGACCGGCGCCGATCAGGTCTTCATGAACCGTCGGTTCGAGCCTGAGGCCTTTACGCGCGACGTCGATATCGCCCATGCCCTGCGCCACGACGGCGTCGAGTGTCATGGCTTCAACGCCGCCCTGCTGACGCGTCCGGGCTCGGTCGTGACTGGCACGGGCAAGCCCTACAAGGTGTTCACGCCCTTCATGAAGGCGCTGTTGCAGGTGATGCCGGACCGGGCCCCCGCACCCGCGCCCCAAGCCGCGTTCACGCCTTCAGACCCGGCCAGCGACGACATCGACGACTGGGGCCTGCATCCGACCGCCCCTGACTGGTCCGGGGGCTTCGACTGGTCGCCGGGAGAGGCCGGCGCGGCCTCCGCACTGGCCGCCTTTCTTGAAAACGGCCTGAAAGACTATGCCGCCGGTCGTGATGTTCCGGGGCGACAGGGCACGTCGCGTCTGTCGCCGCATCTGCACTGGGGCGAGATCAGCCCCCGGCGCGCGGTGCAGGCTGCGCGTCAGGCGGCGGCGCAGGGGCGCGTCGCCCCCGCTCAGGCGGACAAGTTCGTCGCCGAGATCGGCTGGCGCGAGTTCTCGGCTCATCTGCTGCACCAGTTTCCCTACATCACCGACCGCGCCTTCCGGCCCGAGTTCGACGCCATGCCCTGGCGCGCCGATCCCGTTGCGCTGGCGGCCTGGAAGCAGGGACGGACGGGCTATCCCCTGGTGGACGCCGGCATGCGCGAGCTGTGGGCGACCGGCTGGATGCACAACCGCGTGCGGATGGTGGTCGCCTCCTTCCTGGTAAAGCATCTGCTGATCGACTGGCGCGAGGGCGAGGCCTGGTTCTGGGACACGTTGGTGGACGCGGATCTGGCCAGCAATGTGCAGAATTGGCAGTGGGTTGCGGGTTGCGGGGCCGACGCCGCGCCCTATTTCCGCATCTTCAATCCCGTCATCCAGGGGCAGAAGTTCGACGCCGACGGCCGCTATGTGCGGCGCTGGGTTCCCGAGCTTCGGGCGCTCTCGGACCGTTGGATTCACGCCCCCTGGACCGCGCCGGCCGCCGTTCTGGCCGAGGCCGGGGTCCGGCTGGGCCAGACCTATCCCCGGCCCATCGTCGATCACGCCGAGGCGCGCCAACGGGCTCTGGACGCCTTTAAAACCCTGGCCGGCCGCTCGCAGGATGAAGACCCGCAATGAACCTTTTCCCGAACAGAGACCTCTGCAAGCCATGACCACGACCTTCTACGGAGCCCGAGAAGCAGG
>Ga0265296_1000940_pt1 | contig 37170 bp, 20 predicted proteins | sample MunlanPumphouse1_FD_189073 | JGI IMG/M metagenome (GOLD analysis project Ga0265296, IMG submission 189073) | Groundwater microbial communities from a municipal landfill in Southern Ontario, Canada - Pumphouse #1 | ecosystem: Environmental > Aquatic > Deep subsurface > Groundwater | place...
GCGGCTGTTTCGACAATGTGTCAAAGGACAGCATATGTTTTGTTTGTTATTGATGTTTGTGTGACGAACCTTTTCTTTACTGTAGCGGAATTTCAAGAAATTATACAGTTAATTTGCAAAGGGTCTATGAATTGACTCGCTGGCGTTTCCTCCACGCATATCGGAAATTCCACTCTTGGTTCCATCCCCACCCCAGTAAGGATGTTCCGTTCTGGCTCGGCACGCTCTATCAGCTCATATTGGTATCACTCATCATCTTCCTTCGCTCTTAGTCGGCCCCTCTCCTCTACCACAAATACCACAAAACTCCATCCCGCATCAGGAATGGAATTTTTTGTTCTTCTTAAACTATGGAGATAAACCTATAAAATAGCGAGGGAACTGCAATTTTCGAGGCGGTAAGGCGCATCAAGCTGCTTGATCGCGACGCCGAGTAAAATTGTCAGTTCCCGATGCTGCTTTGGAATAAGAGCAGTGAGCGTGCACTTACTTAACTTTTTACCGCACTCTGAAATGCCTTATCAACCTTATCCCACGCCACATTATTTAAATACGACTCCACATACTTTCCGCGCTCAGGACCATAGTCTCGGTAATAGGCATGCTCAAACACGTCAATGGCAAGCAAGGGACGCGCTCCCCACACCGCGCCATTATTATGGTAATCCACGAGATAATTATGGAGCCGCCCGTCAGAAGGGTCATAACATAGGATTGCCCATCCCAGCGCCGCTTTGGCGCAGGCGATGAAATCCTCCTGCCACTTTTCCACTGACCCGAAATCCGCTATCATTTTCTCCGCAATTCTTCCCTGCGGTTTCCCCCGCGCGCCGCCGGTCCCCAGCATGTCCCAATACAGTTCATGTAAAATCTGGCCTGAAGCGTTAAAGGTCTCTCTGCGTTTGAGCTCTCCATATTCCGAATAATTCGCGTTCGCCTGGTTGCGGTCAGCTTTCTCCAGCTTTTCCTCAATCTCATTCCGTTTCTTCACATAACCGACATAATGCGTATCATGGTGCCAGGTGTTCACCTGTTGCGAAATGCCCGGGGTCGCATCATACCCGAAGGGCAATGGTTTGACTTGATGGGTATACATAAAAATATTAATTATTTATAAATGACCAGAGCTTCCACTATACCACATCAATCCTGATCTGTTAAGTCAGGATTATCCACAGCGTGCCTTAAATGCCTGCGGGAACCACGCGGAAATACTCTTGGGGGAGTTCATGGGTACGGATAACCGCCGCATTTTTTTCATTCCTTTTCACAAGAATAAGCACCTGCTGATCAACGTACACTGGGGCCCATCTCTTATCTTTTACCCGTGCAATGATGAAACGCTGCCCCCAGGGGGTGGCGTCATGATAAGAAAACACAATGGCATTAAATTGGTATCCGGCGTCTTCCTTCTCCCAAACCTCGTCCCTCTCCTGCATAGGGATATAGACTTCTTGGAAAAAAGAAACGGGGTATGCTTCGGGACGATTATCGACAAACACCTTCTCTTGCGGAAAAAGATAATATATGAGATATCCGCCAATATCATAATTATTAAACAGCGGCCCTTGTATGCCGTTCTGCACCATGAATGCGGCCGCATTTTTGTTCCCCTCGCCAAGGCCAATGCCAAACTGGCGCAGAGAAGGAAAGGGAGGGGGGAGCGCGCCTCCTGCCACGATGAATCCAAGCACGAACACAAGAGCGGCGAGCGCTCCTCCATAGTGCCAATAGTCCCGTCTGGTTCTGCAGGAAGGTGAGAGTAAACCAACATTCGCGGCAATGAGCGGCAGCGCAAAAAAACCAAAGAGGGCGAAATTACGGATCTGCAGCCATGCCATAACGCTCACGATCAATGCGAGCAATGTGGGAGCCACGGGCATCTCTTTTGTTTTTTTCACCGCGACGATGAGGGTGCTCGCCGCAAGGAGAGCAAAAATAATTTTAAAATAGAAATAGTTGGGATCTTCGATAAGCTTCTCAATAAACCACACGGGCTGGTTCTCCGCGAGGCGATATCCGTAATTCTCTAGAATAGTAAACGGCTGAAACACGGCAGCGGCGCCGTAGGGGTTTATGAAAGCGGCGCCAACCGTACAAATGATAATCATCAATAAACGTTTGAATTGCGTGCTCCTCAAAAGTGGGGTAAACGCAGCCGCTTCAAGCGCAAAACAGCCGAGGATCACCCATCCGAGGAAGAAATAAATATGGGTATTCACCCATACAATTTCTAAAATCGGCAGCAACAGCAGTGTGCGGGCGCGGATACTCCCCTGCCGGTATTTCCACAACAGCATGAAAAAAAGCCCTGCAAAAAAATAGCTAAAGACCTCCGGGCGCACCTCAATGCGTTCAGAGAGCAGCGGAATGACAAGGAGTGAGAGAAGAGACGCTGCAAGCGCGCCCCCCTGCCTAAGCGCAAGTGAAAAAAAGAGGAGCAGCGTGCAGATGCTTATGGCGATGAACAAGAGGTGCACTCCGGTAAATCCCGCGATATCCCACGCCATAAAGAAAAGCGCCCCGCTCCCCCAATGGTGATTGACGACGGGAAATTGAGGAGCGGTGTAGGAATAATGGTTTGCGGCGAGCGGCGCGCCTTGGGCAAAAAAAAGCTCGCCATTTTTTATATGGCGGCCAAGATCAGCAGTGACCAGATTAATTGGGCGGCTTAAGACGATACCGTAATACCCCCCGATCAATATACACAGGATGATGGTGAAAGCCTTTTTTGCCCACATGCCATTAATATTATGTTTCGGACACCCTCTGCTTGAGGAAATGGAGAGAAGACGCGAGATCATTTCTCACCAGCGCAATGCTGCGTTTCTGTATAAGCGCAATTTCATCGTCCTGGAACCCTTCCCTGAATTTGAGCAGGAATGCCTGGCGCGCAGGATGAGGCAAAAGATGCAGCGCCTGTAGCACCTTCCGATACAGCTTTTTCTGCGTGGGCGCGAGCCCCTGAGAAGAAATGTTCGCGCCTATGGTGTCCGCAATGGTCGTGACCTCGTCAGGCTGCCAAAAATCTTTCACTTCATCTCCCATATTCGACACCTCAAACGCTTCCGATTCCTCCGGCACCACGCGGTCAATGGATAAGGCGTCATCCTCCATGTCGCTTTCTTTAAGCTTCCCATTCAGAATATCAAGCGCAGTGCGGTAAAACCACTGCTGGAGGGTTAAGGTAGCGGGCTTCTTCCTCCGCTCCTCCCAAAGCTTCAATACTGCGTCATCGATTATGGTTGCCGCATCATACTCGTCTTCATCAATATTTCTGGCAAGTTTGAGATGCTCAATCTCATGGCCAATAAGGGCAATGGCAGGCTTTACCAATGCCTCAATAGCTTTGAAAAAATCTTCACGATCCGCTTCCTTATGGGGAGGCGCTAACCGCTCTTCAAGTTCCGTCCAACGCTCCTTGAGAGACACTTTCCGAGGATACTTGGAATGTGCGGGCCTTGTGCGTTCACGGTTCCGCTCGATCTGCCGCATGAGTTTATCAAGCGTAAAATCAATCGCCTCCACAATGGTATGGTCGTCTTCTGACGCGCGGTAGGATCTGCCTGCAATGCGCAACACGAACTCCGCCTTGAAGGCGGATTTTTTTACGAATTTCTCCACCCGCACGGTGAACAGCGCGTGGGGATCGCGCACCAGTTTCTCGATCTTCCTCAATTTCTCCTCCATATAGCGTTCCACCTGCGCATGTTCTTGGGGGTTTAGATTTTTATAGGAAAAAGTGACAGAAAGTGACATACATAAATAATGAAATAGTAGAAGAATGATTCTTCTGTGCCATTCAGTGTAAACTTCAGTGTGCATTCAGTGTAAAAAATTTCTTTACACAGAAACACCTGAATCCTACACGGAAAACACTGAAATGGTATTACATTCTCACACTGTTTTATCCTGCCATTTATTATACACGACCACTCTATATAAACAAACTCCGGGATAAACCGGAGTGGGTGGCAGATAAACTGCCACGCTACTATGATTTTATTATTTTTGTGTAGCGTCGCAGCTTGTCTGCGACCAATTTCATGCTCGTAGCGTCGCAGCTTGTCTGCGACATAGCGGCCTATTCGTTCAAAAGCAGATCGCCGAGTTTTTTATTCACGCTGCAAGTATAAACAAACATGGAGAAACGGTACTGGTGTGCACTCGCGAGGGCGCGCCACAGTTCGCCGTGAGGACCCCAGTACCAGAACTCGCTTAAGCTCGTTCGGTACGGGGCAGGCTGTTCTAGATAGTCGAGTGGAGTTTACCCCGTCGTATGACAGGGCAACAAGAACTGGGGCGCGCACGAGCAGAACAGCGCTATTTCATGGTGCGAGATCGATAACGCATTTATTCGTTGAGAAGCAAATCGCCGAGCACGAGCTGGGCGCGATGCGGCTCGTCCACGGAAAGCGCCACGAATACGTTGGGGCCGTTGCGGCCGACAATATACGCAGTTTTGAGGTTACATCCTGCGTCTTTGAGCTTCAGGGTGATATCGGCAAGCGCCCCCGGCTTGTCCTCTAGCTTCACGATGAGAATCTCGTCAACGACGGCGTTAATCTGGTTGTCGCGCAGCACCCTTAATGCCTTATCCACGTCAGTCACGCCAAGGGTAAGCACGGCCTTGCCCCCTACCCCATGCGCGGAAAACCTCTTGATATTGATCGCTTCCCGCCCAAAAGCCGATGCAATTGAGGCAAGAAGCCCTGGCCGGTCCTGTTCAATAATGGTGATATCTTTCATACCATACGCCTCCCTCCGCCACCGGCGCCACCAAGCGGAGCATTAGAAGAAGAATAATGCATTATATTACTCCAAATTGCCAAAATGGCAAAGTGGATAACCTACAAATTGAAAAATCCCAATGACCAAATCCCAATATCCAATAAAACCTCAAACTCCAATATTCAAACAATTTGGTCATTGAGATATTCGGATTTTATTGGTCATTGGAAATTGGGATTTGGGATTTGAGCACGAAGTGCTCGATCGCCTCTGCCACGCCGTCCTCGTCAACTGAAGGCGCCACATAGTCTGCAATTTCCTTGAGCTCTTGGGGCGCATTACCCATGGCGACTTTGAATCCGCACGCCAAGAGAAGCGGAAAATCGTTATACCCATCCCCTATTGCCATAAATTTTTTTAAGTTTAGTCCCTCCCGTTCCGCTAAATGCAACAATGCATGCTGTTTGTTCGCGCCCTGCGCCGTCACGTCCGCGAGCCACTCCATAGGCCCGTCATGGTCGCGATAGTGGGAAAGTACCATGTACACGGGAAGGGAACGTGCGGTCATCCACTCCATAAATGATTCGGCATCTTGCCTCGAGAAGCTTCTGAACAGGATATGGGTCAAGGGCGGAATAGCGTCTGCGGATGAAGGAGGGATCCAGGGGCTCACATCGTCCCCGTCAATTTGCGCGGTTATACTGAATTCCCTGCGATGCGCTTCCGTGACAATTTTATGCACGACAGCCGTGGGAATGAGCCGCTCCCACAGCACGTTGCCCTTGCCGTCAATCACCCTGCCGCCGCCGTCTGCGACGTGCAGGGAATCAGTGATACCAAGCTCTTCCGCAATCCTCTGCACCCAATTACACGGCCTGCCGGTACATAAACTTACCTTTACCCTGTCCTTCACGTTCATAATCGCGTCACGCACGCGCGGCGACACCTCGTGGGTCTTCCCCGCGATCGTCCCGTCAAAATCAATCACGATGCCTTCAATGTCTGGAAATTTTTTAGGCATAAAACGTAATTACGTGGGGTATTCTCAATCCTCACGATTGCGCCCCCTCTTCCCTCTCCCCCTGACAGGGGAGAACAGTGAGACTGTCCTCACCCTAAGAAGAGGGAGAACGTCCGTCAGTCGTCCTCACCCTAAGAAGGGGGTCGAGCCGACCGTGAGAGGCAAACTGCTTTGCCTCGAGCCAGCGAGACGGGATCGGCTATGTTTCCAAGGAACCGCCGATCCCAGGATAGGCTGGGTGGGGGTGTAGGGAACGACCTCTCCCCCGACAAAGGGAGAACGATGTTCTTGTGCAGTCGTGATCCGTTCACATTCTTGATAGATATTCTCAACGACCCGATCAAGTTCGCGCAGGATTTCTTCGCTAGTGAATCTGAGCACCTTGATGCCAAGGGTGGATAAATATTTATCTCGGCGTTTATCGCTCAACGCGCGTTCTTTTCGGTCGTGTGAAATTCCGTCAACTTCAACCGCCAATTGCAGGTTGGGACAAAAGAAGTCGACTACGTATGATCCGATGCCGTGTTGACGCCTAAACTTCCATTTAATCTGCCGTCCTTTAAGGCGGGCCCATAACCATGTTTCGCTCTTCGTCATTGAACCACGGAGTTTCTTTCGTAAGATAGCATATTCTTCTTTATTGAAGAGTTGTTTCGTCATAAATATGAACCCCCTCTTTCATCTCCCCCTGACAGGGGAGAACGATGAGTCAATCGTCCTCACCCTAAGAAGAGGGGGAACGTCCGTCAGACGTCCTCCCCCTAGGAAGGGGGAGGCTGGGTGGGGGTGTCAATAGCCAGCAGTTACGCATAACCATGCGTGTACGTGTTGACATTTGTCGCTGATAAGATTATAATCGTGTGTTACACAAAAAGCAAACAACAAAAATTGTTCATTTAAAAAATTTCCCTCCGACGGACTGCACATCCCTGATCAATTTCAGCGGTCTTCAGTGTCTTGCTTCAGTGCAATTCAGTGTGTATTCCTTCGGAGGGAAAAAGGACTAAAGTCCAAGGGAGGTGGGAGTTTGTCGCCCATCTTAACCGATCCCCCTCCTTTTATCGGCTTATAAGAATACTATGTACAAAATATTCTTATTCGCCTTAGGACTTCTCGTCCTAAAGATCTTTTTCCCCGAGCTTGCCTCGGCAATAATTGAGCTGCTATTGCAACTCATACACCTATTGTCGGATGCGCTCGCGGGATTGCCGTCACCTGTCTATGGTGGTGGATAAACGGAAAGGCCCTGTTCGATGCATTATGTGCATTCAACAGGGTCTTATTCTATTCCCAACTCTCCTAACACATTGAGAAACGGCACCCTGTCATCCTGAGCCTGACGAAGGGTGACTGCAATGTCTATGGTTCGACAGTAGTTCGACTCGGCTCACTATGACATTATTTGAGCGCCATTTCATGTTATTACATCTATATTATGGCAGCTTGAAGGATTGCTCACGAATTTCTTGGTGAGATAATTCTCCATGCCGGCAAGGATACCGCAGACGAAATATTTCCGGCAGTTCTTCCTGTGTACCGCCACCCAGCAATAATCCAGATGTTCATGAGATAATCGCACCTTACCGCCAAGATACTTCGCTTCAAAGAAAATAATGATTGCGAACTTTTCGCGCCGCAAACGTTTCGAATAGTGCCAATGCTGTCCGATCGCGATAGGCGTCTCCTCCATGCGATAGCGTACGCTCCTTCCCAGTTCTTCCTGTATCTCCCGCTTGATAATTGTCCGGAGGGAAACCTTTTTCTCTCGCTCATCAATCCTCCCGCCGGGCAGGTCATAGAATCCCGCCATGGTACTGTGCGCGGGAATCTGAAGCAGCAGCATCTTGCCCTGGCGATCCTTAAGAATTAACTTTAACGAAATTTCATACTTCGCAAACTGCTGTAGCGCCCTCATACCTTAATTGAACACTACGGGAATAACCACCATATCATCTGCCTTGCCATCAGGTAAAATCTCCACGGTCCCTTGCTTGGTGCGGCTGAACTCGTAAGAGAGCGTGAGCTTGAAAGGGCGCCATCCTTCCACCGCTTCTGCGCGAGGCGTCACTGTTTCTGTGATAAGCGTTTCATTATTTGCGCCTTTTATGTTCACGGTAAGCGACTTCACGTCTTGCTGGACTTCACCGGTGATTTTAAATGGAGAAGTAAGCTCCGCATTAACCGCGGGTGCCGCTACGCGCAGAGAAGAAGTGGCGCTCACCGCGCTGACAGATGGGGCAGACGGCTGCAGTTCTTCTTCTACTTGAGGGGTACCAGGAGGACTGTAGGAATCCTCGGTGGCGCTCGAAGGCTGCGAGGGCGCTATCGCGGGAATGTTGCCCTCGAGCGCCTGATCTTTTGCATTATTTCTTAACGTTTCAAACCTGTCTAATAGATCATTGATGCATATTTGGTCATTCGCGCATAAGATGCCGAGGCACGACGCGAGCGCCGCATCGTACGAAGCGCCTGCCGCGCGCGCATAACAATCGGCAACGGCAGTTGAAGGCGCAGGGCCTTGCGGATTCCCATGCCGCACCCACGCGCCGGTTTCCTTATCCTGAATCCAGGTATCTTCTACCGAAAATACTCTGACCACCACCACCCCTGCCGCCGCGAGCAAAATAATAACACCAAATATTAAAATAACTTGCGGTAATTTATTAGGATGTGAAATTCTTGGCATAGAAGAAGTTATTAACTTCATTGAGACCTCCCCCATCCCCTCCTTGGTAAGGAGGGGACATGAAGGGTGGTTTCCTTAATTTACAAAATCACATGAATAATCTATACTCAAACCAGTTATCTTTGTCATTAACCGCCTAAAATATGGAAGAAGACAACGAGGAATTACAACAAGCACGAAAGAAGGCTTTTGAAAAATTAGAATCAAAGAAGAACCAAACATCAGATGATATCGAACCGCCAAATCTTGATGAAAGGGAATTACAGCAAGAACTTCTCAGAAAGATGGCCGAGGGAGATAATCAATAAAACAACTTCTCATCAGTTACATCTGTCCCGCATCCGTTCTCTCCACGGAGCGGGTTTTATTATTGAATCCCCTGCACATGGGGGAACAATGTAACAATTTAACCATGTATACTCAATTGCTATTCAAATTCCGATTCCTCACCGTCATCCCGCACTCAAGATGCGGGATCCAGAAAACCAGAACTACTATAACAATCGATCGTTTTTTTATTTTTGTTTCTGGATTCCTGAATAAATCAGGAATGACAAATCGGAATAAGGTGAGCAACTCACTATGGCAATGTAACCATCCTCACTGTCCAAACTGGCTAGACTTTGCGTCCTCGAGTTTTTTCTCCGCCGCCTCAAGTTTCGTTTTCAGCGCGGCGATTTCTTTCTCAAGCTTCTTGATGAGCGCCGCTTTTACCTGCTCAAATGCTGCGCGCTTTGCCTCCATCCTGCGGTTCCATTCTGCTTTCGTAATATTATTGGCAACCTTGAGCGTGTCAGTGACCGCAAACTCCCCTCCTGCGGTTTGCCCGGTAAGCGAGAACTCAAAGACGGCTACCTCGGGTGGTACCATATGCGCAAGATCGGCGCGCGCCACTTTCATCCAAAGCGTGCCATATTTGTTAAGGTTTGCCTGCAATACTTTCTGATTCGCGCCAACAATCGGCTTCACGCGCCCGTTGATAAGGAGCGTGTCGAACTTCATGCCTGCCCTTAATTCTTTGGGAAGCGTCAGCACTGCGGTCATCCATTTCGCTTTGCTCGTGAGATTGATCGCGCGAGGAGTGAATTTTAACGTGATGGGCTGCGATAATGTCTGGCCCGTGGCCGCATTAGTAGAAGTGGGCGTTGAAGCGCTTGGCGAGAGGGGCGTGGCTGCGGTCTCAAACGTCATGTTGACGGTTTCCACTTTATTGCCGTAATTGTCTGTCGAACCCAGTATATAGTAATAAAGCGTTTCAGGCTCAAGGTTAAAAAGCGTGAACGCGTGCTCCTTCTCTTTCGTATCTGTTGCCAAATTGAGCCCATACGCGCTGGTGGTGCCGTACTGCATATCCGAAGTCGCGGGTTCGTCCGTAATCCACGTGACGCGCGCGGAAGACGGCCCAATATCCGCTACCTTGATTTTACTTATCACGGGCGATGTGGTATCGAATAAAGTCTCGCCCATCGCCACGTTGGAAAACTTGGACACGTTCGCACGCTTATCCTGCGCGCGGATGATGAACCAGTACTTTGTGCCGGGGAGCAGGTCCTTAATGACCATGGTTTGCGGCGTGCCGCCGGGAAGCGGGTCTGGTTCCCCTCCCACGATGGGGGCAAGGAGCCCATCCTCCGCGGCAATCGCCTTCGTGTCCATACGCAGGTCGTACTGCGACACCGTGCCGGACATGCCGTCATCGCCGGGCGCGGTCCAGGTGAGCGTGAGGGTGGCATCCGTGCTCGTGGCAACCGCCAAGTCCTTTACCTGATCTGGCGGCGCCAAATCCACCGCGCGCGCGCCGTGAAAAACAAACGCAAATCCTGCAATAATAAAAGAGAGAAAGAGAAGGCGGGATAGTTTAGTCTTCATAATCTTCATATATACTCGATTGCTATTCAAATTCCGATTCCATCGTCATTCCCGCCCCGTATCACGGTACGGGGTAAACTCCGGCGGGAATCCAGACGCCGTCCTCGACCGAGATCGGGGAAAACCAAAATAAAATTGATGTTTTGTTTGTTTTTTGTGTCTGGATTCCAGATCTCGGTCTGGAATGACAATCGGAAATGGGTTGGCAATGTAGTATAACCATGCAACAGTTTAACAATTTAACAGTGCATCAATGTTACCATCATCACTGCACAGTCGCCGCGGCGGCTGGACTGGGACAATTGTTCACGCACGCGGGAAGCATGGGAGATCCCCAGCAGGTTGCCATCCAGCCGAGATCCCCGACGTCTACCAATTTATCCGCATTAAAGTCAGCGTTCTTGCCGCAGGCGGTATCAGGGGTGGGGGTGACGTTATTGCCGTCCCAATAGTACATGAGCAGGGCAAGGTCGAACACGTCCACCTTGGGCTTCCCATCGGGCATTGCATCGCAATTAAGGTTGGGATCGCAATGTTCAAGCTGGCATGTCGAGGAACATCCGTCGCCGCTGATAGTATTGCCGTCATCGCACTGTTCGCCAGTTTCGATTTTTTTGTTGCCGCAGACTGGCGGCGTGATGCAATCCGTGCAATTAGCCACGGTTTCTAGGGGTGGTTCGCAAATGGTGTTATAATCGCACACAGGCTGCGCGCAAATGTTGGCGCCGTCAATCATTTTGAAGAATATATTATACGGCTCATCAGGCACGGCGTACTCAAACGCGGTGATAATGCCCTGATTGTTGGCGGCCGCTGACTGCGGATTGGTCCACTTCGACCCTTGCCGGGAACGGGTGCTCATTTGCGGCTGGCCTGCGGCCACTGACGTCGTATCATTAACCACCAAAATAGGGCCAGGAGGGTTCACAGAACCATTTGCACCCATGGTCACATAATACGCAATCGGCCAACGCATCTCCTGACAATTATCAGGAGTGCCGCCGGCTACTGGATCAATTCTGCATTGGGAAGCGCAATCGCGCACCACATCCTCGCTGCCCGCGCCATGCGGTCCGCCGGGTGACGTGTCCTCGCACCAATACGCCATCAGATCCTGCCCGTTATGCTTATTCCTGTAACCAGTCCATGTGAGGTAAGGGGTGCCGCGCGCGTCCACGATAATGTCAGTCTGGAGGTAGTCGCCGTCAATATGCTGGGGCCCCACTTCATTGGGATTGCTGACGGTATTTTCTAAAATTTTCGTCACGTTCGTGAGGCTGTTTGTCCCCCAGAGATAGTAGAGGCCAAATCCCCACCCCATTTCCCCGGCGCCAGACACGTTATCTCCCGCCCACTGCGCAGAAATATCCGAAAAGTTGCTCGCGCTCTCATTGGAGGCATTATGCACATCCACGGGGTTTCCAATGCCCCCATTCACGCGGCCATACCATAACCCTGCGCCCGCATCAAATACTGACCACTGGAAATGCACGTCATCATTGCCGTCTACCGCAATGCCGCCATTGCTCAATTTGGATCCGGTGTGCACGGTCGTCCCCTGCCGAGAAGAATATGAAAATGGGCCTGTGTCAGAATCAAAGTCGACGAAGGCCACTTTCCAGCCGCCTGTTTCATCCGAGTACGATACAAACACGCGATCAGCGTGATTCACCGCGATTCTCGGCTTGTCGATTCTCCCGTCCATGGTAATAAGCGTGGCACCGCCCGTGCCGAAACGAGCCTGCCCCGCACTGTCAACCTGATTGTACCCTATGGCATCCCAGCCCGTGCTGCCCATGATTTGATACACGATATGCGCCCTATTGTGACTATCGACTGCCACGCGGCTCCCCCATCCCGCGCCGATCTTCTGTTCCGCGGAAATGCCTCCCGCGCAGCTCCAGGTGCGATAGCACACCGAGCTGCCAGCGCGAGGATAATCAACATCATAGTCAGGATAGAAGCTGCTGGAAAAATTCCTTCCGCAATCATAAGTAATGTGGATTTTTCCCGTCGTATCCATGGCAACCGCCGGCGCGCGGCCCAAACCCATCTTGCACAGGCTGTTCTCTGAATTACACCACTCGAATCCCGTACCGCCTCCACCCTCTATCTGACAGGTCGAAGAACAACCGTCACCCGCGATAATGTTACCGTCGTCGCATTGTTCCGGGCTGCAGATGTCGCCGTCGCCACAGCCGGTATTATTGGTACAGTCGTTGTGGCAGGCATCGCAATTGTCTGCATTACCGTCATCGCACTGTTCGCTTGCTTGATTCACACTCCCATCTCCGCACACAGGCGGCGGCGCGCCGCACGCGACGCTTGATGCGCATTGCGTTTCCACCGCGCACGCCGCGGGCGTGCACGTTCGCGTTTGACAGATTTCCGTAGAAGCGCAGGTCCGCCCGCCACAAGTTGCACCACAACCAGGCTGGTCGGTCCATGCGATGCAGGAGCAGGCAGGACCTCCGCTTAAATCTAAACCAAGAACCAAGGTCGGATATTTTATCCAGCGGTCGCACTGATTGCGCGAATTGTCGCAATAACGTCCGTAATTCATGTTAAAATTCGGGTCGGTGATGGTCGGTACAACAGAAGGATTCGAGCTTAATAAGCCGGTGTTCATGGCATAGTACGCGATCTCATAAACGCCGGAATATGCCAGCCAATCCGCATTGACGGTCGCGGGATCCGCAATGCAGTCATTCTGGTTAGGATAGCTTCCCGAGCCAAACGTGCCATCCCCATTGTCTTCACAATCATGGTTCCAGTGATCATTATAAAAACTGGCGCCTAAGGCATTCAAATCATTTGTTTGATACAGAGGGGCGTAAAAACTGTATGAGAGAGAAAGTTTAGGGGCAGTGGAAAAAAGATTCTCATAGCCGTTGCGCGCGGCAACCGTTGAGGTAAGGCTGAATGCGTTCAATGTCAATAAGTTATGCCAAATTTCGTTACACGCATAATAATAATCGCAGATATTGCCATTGCTCCCAACCATCTGATTTATGAGATAACTCGTATTCGTGCCATTTGCCGCACCGTTGACCGCGTAGTTCACCAGCGCAGTATCGTCTAACGCAAGACCTGAAAGGATCAGCGCCAAATCATCCCATGCTTTTTGATTGCTCAAATTATTATTTAACTCGTGCCGCTCCTTGATATATTTCACTGCGTCATCCGCATCATCACCGTCCTCATCATTCAGCCAATTAAGCACTTGCTGCTTTTCACCGGCAGTAAAGCCCGCGTTATTATAAAGCAGGTCGTATGCCAGCGCGACATTGATCACGACCGAGTCAGCCGGATGCGAATGATTCCAGCCGGTGAAGGTGGCGTCCACATAGCGCATGGTTGCCTCATTCGTCCACAGCAACAGATGGTGTTCTGCCTTGTTATAAATATTTACATCGCCCGACAAGATATAGGCGAGCGACAAACGCGCGAGCCTTGTGCTTCCCTGATCGGCCTTGCTTTTAAATTCATTCCAATCCATGCTCGTATCCCACACATCCGGTTCATAAGGGATGCCATTGGCCTGCGACATTAATAAATTAAACTGATCTTGCCACGTCCACGCGTAATCAGTGGTAAAACGGGTTGCCGCGCTAATATAACCGCTCACGCGGTCAAAATCGCTCTGGTTGGCGATAAAGTATGGGTGCACCGCGCCCACCTGCGCCATGCGGACGATGGATTCGCCCGCGACCACGCCTTCCGAAGGCCAATAAAAGATTTTGGAAACTTGTTCGGTAATGCCGCTTAAGGACGCGAGCGCATTGCCCGCAATGATGAATGCGGCGATGGAGAATGAGAGGTAAAAATATTTTTTCATAAACGTTGTTTAAACTATCCTACACGACTCAATGACTTAATGACTTTCATAGGACGTCTGCGTCATCAGCCCTGTAGCGTCGGAGTTCATCTCCGACCGTTTTAAATCTGTAGCGTCATAGCTTGCCTACGACTCGTGGGTGGTAGATAAACTGCCACGCTACAATCTATCATCCACTTGTAGCGTCGCAGCTCGTCTGCGACCGATCAACTGACTCACGATATAACGATTCAAAATCATATCGTTCTTGTTCAGGATTATTCATGATATAGGATCGAATCTTCCCTAACGCACGTTCATTCCGAATCACGTGTTCCCAATACCCCTTCTGCCATAACCTCCCCTTCCCACCAAGCTGCCAAAAACCTCTCGTAGTAATGGATTTATACGCTTGGAGAATTTTCGGTAGAGATGTTTCCGTGTGTGGTATCCATACTATCATGTGAATGTGATTTTCCATTACTATAGAAGTATCGATCTTAATAGAAAAGCGTACCTCCATTTCTCTTAAACGTTCGGCTACTGAATCTTTTAAAGGTCCCTTGATTATATGGGTGCGATCATGGGTACAAATGGTTATAAAGTATAAATACGATCCTTGATAATCAAAACCCTTCATCCTCAATGCCTTATGGAATACCATACGGTTATAATGCCCACCTGTAGCGTCGTAGCTTGCCTACGACGGTGTGGCCAGACCAGCTGCCACGCTACATTAAATCTGTAGCGTCAGAGCTCGTCTCTGACAATTTCAATACGTAGCGTCAGAGCTCGTCTCCGACTCACATTCGTAGCGTCGCAGCTTGTCTGCGACTCAACCGATCGTGTGGCCCCGCCTGGGCGGGGCCACGCTACCATGTGTATTGAATTATACTATGGACTCTCGTACGCTCCTATATCATATCCACCCCCGCAGATCTTGTGTCATTTAACCGCCTGACAACTCTCATTCGTCTGGCACACCAAATCCCCCGCACAGCCGCAGGCGCCGCACTTGTCAACCAGCGCGCCGTCCATGCAGACCTTGGGTTTAGTGGAGGAACAATTGCCGTAGGGCGTCTGGTCGCTGCAGTACAGGCCGCTGCTTGACGCGTGACAGGCGCCGTCATTGTAGCAAGAGAGGTCTCCGGCGCAGAGGCAGCGCGCGCAATTGCTCACCAATACTCCGTTATTGCAATATTGCGGCTTGTTTGCGGAACACGCGCCGCTTATCGTGCCGTCGCTGCAGCTGGTCGTCTCCGGCGATCCGCAGGCGCCGTCGGAACGGCAAACCAAATCCCCGCTGCAGCCGCACACGCCGCATTTATTAACCATAGCGCCGTTATCGCAATATTTTGGTTGATCATACGGCAGGCATTCACCAGCTGGCGTGCGCGCGTTGTCATTGCAGAAAATCGGGTTAGCGCCAGGTTTACAACTACCGTCTGCTTGGCAGATCAAATCGCCGGGACAGCCGCATTTGGCGCAGTTATTAATATGCGTGCCATTATAGCAATAGGCCAGATTAGCGTTGCACTGGCCATGAAGAGTGCCATCGCCGCAGTTGCTTTGATTTGGCTGGGTGACGGGCAGTGGGCCAGGATTGGGTTCATAACCCACTTTGTCTGATTTGTCTACCGCGTGGAGACCATACCACCAGGTACCGTTCGGCGGATAGTCGGTGGCTTGGCCTTTGTGGTATTGGACATTCTGGCTGGAAAGGTCTACGCGCAGATTCTTCAATTCCTGCCAGTTGCAACCGGATTTGTTCGTTTGATTGCAGTCGGCGGATTCATACTGTGCGCGGTAAATCTCAATCTGTTTTAAGTACTCATTGCCAACTGCTTTGACCTGCCACGATACGTTGGCAGAGCCAGGCACCACCCCAAAAGCTGCCACCACGGGAGCGTTAAGAACGACCACCTCGGTGCTGCCATATTCATATGCACCCATATCATACCCGCTGCCGTAGGGCCGTAAGTGCATTTCCAAATCATAATTCACCGACACCGTGGTGCCACGGTCAATCGCGGGACTTCCCGCTTGCAAGTGAAAATCGGCTCCTGCCTTATTCACAAAGAGAGGATTCGCATCTTGAGAATTGCACCCTTGAGTTACCAAGGAGCACATGAGTGCGAAACTGCTATACGTCGTGCTCTGGACGGTAATAGTGCCTTGATAGAGAAGGTTGTATTCAATCGTCATGGATCCCTCGCTGTGCACTTGGGCTGCGTTCGTATTTCTCATCCAGAAACCTGCATTGATGATGTTATTCTGGACCACGTTGTCTCTGCCGGAAAGCACAAACGTATTGGAGCGAGTGGGACCAGTGGAAAGGGTATTATTATATACTTGATTATTAAACCCAGTAATAGTGAGGCCATTGCTATTATCGTAAGTCAGGTTATTGCGGACCGTATTATTCTGCGATTCATTGCCGGGAGAGCCTGCGCTCCCGAACTGACCGAGCTTAATGGCATCGTTATTATTGTAAATAATATTATTCTCAATAATCGCGCCCTGCACCCCTTCCAAGCCGTCAATGCCGTCTTCCGGATGGTTATTATAAATATAATTGCCTCTGACCAGCGCATTTTCCGAATTCCATAAGAATATCCCGTCACTGCCGCTCACCCCTTGGTTGTCATGGATGCGGGAATTAAGGATTTGCGCGCCTCTCGCGTCCTGCGCCACCACGCCCCTGCCCCGGGTCGCCACGCCCACGCCTGACACTTCTACGCCGTCCACAATGGTATTACTCCCGAGCCAAATGCCGCTGTTATTGCAGTCTTTCACGGCAATGTCGGAGAGGGTGAGGTATTGCGAATCGCGGAAATCCACGCATACGCTATCACTCGCGCCAAGGCCGCTCCCGTCTATGGTCACCGCTTCTGCAAGATAATTTCTGATGGTGATGGGACTGCCTGTGAGGCCGCTCTTCGTGCCGCTGTCAACTAATTCATTATAAGTGCCGGTGCGCACATTGATAATATCACCCGGCGCCACTTGCGCATTATTAAATGCAAACTGAATAGTTCTCCAAGGATTAGTGATGGTGCCGTTGCCCGCAGTATCGCTTCCGGTGGTTGCGACAAAGAATTCATCGGCTGCTGCCACAAGCGTATCGCAAGTGCCCGTACAGCAATAAGTGCCGAAAGCGCAGTTAGCGCCGTTATCAACGCTGCAGTTCGTATAGGAGCCGCATGTCTGCGCGCGACAAAGGTCGCAAGTGCCGCCTGCACCGCCGCTCCCTCCGCTCGTCGCAGGACAGCTATTCACGCATGCGGGCAACATGGGCGTCCCCCAGCAAGTAGCCATCCAACCAAGATCCCCGACGTCCACCAGTTTGTTTGCATCGAAATCCGCATTCTTTCCGCACGCAGTATCGTCGGTGGGTAATGTGCTATTCTTATCGTCCCAGTAATACATGAGGAGCGCCAAGTCAAACACATCAACATTGGGCGCGGTATCGCAGTCAAGGTTGGGATCGCAGGTTTCTAAGTGGCATATCGAAGAGCAGCCGTCGCCGTTATCCACCGCCTCACAGACGTTAGGGGTGCCTACCCTGCAGCCGTCATCGCACTGTTCATATTGCTCTAGGATGCCGTTGCCGCAGACGGGTGGCGGAGGGCAATCCGTACAATTAGCAGCGGTTTCTCCTGCTGCTGCTTCGCATATTGTGTCATAGTCGCACACTGGCGGCGCCACTATCGCATTACCGGTATACACGAACTTCACCACATCGGCAATCATGTATTCACTGCCGCCTGGATGGGTAAAGCGCACATACCCGACAGTGCCGGCATTATAACGATGGGTGCTTCCTATCCGATTCCACTGGCCGTAATTCTGCTGCTGATTGATGTTCACGGTCTCTGTGCCGTCAGCGCTCACAATTTCAACCGGCAGGCTGATCACTTCACTAAATGAACCTGCCGCATTGCCGCGCCACCCATGCCATTCATAAATATCATAATCTCCTCCTGCCCCGATCGTGGGGCGGAACGTGGCGGTATTGCCGGCGGCTTGGGTATATACCATGGGATATCCGTCATTGATATCAGCCGCAAACCAGTTCGCTAAAAATTGCACATAATAAGGGTTGCCTGCGCCGTTTTCATCGCGAGAACCCCACTCTTCCTGCCATTTGCCCGTCCCTCCAAGTTCCACGGGCTTGCTGCCGGGCGACGTATCGTCATGACGGCCGTTCCCAACGAGAATTTCGCTGATCGCGGCATAATTCTGCTGGTTCACCAGTACTATGCCGTCGCCCGTGGCAGGAACTTCTGAACCGTTTCTATCCACCGTATACGTGCCCGCTAATGTTACCTCGCCAAATGAAGCGTTGTTATTGACGCTTGGATCTTGGCCTCCGATAAAACGGTAATAAGGTCCGGTGTATCCAGAGAGCCCGCTGATATCGCCCTCGCGCACCGTGAGCGGCTCGCCTGTCGGATTCACAATCGCCGCGCCCCGTTCAAAGAAACGCACATACGGGCAATACTTGGGGCAGCCCCATCCAGGGTCAGGGCACGGATCCTTGCATAGCGAGGTCAGCTCATGCCGGCCGCCAGCCACAGGCTGGCCTAAATCCAAATCAAATTCATCATACCAAAAACAAACATTATTTCCTTCGCCAATACAGCGGCCGTAATACGCGCCGCCCGCCAAAGTCATCGCCAAAGTATACCGCATTTTCGCGAAATTATTTTGGCCGTCGTTCCGCCATGCGTCCTCGCTTCTGCCTACGGTGGATACATAATTTACCAATGAAGGCTTTTTGCCATTGTCGTCCCAATCAATAAGGATCCTCATCATGTCGCGGAAATCGGGCGGGTTCTCAAACATGAACCCGTCCACTACCTGCTTGAAATTATTCGGCGGCACGGTATCGCCGATGGGAGGGCCGCCGTCGTTGATCACCACGTACCAGGAAGATTTCCCGGAAATTGCCCTGCCCCGCTCATGCTCTTTATTCATTCTGGCGTCGTATCCTGTTCTCCAGCGAGTGTTGATCTCTGTGACATTGTCGCTCGCGCATGAATTGCCGTACTCAGTGACATCCGCCTCGCCGTTCTCGTCAAAATCCAATCCGCCCCATGAGCGATGGCACGTGCCGCAAAGCTCGCACGGCGCAAACCCCGACCTCCCGTCAGGATAAAACACGCCGTCGAAATAGGTAAGGTCTGCTAGGGCGAGCCCATCATATCCTCCGTTGCCGTTCGTGTTGGTAATGTCCCAGTTGCCCGCTGCCGGCTTCGTATAATTTCCCAACCCTCCCTGCCAGCCGCACTTACTGCCGTCAGACGCGTAGTGCGCATAATAACTCCCCGTTCCCATATAATCTTCGGGCGCGTTCGGCACCAAGCCAAGCAATGGCCCGGTAAATCCAAGCGTAATCGTATTTGGATTATATCCTTTGATCTCCCGCGCAAATTCCTGCATGAACCCGTCCTGCAGGCTGCCGAGAGAGAACGCGACTGCGTCATACTTTGACCAAATAAGGGGCGCTGCGCCATCGGGAAAATCACTGCTCGTGCGCCTGCTCTGCGGAAAATCCGCCCCTTGGCGCATAAGCTTGGGAAATGACGGCCCTGCCGCTCGCGCGTAGGCGGCATTAATCGTGAACAAACCTGCCACGCGCCCCTGCGCCAGTGCGGCGCTTTGATGCACCCCCTCTGCCGTCTCCCCCTTTGTAAGGGGGAGAACGAGTGGGGGTATCATTACCTTGGACACCTGTGCGGTAATGCCGCTTAAAGCAGCGATTTCATTTCCCGCGAAAATAAAAAACGCCACAAAAAGAGCGGCTTTTACTTTAAAGCGGGAGGGGAGGTTTGTGGATTCACGGTCCTCTCCATTCATAGCATGGAATCTGTAATGGAGTATGAGGGTGTTGAATGGCATTACTATATCATAATTTCTCCCCAACCACAACCACACCAACGGTTGTGTTCGCAGGTAATCGACACCCCCACCAAACCTCCCCCTATAATGGGGGAGGACAAAATTGCGTACTGTTCTCCCCCTGAAAGGGGGAGATGAAAGAGGGGGTTTCACATCAATATTCTCCAGACCAACCACAACCCCGTCCCGCATATGCGGGACGAGGTTATTCAATACTTCAGTGTTCTCACTTCAGTATCTTTCAGTGATACGCCTCCTTCTGTGCTTTTCAGTGTGCACTCTTCAGTGTACTTCAGTGCCCACAATCAGTGTCACTGCTAGGGCTGCTACTGCACCGGCTGCGGCTGGGTGGGCGGCGGGGTCTGCTGCTGGCCTGTTGCTTGTTGCGCTTTATACTCCACGATGGATTTCACGACCGTGGACTCGGTGGTGAGATCTTCCCAGAAGAGGATATGTTCGCGATTGATCTTCATAAAATCTTCTGGCCGATGGAGCTCCGTGCCGAACTTGATGAGCACGAGCTGCTGTTGTTGCGGCTGCTGCACGCTGCCCACGGTCCCCGTGGTCGTGGCGTTTGCTGCCTGTTGAATTTGCTGCACCTGCAGGTAATAAATCTCTTCGAGCGTAGGGTACGCGCTTTCGGCATTGCTTAAATGCCCGAAGTACACCTGGCCGTTCGTTATAAATACTGCCTGCCATTTACCTTCCTCTTTGCTCAAGTCTTTCAGCTCTTGGGCAACTTGCTGCCCTACCTTCGCTTTTGGCACGCCGGGGATCTTGACCGACGTATAGCGGCCTATTGCCCAGAGCGCAATGAGCGCGACGACGACAACGAGCACGATGACTCCTCCTGAAAAAGGAGATTTCTTTGCGGGGGTATCCCCTTGCGAGGTTCCCCCTATTGATGTGGGTGTGTTAGGTGTGATATCCATAAGACCTTTTTAACGCTTGGCACCAGTAATTAGTAATAAAATCTCCCGCGTTTCGCGTAGGAGACAACCCCGACGCAGGTCGGAGTCATTGGTACCACGCACTTATACCAATAGAATTCGTATGGCTTAACTCGGTTCGTTCAGTGAGGTTCAGTGTAGCTTTCAGTGTGCTTCCGTGTATCAGCTTACCGCACTGAAATGCACTGAATACGGACACTGAAAACACTGAAATGATGTGATTTCTATGTTTATTTCTGTGTTCGACCTTTATATTTTAGCATAAAATAACGGAATTGGCCTGTGGATAGCTGTGACACGGAAATACTCTGAATACCTACACTGAAAACACGGAATACAAAAATGAAAGAAGCTGAAAACTCTGAAATTTAATGCACCCTTCTTATAATCTCAACCTTGGGGTGTGCGCCAAAATTAACCAATAAGCCAAGTCTATACTTTGTCCCGTTTAAATAATGCCAGAACTGATCAATGTCATCTCTGTGTAAAAATGGTTTGGCCTTAATCTCAACCACTATTATACCGTCTACCACAAAGTCGGGCGCATAAACTCCGACTTTTTTCTCTTTATAAACCACGTTTACCCTGTTTTCGTGAGTAAAAATAATATTCTTATCCGTAAATTCTTTTTTCAGCGCTTCATGATACACTTTTTCCTTGTGTCCATTACCAAGAGTTTTATAGACTTCAAATACGCAACCCCTGATTTTATAGGTTAACTCCTCATGCAAGAAATTTTTCACTTTGTTAATCATACAATCTTCAGTGCATTTCAGTGCTATTCTTCGGTGTTCTTCAGTGCCACTCTTCAGTGTATTTCAGTGCCACTCTTCAGTGTATTTCAGTGCTACACTTCAGTGTCATTCAGTGCTACACTTCAGTGTTCTTCAGTGTGTTACTTCAGTGCCACTCTTCAGTGCATCACCTGAATTTAACATTCGGCACGCTGCTCACGGTATTCACTGAAAAAGTCCCGGCAGTGCCCGCCGAACAGCTTGCCCCGTCATCGCACACAAAGGCCCAATAGTCGCGCGTCTGGCCGGCATCGCCGCCAACCACGTCATATGCCACACTTTCAGGGTCAAGCGTAGTGAACGCCGTGGATGATGCCCATGACCCGCCGCCGCAGATTTGGCTCGTCAAGGAATTGGTCTTACAAATTTTTACCTTCACCGTTTCCCCCGAATCCGCGTCGTTCCAGTCAGTGATAAAAGTCACTGAACGGCTTGGGTTAGTGGGATCAGGCGTGTCGGAGGCAGAGGTGATGGTAGGGGCAGAATTTGTTGTTAAATCTGCTATGGTGTCTCCTAACAAATCATAGACCACATCCACCCGATATGCGCCATAAATTCTTTCATTCGACATCATATTGGTATAGACCCAAAATAAATCGCCGCCGGTGGTATTAAACTGGGTAGCCGCGCCCCATGAGGTCATGCCGTCCGTTGACTTTTTATAATACGCGGTCATGGCAGTCACCGCCGTGCCTTCCAGATACGCAACATAGAGATCGCCAGTATTTTCATCAATAGCAATATCAAAATTTAACATGGTGTTACGGTCGGTCACCACATTAGTTTTACTGGTCCACGAACCGCCGCTATACACTGCGGTGCGAATATCAGCGATGCTCGCGCCAGCCACATCAGCTCCGTAGGTGAGGTAGATGGTATTGTCGCTCCTTTTCACGGTGGCGGCAATAGATTCCTGATAGACTAAGCTCTCCACGGCGGTGGTGTCAATATTGGTCCAGCTGACCGACCAGGCGCTGCTTGCAGAGGTATAGACTTTCGATTGTATATCATCGGCTGATACATCATCACGAATTAATAAGACATCACCCGACGCCAACGGCAGCAGCCGAATATAATCATTAACCTGCTCCAAAGGCGAAGTAGCCTCGGAAGCGACCCAATTTCCTGCGGTACCGCAAGTCGCGGAACATTTTTTGACATGTGAACCCGGGGAGTTGTTTGCATCGCTTAAGCCAATATAGAGCACGCCACCAGTAGCCTTCGTAATGGCAATATTATCGCTTTGATTTATACTCGCGGCAAAATCAAACACAATCGTATCGCCGAGCTGGCTATCATCGGCGGTATTCAACCGATCATAAATGATATCATCCGCGTCAGCGTCCTCAAAAACCATGTGAATATAATTGCCAGTGTCGTCTCCCGGAGTCCAGCGGTCATACCAAATCGCAGCGCCGTTGCAACTCGTACCGCTGCACACGGCAACCGCCACACCCCAGCTCACTCCTCCATTCGTCGTTTTCGAATAGACATACGTTGCGTTGTTGCCATCGACATAAAACATGTAGCCGATTTGATCTGAAATGAACACCATAACCGGCTTGTTTTTGCCGCGTAAATCAGTACCAGTGGTTGATGCATCAATCGTCGCTTCCGCATCCACCGCAATCTGCCATCGTCTTGCTTCTTCAAAATAAGCCTGCCCTGAGCGAGTCCCGACCTCGGTCGGGACGAGCCGAAGAGGCCCCAGCATATAAAACTGCGGAGAAATCACCGGGGATTTGTAGACATAGGAAAGCTCGTAGGCCTGCCCGGCGCGCCAATCAACGTCCCATGCAATAGCCTTCCCTCCTCTGTCTGTGGTATATATCTTATATGACTTATACGATATATGCGCCTTATCCCTTGTTTCCTGGACCGCAAACGACGCGGGCACTCGCTCTTCAACGGTTCCTTGAAAATCTTTTTCGGGGGTAATGCGTATCGTCACCGGATACTCATGTACCGGATAAATCCTAGTCGCGGTCATGCGCTCAATATCAAACGGAACCGATTCTTTGACTTCAAAATAATCCTCAATCGTATAAGTGCCATTTTTGGTCGTGGCAGTGAGTGTCATTTGATACACGCCCGGCCCGCCCACGACATACTCCGCTTCATAATCCGGCCTGCTCGTCACCCGCTTCTGCCGGCATTCGTCGTTCACGCGGATGCGTCCATCTTCGGTTCCTAAATTTTGGATTTTGGATTTTGTCCCGCCCCTTGATTCTAATTCTCGGAGGTAAGCGGGATCCCGCTGAGGCGGGAGATTTTGGATTTGCAATGCCACTTTGGCATTGCATACCATATTCCCCCGCTCATCAAGAACCGCGAGGGCGAGCTTGGCGGTTTCTCCCGGGCGGTAGATGGATTTATTGGGGTTCACGGCCAGCACGCCCCAAAGGAAATCTTGCTCAATGCGACGAATGCCATGAGCAGTATTTATTTCGGCTTGAAGGTGGTATTTCCCCGGACGGAATTGAGAGCTCTTTTTCTGCGTTATGGCAATGGCGTATTGATCATTTTCCTGTTGGGTTATGCTCATTTCTATCTCATGGTTTATGCGTTCGCCTCTCGGCCCGGTTATCTCCACATGAGACTCCAAAAGTTGCTCGCCCGAAGAAAGGGCGCGCGCCTCGGCAGCGGAAATGCCAAGAGGAATGACCACGGGGGAAGAGGCAGAAAACATGGGTAAACGGCTGCGGGATACCCTAGCATTGTCATTTATTTTTTCTGGTTTATTAGCAACAATAATCACTGCCGCAATAACAACTGCGGCTGCTATGAGACCGATAAGAATGGCTTTCTTACGAGTAAAATTACTTTTAATGTTGCTAAACATACTTTTCATTTATGACTGCAGATTTCAGATTGACGATTGATTTTTGCGTTACTCGCACTGGTTTTGCGAGAAGTGACCATAATAGCTGTAAGCTCGTTTGTTTCCTTCAGCAATGGATCGACTAATTTTTTAGGCATTAATTCACTTTCAATAATGAGTTCTAACCAAAAGGCGGATTCGTCGATTTCCTCTATCACAGTTCCAATTTTTGCGATAAATTCAGCTACAGAGCGAGCACGACACGCCGCCCGATAATTGGCGCCAACCGATGTTCCAGAACGAAACAGCTGATTGCCCATCACTCTGCCCTCAGTGGTGTTCGGCAAAGCTTTCACTAATTTGACCACCCTCAAAGCGTACTTTCTTAAATCTAAAATTATCTTATCTTTAAACCACCACGCACTTTTACCCCGTTAGAGATAGGAAGCGCTTCAAACGATTCTTTAAATACCTCTTCCCATAACCGGACTTCAAATATTTTTCCCTAGCTCTAGCATCTTGCTCGTTTAAGCATGCTTCATAGTAAATCAGTCTAAATGGCCCGCGACCTCTAGTCGATACAACCTTCCCGGAATTATGATCTTTGAAGCGCTTCCGTAAATCATTTGTTGAACCAGTATAGCATTTCCGATCTTTTAAACTTTGTAAAATGTAAGAGTAATACATAAATAATCTCTAACGGGGTGAATATTCGGCACTTTATCGCACTTTAAGTCCCCCGCGCACTTTAATGTTAGGAATTACGCTTGCGCCATTCACCGAAAACGTCCCACTTGTCCCTGATGAGCAATTCGCATCATCGTCGCAGACGAACGCCCAATAATCGCGTGTTTGTCCCGCATCGCCCCCTACCACGTCATACACGAGGTTTTCAGGGTCAGCAGTAGTGAACGCGGTTGACGATGCCCACGACCCGCCGCCGCAGACTTGGCTGGTCAGGGAATTTGTTTTGCAAATTTTTACCTTCACCGTTTCCCCCGAATCCGCGTCGTTCCAGTCGGTAATGAAAGTCACCGAACGGTTCGGATTGGTCGGATCAGGCGTATCAGACGCCGAGCTCACTGATGGCGCAGGCACCGACTCATCTGCGCCAATGTCCCAGGTATTCGCGCCGGTAGGACGGGTCTCGTTGTCAATATCAGTCGTGAAAGTAGCGGAAAGATCGGATCCTACATTCAAAGAACTCGCGCCTGTCTTCAGGTGCAAATTTTCCGAGCCCAAAGTGGTAGTGGTAAAAGTTGCCGCCGCAGTCACATTGTCCAGCGAATTGGCGCCGGGCGAAGTAGTATCGGAGGAAGCGTTGTAGTTTGAATCAGCACTCCACGAGCCGACGTTCGTGTAAAAACTACTATTAGTATTAGTAATCGCTAGATTATTTTTCACCACTACATTACTAGCATTATCAGCGACAAACCCATAGCCTCCACTCGTAGCTGGTAAATATACTGTATTGTTATAAATATTAATAGCACTAGACCAATAAGCCGCAATCCCATAACCAAAAGCCGCTTCTTGCGTACCAGAATAAATAAAATTATTGTAAATATTATCAGATCCTCCGGTGTCATAATGTCCAATTCCCGTAGAGCTCCCATAATACACATTATCATGAACCAAATTATTTCTTACAGTAGAATTGCTCTCGCTAGACAAACGAATGCCATTAAAATATTGCGAATCCTGCCCATAATCCGTTATCTCCAACCACTCCACGATAGAATAATCATCCTGCACTAAGATGACGTGCCCAGCGGTCGTGGGATCAACCTTGGCTCCTGTCCCTGCCGTTCCCGTGTGCCGCTGGCCCGATGCCACCGAAAGCCACATATAGCGGGTGGCATCGGTTGTTGAGCCGTCGATGGTCACGCCCGCGGTAAATGTGGAATCGTTGTAGCATTCGCCTTTTTCCACGGTGTTGGCGGTAACTAAATTGCCGTTGCGCGCTGTCTCCCAGGCTTGGATGGTGGAATAATTGCGCGAGGAGGTGCCGATAGTGTAGGTATTCGTGGTCTGGGCAAACGCTGGTCGAATTACTCTATCCCACGCGCGCGCCAGCCACGATTTCCTTTCTTCAATCCTTTTAGCCAGCCGCTTATCTTGAGGGACAATTGATTCATCTCTTAAATCTTTCAGTGCGATTCCGTGTTCGCCTTCAGTGTGTTTCAGTGATTCAAATGTTACCGCAAAATCCTTCTTCTTAATCACCTCATCAACGGACAAGGCAGTCGCGTCCAATATGGGATGGTCCTGTCCGCGATCCCTGAACACTTCTATTAAACCATCTTTCGCAATTTCTTCTTCTGTGCCGTCCTTATTGTTTTTCAAAGCCTTAACACGGCTGTCGCTTGTTAAGCTCGCATAATCAATGCCGTACTCCCGCGCGCCTTCTAACTGCGGCGTTTCGCTTTTCACAGGAGGTCTCCCTTCTTTCATCGCTTGAGTGGCTTCTTTCTTGTTAATGCTGGTAAATTTCTTGATCAGTTTTTCTCGCTCCTCTGCGGCCATCTTTGGTACGCGGACAATCACATAATCCCGGTATTCCATATCGCCCCACGGCCAGCCCATGGGCTTCACCAATACCACATCGCCGTCTTTGGCATTGCCGGGTTCATCGCCATTTTGGCCAATCTTAACCAACACTTCGTCATATTCCCTCACCGTCATCGGTGGATCAAGCACTAAAGGATATTTTACTGCTTCCAATTGCTTGGGGTCATGCGCCTCCAATATCAACCCATCCGTCCTATCTGACTTATCCGACCTATCCCACCGGTAGTGATACGGTATCTTCTTTCCCCTCGCGTCAATCGCGATGGGATAGTCCAAGGTAAACAGCTCCTCTCCGGTCTCTTTATTCATTACGGCAATATACATTCCACCCTCGTCCCGGAGCTCAATCTCGCCCACTGCGCTCAAATTCTTTTTCAGCTCAAACTCAAACCTCTTAGCCGCCTGTTCATTTTTAATGTAAATAAATTCCTTCACTTGTCCGTCAAAAGTATGGAGCTCCACGTCAATCCCCGGCATTACCTCGCTCCACCGCACTTTATTATCCTTTGCTTCCACCCGGCTGAAATCCCCGCCCCTCATCTTGGTAAAAAGCTGCAACATACCCGACCTATCAGACTTATCCGTCCTATCCGACTTATTCCCTCCCACCGCCCCAAACCCCACTTGGCCGCTTGCCGCGTCAATCTTCACCGCCGACTTCACGCCTGCCTGCACTGTGCCGAGCACGGCCGCAATCGGATTCCTATTGGTCTGGTAGACATACCAAGACTCTTCCTTTTCTCTTGTTCCCATAAATACTAAAACTCCGGCGGCAATAACAAGCGCCAAGCTGATGAGCAGCGCTTGTTGGAAAGAAAGGTGAGTTATATTTTTTATCACCCTGATCATATCCATAAAATTCCGCATATTTTCGCGTTCTGTTTCGCGTTATTTATCGTACAACTCATAAGATTATCTAAGTTTCATTGTTCCGCCTTTAATCTTAATCGTCCCGCTGTTGAGCTTCATGGTGCTTGAGCCCGTTGCCGCCGGCGCCGTATACGTAAATGTCCAATAAGGGGTGTTGGATGCGCCTTCTGTGGAAGTAAAACGATTATTCGGGCCATAGAGCAATACACCGCGCTCGCCGATCGTGCCGTCATACCAGCCTTGTGCTAAAGCGGCCGCCACGCTCCAGCTGTACCAGGTATTAACCGTGGTCACATTGGTTGTGCTTTCCGCCGTGGTCTTAATATCATAATCAGTGCCATCGCCGCTGTTGTCCGCTCCGCTGTCGCTCGCATTCCCCGCGCCTACCGTGCCCCACTCGCTCGCGTCCGCGTCCCAATCGTTCCAGGTAGCGCCATCGCCGCTCGCGTTCCCTGGATCCGTATTGTCGGCAACGCCTTCGATCCAGGGTTTAAAGACGCGATACGCGGAAACATCGCCGTCCGTGGTATTTGCGTCGCAGTATAAGCTCACTGTAGCAGCCGAGATCGTCGCGTTAGCGCCCAAAGATGAAGCCACATTTTTTACTCTTATCAATATCTTCAACAACACGGTAGCATTTCTCACCGATAAAATAATAGAACCGCCTGTGTTATTGTCTGCCGCCGCGTTGGATATGCTCGCATCCTCCACATTTGTCGTCCCGCTGATTTGCGTTTCCGTATTGTGCCACAAGGTTGCTGACGGCTGTTCCTGATGAATTTTCTTAATCTCATCCATCATCACGTACTCTATGCAGTAAATTTTGTTGTCTTTCCTAAACCATTTCTGGACGACCGGCACTGCCCGAGCTTCTTCTTCACCGGGAAAATGCAGATATTGTTTGTAGAGCATAAAAGTATAACCCGCCCCTAAATCTTTAAATATCCTGTCATAGACATCGCCAATCGGCGCATCGGCATTATCCACATTCTTGAGCTCATACATCATCATATTGCCAAGAGCAATGTTCTCTTTGTTGGGAAGACTATCAAACTGGCTGACTGCGTGGTTTAAGAATCCCGGCTTAAAGTGGATCTGGTGCTGGACTTGGCTGTTGTTTTTTTTGATTTTGTAATCAACGTCAGGGAACACATTATCCCAGCCCACTGTATCCGCGTCCATATTCGGCGCCTGCCATTGGGGACTGCCGATCTCTGCCAGTTGATCTTTTGCCGTATCCAGCCACACCAGCTTCTCCAGTTTTTGGGAAACCGCATAATGAACCCCGTTCCAATTAAGGGTCACCTGCGATTCGCCCGTATCAGACACGCGGGTTTTTAATAAATCCGTCAGGTTTGAAAATGTGTGTTCGTTTTCTCTCGCCCAATTATTCTCAATTGCGGCCCAGGTGCCACTGTCCCGCTCATAGCTCGCCATCGGCCCGCCGATTCTTTTTTGGAATTTGTCAATTTTGCTTGCGTTCTGCCATCTTTGCGGTTCAATCGGCACAAAACCTTGTTCATTCACCTGCAGGGTCGCTTCAGGAATCTGCTCAATGGTCGGGTCAACCACGATGGGGTAGCGATGATTTTTAATCCAGTTCAGATCCGGCGTCAAAATCAATTTGTCGCCTTTAATCAAAACTTTAACTTCGCCTTTCTCCACGTCCATCTGCCACTCCTTACCCAAGTCTTTTTGTTCTACCATAAACGGCTTGGGAATTTTGAATATCTTTTGATGTTCTGGCAGCACTTGACGCGCCACGGCAGATGATACTTTTTTGCCATCATCCGACTTAATATCAGAAAAATCTCTTGTGGTTTTCTCGCTGAAGATAATATTTCCTTCCGCGTCTATTTCCCAAAGATAATCACTGGCGTTAATGGTATATTCAAACCGGTCCGGATGGTTCGAGCTTTTTAAAATCAAAGACTCTTTTAATTTGTTGGGGTATTTAATCTGTTCCACGTCGGTGGAGGGGTAAGCGTCGGTGTATCTTATAATGTTGGCGTTTTGTTCGTCCACCATAGCCTTGGCAGAGGCTGAAGCGTTCATTGGCCTGATTTCTAAAACGTTATTCAGCACGGCGATTACCAACGGTTCGGTGTAAACCACAGGCGTGCGGATGTCTAACGGTCGATTATTATTCAATTGTTGGACTGTCTTATCAAACCTATCCGTCCTATCCGATGGCCTGTTGGCAACAATAATCCCTGCCGCAATAACAGTTACGGCTACTATGGATAAGGTGAGAATGGATTTCTGGGTGGTGATGCGCATCATATTCTATCCGTCTTACTTACCCCGCCGAAGCCATCAAGCGAAGGCGGACTTGCCGCGCCGTAGCCTTCGGGCGAAGGCGGGTCCGTCGTATCCGACTTATCCGACTTACCTGCCCTGCCGTAGCCTTCAGGCGAAGGCGGGTCCGTCCCACCCGTGTCCACACTCATATCCGACCTATCCGTCGTATCCACCATATCCGTCTTATTCGTCTTATCCGTCATATCCGCCCTATCCGTCTTATTCGACATATCAGTCCTATCGTCCCTATCCGTCCGCCGTATCCCGTACTGCTCCTCCATGTCTTTCCAAAACTTTTCTTCCTGTTTTCGTTCTTCATCCCAAATCCTCTTGATGCGCTGTTCGTGAGTTTCATGGATCAATCCTCTCTCATCCCATTGCCTCTCGATCGCGCGTAATTGTTGATCAATCATATAAGTCGTTTGATTGATAAGGCATATCATGGCGTTGGCTGCCTTGGTCGGATTGTCCATATAGGGCTTATATGACGCATATGTCTTATCCGTCTTATATGCAATTTGCCTCACACGCGCCGCATCCACATCGTCTTTGCCCCATGTCGGCAACCCGCGCTGTCGCAGATAATCTTTATAATCTTCCAATAATTCTTTCAACGAAGCCGAGGCAATTGACAATAAATACCGCTCTGACTTGGGTTTCTGTTGTGCATTCGCAGTGCCTTCGGCAATGTTTTGCTTGCCTGACCTGGCCGCCTCTGTCATTTGCGCCCGACGGCGCTGAAGATACGGCGCAGTCATTAAGCGGCGACAAAATTCTTCAGTAAAATCAAAAATTATGGCAGCTTGTTGAAATGACTTCAAATCTTGATACATAATAATCAATCTTATCCAACATATCCGACCTATCAGACCTATCCCGTCTTATTTATCCTATTCAGCCGGCACCTCCTCCACGGGCGGCACAACCTCGGTAGGCGCTTCCTCAACGGCCGGCACTTCTGCCTCTGTTGCCGGCGCGCTTTCCGGAACAGGCGCAGCTATATTCTCCCCTTTAAGCTCAATAACATCCTGCGCATTATTCTCCGCCGGCGCTTCTTCCACTGCCGGTTCTGTCACAGGCTCCGGCGCCGGTGCCAATTTTACTTCCGTGCCATTCTGTACCTCGCTTCCGTGTATTTCAGTGTTCAAATTTCCGTGTTCTTCAGTGTGTGCCTCCACCACGCGATACTCCAGCGACGGCATCAAAATTAATTCTGAAGCAGACCGTGCTATTCCCATCACCTGTGCGGCATATCCTGCCTGTTCAGGACTGCTCGTCGCCAAGGCCACCAACGGCCTATCCGCATTGTCATCATCAGAGCCTAAGTCGAAGGGCGACCTATCCTGCCACTCGCGCCTCAACCAATCCTCCGTCGAAGTACTCGCAAGGTAATACCTGCTCCCTACCACCAACCTTTCCCATCCCCGGATAGTCCCCGCCGTCGCCACTTTCACTCTGCGCGCCAGTCTCCCGCTTCCGTGTTTTTCCGTGTCCACATTTCCGTGTTCTTCAGTGTCCACTACAAATTCCTCAATCTCAACGACTAGCCCGATCGCAGGCTCAAACTGCTGATCGCCCGCGGTGACCTTCATGACGGCATTCTCGCCCGCGATTCTCACCGCATCGCCTATTTCCAAAGTAAACGCGCTAGTGGTCGCAATCCCCTCGCTCCCCGGCACCCACGTATCCGTCGTGGTCGCACCTTTCACTTCAGTGTTATTCAGTGTGTCACTTCCGTGTATTTCAGTGTTTTCAATCAATTCGTAGAAGGTACTCACCAACGCTCCCTCCAGCTCCAAGTTCCCCCTGATCACGCTTGACCCTGCCACTTTCAGGCTTCCCCCGATCTCCACATCACCTTTCACCACCAGCGTCTCCTCAACCACCGCAGAACGGACTGCGAGCGTGCCGCCCACCACCACCGCCCCTCGCACTTCCAGGTTCCCTCCATACGTCGTCACCGCAGCCACGACCGTCAATGCCCCTTCCTCATTCGCCCCGCTCACCTCCAAAATATCCGTCCTATCAGACCCGTCCATCACTACTATTTCACTATTGTCACCCTGAGCCTGTCGAAGGGTGGCATTTGGCATTTCCTCTGTGGTATTATTCCGCACTGCGAGCAACACCGTTACTACGCTCGTCGAGGCGGTCGCAAAATCCTCTTCCTCCATCGCCACGCCCACCGTGCCCGCATCCGCAAATGACGCTTTCTTGGCATGCCCTAACAAGGACGCAGTCGTCAGCAAATCCCCGCGCCGGATCACGCCTCCCTCGTCCGACACCTTCACCGGCACCGTGCCCGCAACCGCGACCGGCTCGCCGCTTTCACCGCGCTTCAGGATGCTTGCCGGATCTGTCGAGATCACGCCTGCGATATCATTCGCGTCTGCCCTCCACGAAAGCCTCACCTTCGCCGTCCCCGTGCCGTCAATCACCACCACATCACCGGGTTCAGGCTTTCTCAATATTCTGTGTCCTTCAGTGTCCACATTTCCGTGTGTTTCCGTGCTCAACTCGCCCATCCCCACCATCCCCTCGAGCACGCTCATTTTCTCGGCAATGTCCCCCTGCGGCGTGGAAATGCCTCCCGCGAAGTACGCCATGCCGCTCACTTCCAAACGTCCTGTCACAAACACGTCGCCCGATTGCGGGTTCTCAATCGAAGTGGGGCTCAAGAGAATAGTTGAGGTCGCCTGCGGCAAGCTCCCCACCCCAAACTGCGTATATCCTTCCACTAACAATCCCTCAATTTCCGACCTACTTGCCGCGCCGAAGCCCTCAGGCGAAGGCGGGTCCGACCTATTACTCAACCCAATCGGCGCATCTGCCGTTCGTCCCAACATAATCTCGCCTGCCTGCACGGTGCCCGCCACGGTCAACGACTGCCCCACGGCCGCATCCCCTGCGACATCCAAGCGCCCGCCCACCGCCGCATTCTGCCCTATTGCGATATTCTCAAACGCAGTCGGCGCCGTGACAATGCTTACAGTTGCGCTCTCAGGACTCGACGTCGCCACTTCTAAGCTCGTACTCGCTGTCCCAATCCCCACCGATCCGTCTACCACCAATAATTGGTCATTGGGATTTATTTGGAAATTGGAAATTGGGATTTGGGATTTATCACTTGGGTCTGCATATCCCACATTGACCAGCACGACCACTTGGCCATCGCCTGCGGCTAGGGGGGTGAGTGCGCGGCCGAGCATCACGCCTGTGGTCGTTGCCTTTTGGGCGAGCCCTGGAATCTCCGAGCTGGTCAGCCAATCGCCTACCGCAATCGGCGCGCTTCCCCCATGCGTCGTCACCTTAACCGGCACGCGACCGGCAAGGGCGAGCAGGTATGCCTGATCCGGATACTTTTCTTTCAATCCTCCGGCTGCCGTAAAGCTCGACCCGCTTGCGATCACGCCGGCGATGGTACTGCTCTTCGTCGTCGTACTTCTCCCAAATATCGGCTCCCCGGAATCCCAAATCGATTCATTTGGATTTTGGTCATTTGAATTTGGGTCATTAGGATTTATTTGGAAATTGGAAATTGGAAATTGGGATTTAACTACTACCACTTCCCCCGCCTCCAGCTGCTCATCCGACAAAATGTATTCCGCAATATCAGGGCTGCCATTCGCGTTCTGCGGCCCCTTCGTGGTCCACGCGCCGCCGATGTCAAGGGATGCCAGGGTGGTGGTGCTTGATTGCAGTTTAAATTTGTCGCCTGACGCGGCAGGCGCCCATTGGATAAACGGATTGGCGTTTGAGAAGGTCAAATTGCCGGTCGTCGTGGCATTGCCGGTCGCCGAGTCAATCCAGAATTTCTTGACTCCGGAGCCGTTTTGGATATTCAATGCGGTGGTAGAACTTATATTCATCAATAATCCGCCTGCCACGGTAAATCCTGACAAGAAGATGCTGGAAGAATTATATAAATTGAAAAGGTTTGCGGTCTGTCCGCCCACTGCCGTCAGGTCAATGCCTGCGCTGGAACTCGTGGAATCAACCTGGAATTTCGCGTTGCCTGAGCCGTCCTGCACGTTAATCGCGGTGGTGGAAGAAATGTTCATGAGCAACCCGCCTGCTATGGTGAATCCGGAGAGGAACGTGCCGGAGGAATTCTGGAACGAGAGGAGGTTCGCGCCCGTGGTATTCGCGGCTTTGACCACCAGCGCGTTGGTGGTGTTATTTACTTGCGTGACGGTGAGCGTATTATTCACGCGTAAAGTAGAATCAATGGTGGATGACGCTCTCACGAAGATGCCATTCGTGGTAGAGGTCGGCGTGAGCGCATTGGCCCAAGGGGTTTCCCACGCGCCCGGGGCGCCAGAGGAACCTCCGGAGGCGGTAATGGTCGTGTCGGTGATAGTGAGGCCTGAACCAGCCGTCAACCAGGTGACCGCGCCGGCAGAATCATCCCAGAACATGACGCGGTCGGCATTGGGGTCGGTGAGGGAGGCGCCGGTGCCGCCTTCGGAGAGGGCAAGGTCAGTGCCAAGGGTGAGGCTCGCGATCGTGGCAGTGCCGTCTACCTCAAGGTCATCCTGCACGTAGAGGTCTCCGCCGGTGAGATCGAGGGTGCTCGCGGTGCCGGCTGTACCTACCCAGAGGGCGCCAGTGGAGGTGGCGACGCCGACGGTGCCGGCGTCTGAAACCGTGAACAGGGTGTTGGTGCCGTCGGAGACGTGGAATTTATAGCTTGGGGCGATGGTGCCGATGCCGATGTTGCCATTCATATCTACTGTTAAATCCTCACCCCCCCAATGGCCCAGAGAAAATCTGGTCGGCGTGAGTCCGATAGAAATATTTCCAAAATCACTTTCACTTATATTTCCAAATCTTAATACATTACCTGTAGTAGATCCAGGAAGCTTGATATCTACAAGAGCACCTGGCGCCGTCGTCCCGATCCCCACTCTATTTTCATTCGCGTTCACTACTAATGTCGTCGCATCTACAATCATCCCACCATAAATATTTGTGGTCGTAGAAGTGAGTCCGGTTCCGCCGACCGTTAACAAACTTGTAGTCGCCATTCCCATTACTTCCAATTTCTGGGTTTGCCCCGTAGTCCCGATGCCGACGTTGCCAGTTGTGTTGACATAAATTCCACTACCACTTCCAAATGTAGTATTTCCAGAAAAGATTTTTACTCCTCTGCTATCATCCCCTTGCACAATTGCATTGTATCCATCATAGCCAAACATTACTCGGCTATTTGCAAAGTTTATTCTGGTAGTAGTATCACTAATTTTGTTTAAATCTACTGAACCTTCCACTTGTAGTGTACTCTGCGGATTTGTCGTCCCGATGCCGACGTTGCCTGTCGAGTTGTTGACATAGAAGACAGAGTCAAAGGAGGACGCTTTCTGGACGTGGAGAGTGCCCACGACCGCGAGGGTAGAGGTGGGATTCGCAGTACCGATCCCCACATTCCCCGTATCTTTCTTCACAAAGAGCGCATCGCCCGCCATGAATGAGCCGGTGGTGGTGGCGTTTGCCGCTATGGTTGACGAAGCCCTCACGAATATGCCTGCTGATGAGGAGGTGGGGGTAAGCACGTTTGTCGCGAACGTTTCCCACGCACCCGGGCTGCCGGATGAGCCTCCGGAGGCGGTAATGGTCGTGTCAGTGATGGTGAGACCTGAACCGGCGGTAAGCCAGGTGACGGCGCTGGCAGAATCATCCCAGAACATGATGCGGTCGGCATTGGGGTCGGTGAGGGAGGCGCCGGTGCCGCCTTCGGAGAGGGCAAGGTCAGTGCCCAGGGTGAGGCTTGCGATAGTGGCAGTGCCGTCTACCTCAAGGTCATCCTGCACGTAGATGTCTCCGCCCGTGTAGTCTAACGTGTTATTAGTGCCTGCGGCGCCGATCCAGGCATAGAGCGTGGAAGTGGCGGCGCCCGTGATCTTCACGCCGGCATTGGTGGTATCTACCTTGAATACTTCGGTGCCAGAGCCGTTCTGAACCGTGAGCGCGGTGGTGGAGGAGATGTTCATGAGCAATCCGCCGGAGGCGGTGAATCCTGAAAGATAAGTACCGGAAGAATTCTGGATCTCCATTAGGTTATTGCCTGATTGGGACGAGCCTGCTTGGAGAATAAGTTTAGTAATATTCGAAGAGTCTACCACTTCAAAGGTAGCGCTTGGTGCAGTAGTACCAATCCCCACCCTATTCTCATTCGCATTCACCACGAACGTGCCTGCGTCAATGTTAATGCCGGTATTCAGGGTGGTGGTGGCGGTCGCGGAATTTGTCGGTACGGTAAAGACTGCTGATCCTGATCCGTTTTGGACATTCAACGCGGTCGTAGATGAAATATTCATGAGCAGTCCGCCTGCCATGGTGAATCCGGAGAGGAACGTGCCGGAGGAATTCTGGAACGTGAGGAGGTTTGCGCCCGTGGTGTTCGCGGCTTTGACTACCAGCGCGTTGGTGGTGTTATTGGGCTGGGTGACGGTGAGCGTGCTGTTCACGCGCAGGGTGGAATCTATCGTGGATGAGGCTCTCACAAAGATGCCATTCGTGGTAGAGGTTGGGCTAAGAGCGTTCGCCCACACGGTGTCCCACGCCCCGGGCGCGCCAGACGCAGCGCCGCTCGCGGTAATGGTCGTGTCAGTGATGGTCAATCCTGATCCTGCGGTAAGCCAGGTGACCGCGCCGGCAGAATCATCCCAGAACATGATGCGGTCGGCATTGGGGTCGGTGAGTGAGGCGCCGGTGCCGCCGTTGCCTACCGCGAGTGTGCCGGAGACTTCAGCGGTGGCTAAGTCTACTGCATTGCTGGAGGAGCCAGAGCCCACAAAGATGGAAGCGGTTAAGGTATTCGACACCTGGGCATCAG
>Ga0265296_1000941_pt1 | contig 37140 bp, 43 predicted proteins | sample MunlanPumphouse1_FD_189073 | JGI IMG/M metagenome (GOLD analysis project Ga0265296, IMG submission 189073) | Groundwater microbial communities from a municipal landfill in Southern Ontario, Canada - Pumphouse #1 | ecosystem: Environmental > Aquatic > Deep subsurface > Groundwater | place...
CCCGCGGAGGCGGTAATCCAGGTTTAAGCGCTACGAATAAGTTTCTGCCCGCCCGAACGACGTTCAGTCGGGCGGGGATTGTCGTGGCTTCGCCAGATCTCGCGTAGCGATGACGAGGTCAAGCCCGCAATGACGAAGTAAATTAAGATCCTCGCAATGACATACTTAAATATGACTAAACCAAATATAAATTACACCATTGGCGTAGACATCGGCGGCACAAAGATGAGCACGGTTTTGTTTGACGGGAAAAAGGTGATTGCCGACTACGTTTTAGCCACGCCCAAAGACGATTTGGAACATTTTATGATCATGCTTAAGGCTTTAATTGAGCCGCTTAAGGATAAGGCTAAAGTTGGCGGCGGCGTAGTTAGAGCTATGGGCGTGGGTATAGCCGGTATGCTGAATTTAAAGGAAAATAAAATTGTGGAAGCGCCAAATTTACCTCTCTTAAACGGGTTAAAATTGCCGGAAAATTTATCAGCCAGGCTTGGCATAGAGCAAATTAAGATTGATAATGACGCGCATTGTTTTTTGCGCGCAGAAATGAAGTTCGGCGCCGGCAAAAACCGCTCTAATGTTTTCGGCATAACAGTTGGCACGGGCATCGGCGGCGCCTGGTGGCATGATAATAAAATTTATCAAGGGGCGCATGGCAGCGCTACGGAAGTTGGCTGGTTGACGGTTGATTTTAAAGAAGGCATGAGACTTGAGGAGGCATACCACAAATTAATGCAAAACAGCCCGGCGGCTTTGGCTGATGAAGCCTACCGCGGAGACGTTTTAGCGCAGAAGTTTTATGACGAGTTCGGGCATTATTTAGGCATTAGTTTAGCTAATGTGGTTAACCTCATAGACCCGGAAGTGATTATTGTGGGCGGGGGAGTAATTGAATCAAGCGATTTATTTTTATCGCGCACTAAAAAAATTATGAGGCAGTATATTAAATCGCCGGAAGCGAAAGTGGTAAAAATAGCTAAAGGCAAATTAGGCGCTAACGCTGGAGCGATCGGAGCGGCGCTGCTTGTCTTATAATATTTGTCCACCTTCGAAAGGGGCTTCGTCGTGAGCTCGGTTCGACTGAGCTCACCGAAGTCAGCCGAACGGGATTAAGGGGGTTAATGTCATTGCGAGCCTGTCTGCTATACATTTTATTATAACTATTTGAGGCAAGCCGAAGCGACTCGCCTCTTTTAAAATAAACAGAATATTTTACTATTCAGATATGACTCAATCAGCCGCGCTCAAGGCTTTAAAGCTGGGCTATAATATTTTTTTAACCGGCGCGGCTGGCAGCGGCAAGACTTTTGTTTTGAATAAATATATTGAATATTTAAAAAGCAATAAAGTTGGTGTGGCGATAACGGCTTCGACCGGTATTGCGGCGACGCATCTCGGCGGTATTACGATTCATGCTTGGAGCGGTTTAGGAGTCAAAGAGGAGCTTAAGGAAGGCGATTTTAAAAAAATTGGACGCAACGCGCGCGTGCGCAAGCGCTTGAAGAGCGCTAAGGTGCTGATTATTGACGAGATTTCAATGCTGCATGCGCGCCAGTTAGATATGGTTGATGCTATTTGCCGCCATTTTATTAATAAGTTATTGCCATTTGGCGGTTTGCAGGTTGTTCTATGTGGTGATTTATTTCAGCTGCCGCCAGTCGAAAAAGATCAGAATAAAGAGGTTAAATTTGTTTTTTCTGCCAAAGCTTGGGGTCAGACCGGATTTAAAATTTGCTATCTTAATGAACAGCATCGCCAGAAAAATGATGAATTGGCCGGTGTGTTAAATAGCATTAGGGGCGGCAAAGCGGGCGCTAGAGAGGCGCAAGCGCTTTCCGCGCGAATCAGCGCGGCTCTTAGCGGACAGGTCAAGCCGACTCGGTTATTTTCTCATAATCAAGAGGTTGATCAGGTTAATAATTTAGAGCTCGCTAAATTGCGCGGTGATATTATGATTTATGATATGCGGTTTCAAGGCAATGAAAAATTAGTTGGCATGCTAAAGGGCGGTTGCTTAGCGCCTGAAACTTTGATGCTAAAAAAAGGGGCTCAGGTAATGTTTGTTAAAAATAATTTTGATCAAGGTTATGTTAATGGTACGACCGGCATAATAGATGGTTTTGACGAGGAAACTAAGATGCCGATTGTAATTACGCACGCAGGCAAGAGGCTGGCGGCCAGTCCGGAAACGTGGTCGGTCGATATTGACGACATCGCGCTGGCCAGTATCCGCCAGGTGCCGCTGCGCTTAGCCTGGGCGATTACCATACATAAAAGCCAAGGCATGAGTTTAGACGCGGTTGAAATAGATTTAACTAAATCTTTTGAATTCGGTATGGGCTATGTGGCTTTGTCGCGCGTGCGAACCTTAGACGGGATGCGCCTCTTAGGCTTAAACGATTTGGCGCTTGAGGTTAATCCGGATATTTTGGCCATTGATGCCGAACTGCAAGAAGCGTCAGCCAATTTTTTGGAAGAATTAGAAAAAATCAACTTGCCTAAGCCGGATAATAGGCCGCAGGCGAGCAAATTAAATAAAGTTTATGATGTAGAAGAAATACGCCAAAAATATGGTAAGGCTTATCTGCCGTGGACGGAGGAAGATGATTGCTTGCTTATTGATTTGTTTAAGCAAGGCAAGGCAAAAAATGAATTAGCAAAACTTTTTGAAAGAAATAATGGCGCGATTAGCTCCCGACTCAAGAAATTGGAGTTATTGGGAAAAATAAAATAATTTTAAAGTTTGCATTAAAAATAAAAAACTCCCGAATTTAGCCGGGAGTTTTTATAAATCAGGCTTAAGCGCCGCAACAATGTTTAAATTTTACCGGCGTTCCGCCAGGTTTTTTAGCGCCGCAAGGACAGGGCTGATTGCGGCCTATTTTATTAATATTTAAAGCTGTTTCTTTCGGCGGTATAATTTTTACTTTTCCATCAGGGCTAACCTGCGTAATAGTTGATTTAGTAAGAGTATTGGTCTTGAAATTTATTTTGAATCTTTTTAAATATTGATAATACAAGTTCGCCGGGTTATTTTTAAATTTTTTTTCGTTTGCCGCTTTATTTTTTCTTTTTAATATATTATAAAGCCGTCCGGCTATAATATCGTTATTATATAAGCCGTCCTCGTATTTTTTCATGGCATCAATGCCAAAGCCATAGTTGGGATTTAATTCCAGCGCGATCTCCAGCAATCTAATCCCTTCATATTCATTGCCATCATTAAAATTCATAATAGCCAGGTTGGCGAAAATCCGGTAAATTTCCGGAGCCGTTGCCCGCTCTTTTAATAGCATATTAAAGCAAGCGCCATATTCTTCTATGGTTTTTTTGCTGTCTCGTTTTTTCATGGCTTCCATGGCCTTTTCATAGTGCTTATAATAATTTCCCGTGTTGAGCTCGGTAACGTTAAACCTATATTTTGGTTTATGGTTTTTTTAAGCCATTAATTCCTTGGGTGATTTTCCGTTTAAAGCTTTCTGCGGCGTAAAATTTGCCAGTTGGCTAATCAGTTCTATCAGCCGGTTAATGTCTTGTTTATTTTTATGATCCGGCAATAAGCCAATAAGCATGGCTATGGCCGTTTGCGCCGGGATTTCTTTTTTTTCGTAATCCAATCGGCTAATCCATTTTTCTATTCTGTCGGCTGATACATAATTATCCAGGTTGATTTTTAATAATATTAAATTAAGTTCTTTTTTAATTTGGCCGGCATTAAGCTCTTCAATTTTAAGATTCGGTTTTTTTGCCGGCTCGGCCGCCAGCCTAAAAGCATCTCGCGGAGTGATTTTGTCTTGGCATTTTAATAAATAGTTTTTAGCTCCTTGATCCAGCCTAACGTCAAAGCTTATAGAATCAGATCCAACCAGCTCATAATGATCGCCGACTTTAGCCGCGCGGTTAAAGAAAACCATGCCCGGTTTTAATTGAAACGTGGCGCTGAATTCATGAACATAATATTTTTTCGCAGTTCGCAGGCTTAATAGTTCTAGGCCTTGTCCCTGGTCAACTTTTAGCACTTCAAAAGCCCCATATTCATTAGCCATTAAATCCTTGTAAATCTGCCGGTCGATGAGGGAAAGATTATAAGGGTTGCGTTCGTAAAAATCTTCAAGTAAAGTTTTTCCACTAGCCAATTTAAAATCGAAAATCAGCCATTCGTTGAAATACGGCTCGGCCTCGCCGTTAACGGCAAAAATCGCGGCGTTCTCTCCTATATTAAAAAAATCCCGAAAGGCTTTTTCCATTTCGCCTTGATACGCGGGATAGTTATAGTAATAAGTAAAAATTTTTTTAATAGCGCCAGGTTCCATAGATTAATAATAAGCTAGGCTACTCTAATCCCCGTTTTTTTTATTTCATGCGCCATTGGATTCCAATAATCCTTAAAGTCTTCGGGAGAAAAGCCATGCGGCTCAATCCGATCATCTATTCCCTCACTAAATTTCCATAATTTCATTTTTGATCCCATCCAATCTTTATCTATCTCCTTGGAAACAACCGCCACGTCAATATCGCTCCATTTGCGGGGCGTGCCTTTGGCAAAAGAGCCAAATAAATAAACAGCCGAAAAAGGATATTTTTTAGCCTTTAAGTTTTCCGCGTATTTTTTGACTATTTTTTTGGCTTCAGCTTTTGACATAATTTTTTATATAAGTTATCAATTTTTTCAATTTTATTTTCCGCGTATTCTTTGTTGCAAAGCTTATAAAACTTTAATTTATATTCAGGATATCTCGCTTCTATATTAAAATTATTGACCGCCTTGAGTAAATCTATTTCTTTTTCATTCAGCTTAGTTTTAGAAATTTTTATTAACAGAATAAGATTGTGCGTAAAGGGGGCGTGTTCTTTTATCTCGTTCACAACCAGCGCTTTAAGAATCTTTTCCAAAACGATATGCCCGAAAAATAAACTGCTGGCATAGCGCCGGCTTTTCACTAAACTTTTCATCGTATCATAATCATAGGCGGCTGTTTCTTGCCAATATTTTACCAGCTTTTTATAATTATCTTTCATACATGCTTATACATTTTAAGTTAATAATTACGCTTATCCATAATACTTTATTGATACAGTAAAGTCAATAAGCAAGTTATGGGTTATGCGTTACGAGTTGCGAGTTGCAAAATTATGAGCTATGCACCCGTTACCGTGGTCAGTACAAACTTCACCAGCGCGTAAGAGGTAAAAATAATCACGATGCCGATAGTCGCCCAGATTAAAATATTTTTTCCTTTAGTTACTTGTTCTTGATTACCGGACGACAGCATCCAGGTAACGCCGCCGTAGATAAACATAACTAAGGCTAAGGAACCGACTACGCCGAGAATGGAGCTGATGATTTTGCCGAGGAGGACGGGGATGCCTTCGCTAGTAGCTTTACCGGTTAGGGGGTTACAAAGTTTTACCGTGCCATCAGTTTGAGTTTGGTTAGAACAAGCCGCAAAGGCTAGGTTTGCTGAGAGTAAAAAAATAAAAACCATGAATAGCAAAACCAATTTTTTATTAAGCATATAAGGGATGATTAAATAATATATTCATATTATAGCAAAAGAAAAGAAAAAGAGGTAGATCCGCGAATTGATATGCGGTTCTACCTCTCAAGTTTATTTGTTTAACTTTGGACATTAACAGTGACTTTTACGTCGGCCTGTCCAGTCCTGATTTGTAAAGTACCAGATTTTTCCGCTCTCCATGGGAGGGTATTTTCTACTGTCTCCCAGCAAGCGCTGTCGTCTCCCGTGTCAACTCTGGACTGGAATTGTCCAGTGAATGTCGGAAAGCTCCATTGCTGCCCTTGCCTCACTTTGTCAACCTCATACTTTTCTTCGGGTTTCAAGGTGATAGTAAATGTTCTGCCATTGGCGAACGTGGCGGCGAACGTGGCGGCGGCGGCAGGTGTTGGTGGCAAGGTTTGAATATACCAAACGACGGATATGGTCAGTATAGTAACTGCTATTAAAAGAAATCCATATTTCTTTTTTCCTGTTTCCCATTTTTCTCCCATTAGATAATGTACTATCCCCACAGTTGGTGGGAGTAAAATTGATGCCAAGCCAAGCGATAGCGGATCAGAAAGCTTAAGCCAAAGGCGACCAACCGTAAAGAACATTAATGAAAAGTATGCTATAGTTGCAGGGATAGTCAGCAGAAAATCAACAACTGTTTTATTTATAATTTCCTTTGTGTTTATAGTTGATTTTGTGGTTGGATCAAGTACATCGGTCAAAGGTTTATTATCTTCATATTTTTCCATGGTTATCCTCCGATTTTTTCGAGTATTTTTTGCACAGATTCTGGTAACGAGAAAATAAAGTTACTAGGCCCTTTACCAATTTCTTTTAAAGTAGCTAGAGCTTCTAGATCTTTATCTTGCTTGATGGCTTCCAACATTTTTTTTCTGGCATCAGCATCGCCCTCGCCTTCTTTTATTTTTTTTGTTTTTTCGGCTTCAGATGCTATAATTTTCGCTTGCCCATCCAGTTGCGCTTTTTCCGGCGCGATAATACTCGTCATAACTTCAGCAGGGAAAGTTATATTTTCAATCACGAACTGGACACTTTTTAAATGTAATGTAATAAACGGGCTCTTACCATCAAGTTCTTTTTCTGTTATAATATTCGGTTGTTTATTTACAATAATGTCTGGTTGTTTCTCTATAATGAAATTTGGTTGTTCCCCTATTGCATTTTTAATTTTTTTATATTCAGGCCTGTCGGGCTTAAAGGAAATTATGTTTTCAGTTTTATTATCATCGTCAATACCATAATAGGAATCGCCGATTAGTCGGGCCTGAACCCAAGTTGCACTTTTATATCTTTCCCTGTTGATTAATCTCCATGGTATTCTCCCGGCCAATGCCCTAACCGTATCAGCCGCATATGGCACTAGAAATGGTCCTAAAGCCTGGGCGTCATAGCCAGGCGCATATTGAACAATATGACTTGCTTCATCCTCGTCAAATTGAGCATAGACAGCACATTCAATATCTATCTCAATCGATTCAACTATTTTCTCGTAACCCTCTATTTTTCCTCTTCCTGTTACGGCTGTTTTAATCGTGAATTTAAACATCATTAACTCTTTTGTTATTTTTACTACCTTGATAAACGGCCAAGGAGCAAAATACCAACCGGATTCCATACTTTTATTTTTAGGTTTTCCAAGGACGATTTTAGCGCCGAATTTATTGTGCGGTATAACTCCAAAAGATTTAAATAAAAATAACGCCGCTAAGCAAATAGCTGTGATTACTGTAATTGTGAATATTATCATTTTCTTTTCCTCCCCCTTTTTTATGTTTTTTATTTTTATTGTTTTATCAAATTGTCAAAGTTCGTCAACCGAACCTTTTATGCTCTCGCTTTTGGCCGTATTTCTGGATTCCCGCCTACGCGGGAATGACAGTTAATAATAAATTCTGGATTCCGGCTCGGAGGCCGGAATGACGATAAATATATGACCAAAAGCGAGAGAAAAAGGTGCGACTAGAATATTATATAATAGCATAAAATTAAAAAAAAGTCAATCATTTTAAAATTAATTTGAATGGATTGACTTTTTTATGGCTAAAATTAAATTAAAAAAAGCCATTAATAATGAGTTAATGGCTGGTGATTGCGATAGATGTTTTATTTAACCAGGCTCTCTTTGCGTGACGATAATGGGGTAATTTTTGTTACCGGCTGTTCTCTTCTGGCCATCAATAGCGGTTTTGATGACGTCGGCAACGGAAGCATGGCTTATCTCATATTGGCAGTTACATCTTTCACACCTCAAAGTCCATGAATTCTGAGATCTGCTTTGCCTAAGAATTTTTCCTCCAAAGCAATCAAGATGAAATAACTCAAGATCTACAAAAGCGAAATTTTCGTTTTGATCTCTTTTTTTCACCTCAATTCTAAATGCTTCATTTCCTTGTTTTTCGTTTGGTTCCATTTTTTGATCCTCCTGTGTATTTTTTAGTTGTAGGTTCGATTTTTATTCTATTTGGCATAAAAATACTAAAAGAACTAACTTATTATAATGTCATAAAATTAAAAAAAAGTCAATCGTTTTAAATAAATTGGCTTTTTTATAGCTAAAATTAGGTAAGAATTATAAGGAAGTGGATTGTGGGTCGTAGCCCGCAATGACAAAATTAACGAAATGGATTCCCGCTTTCGCGGGAATGACGAAGAATGAGATTGCTTCGCTCCCTGCGGTCGCTCGCAATGACAAATAAAAATCCCCCTAGCCTCCTTTGTTAAAGAGGGTAAATTAGTTTAGATTTTTTAATGCGCCAGTCGGCAATCTTTTTATGGTTGCCGGATAACAGTACTTTTGGTACGCGAAGTTTAACCCCCTTGCCCCCCTTTTGAAGGGGGGTGGCGGTAAAAATTTCCGGGCGGGTATATTGCGGGTGTTCTAAAATGCCGGGCGTGGAATGCGATTCAAATTTGGCGCTGTCGGCGTTGCCTAAGGCTCCCGGGAGCAGGCGAGTGATAGAATCAATAATCGCCATGGCGCCGATTTCGCCGCCGGTTAAAATATAGTCGCCGATAGAAATTTCTTCATCGATAAATTTAGTGATTCTTTCATCCACGCCTTCGTAGCGGCCGCAGATTAAAATAATGTTATTTAATTTAGAATGTGACTTCGCGAGTTTTTGATTCCAGGTTTTGCCCTTGGCGGAGAGGAGGATGGTCTTTTGCTTGTTAATTCGAGATCCTATCGGTCGCTTCGCTCCCTCCAGGATGACAGAATTGAGGGCTTTATAGAGCGGTTCAATTTTCATAACCATGCCGGCGCCGCCGCCGAAGGGCGTGTCGTCCACGGTTTTGTGGTTATCCGTAGTCCAGTCCCGTAAGTTATGTATTTTTATGTCTATTAAATTATTGGTTTGCGCGCGCTTAAGAATTGACTCATTGAAATAGGAGTCAAAGATTTTAGGAAAGATTGTGATTATGTGGAAAGTCATATGTTAAAAAGGAAATGGATTCCCGCCTACGCGGGAATGACAAAGGGACGCGGGAATGACAGGTGTAGTTATTATAACAAAAAACCACAGCTGTGTGTGGTTTTTTGTTTATTTGATTTTGTTGAAGTTAGATTTTTAAATCATCAACAGATGAAGTGTCAATGCCGGCGCTGGCGTTTTCGCTTCTGGCCGGTCGTCTTGAACCTTCCGGTTCGTAGATTTTTAAATTGACACGAGCATTGTTTTTAGCGCCAACGATCTTTAATAAAGTTCGGATGGCTTGCGCTGTTTGACCTTTTCGGCCAATAATGTATCCCATGTCGGCCGGGTCGGTTTTAAGCGTTAACAAAACTCCCATTTCGTCTACCGTTCTTTCCACTGATATTGCATCAGGGTTAGAGACGACTGACCTGGCGATGTACTCCAAGAATTCTTTGTCGGTTGCTTGAGCAGCCATAGTTTTTCTTTTTCTTGCAAAGCTGACCTTAAGGATTGCTCCTAAATATTTTCAGTCAGAATTGAAAGATCTCTTAATAATTAGACCCATCCGCCATCCGTCAACTGACGGACGTCAACTGACGGAGCCGGATATTGGGATTATGTTATTATAATATAAATTAAATATTTGTCAATCTACGTGGCCGGTTGTTCGGTTTTTGGTTCGGCGGCTGGGGTCGCGGCCGGGGCAGCTTCTTTCGGGGTTGGTTCGGCGGTAGCTTTAGCCGGTGCGGCCGGAGCTGGGGCTTTTTTCGGTGTTCTACTCTTTGAGGCTTTTAACTTTTTACCTTCAATAATTTTTTTCTCTACGAGTAAATTATTGACCGTGTCTGACATGCCCGCGCCTTTAGAAAGCCAATACTTGGTTTTTTCGGCGTCAATTTTTAACTCTTTAGTGTGCGGGTTGTAAGAACCCAAAATTTCCAAAGAGCTTCCGTAAAGGTCTTTTTGTTTTTCCGAGATGATGACGCGGTATAGCGGCATATTCTTTTTTCCCACTCTTGATAATCTGATAGTTAACATGTTTTTATTGCTTATTAATTAAATTTAACAATAACGGTTATTGATGGATATTAGCCCAGTAATGGTTTTTTGTCAATTGGAGCGGGTAGCGGGAATCGAACCCGCCTCCACAGGTTGGAAACCTGTTATAATAGCCACTATACGATACCCGCAATTAATAATGTTGCCCTTCGACAAGCTCAGGGCACTTCGGCTGTTGAAAAATATAATGGCCTGCACTGAGCGGAGTGATAATTTAATTAATTATTAAATTATCACGAAGTCGAAGTGTCGGGCTGCTGGGAATTGAACCCAGTCAACGTGCTCCCAAAGCACGCGTACTACCGGTATACGACAGCCCGGAATATTATATTAAATTATTTTTTAAGCCGTTAATCCAGCCGATAACTTTATAAAACATCGCGACATCATAAATTCTAATATGAACAGTTCCGTGCTGTAAAGAATCTTTCGGCCTAATGAATTTGCTTGATTTGCTTATGGCTGTTTGGGTTTTTGTAAATTGAGAGCGAGGCACTTTAGTGATACCAGACCAAAAAGATATTGTTTTATCAATGTTAATATTCGGATGAGCCATTAATAGCAATTTGAATTTATTTTCTTTAATTTTACAAAATTTTCTAAAAAATTTCATCATTATTTTAATCATTTCCGGATCAGAGTTCGTGAAATCAACACTTTTATATTTACTCCCGTAAGCGCCCTTTTTATAGCCTTCCGCCCAGTATAAAGAAACGCCCGCGACAAATAATTTATCATTAACTAACTTTTTAGCTTCTGCCGCCGATTTTTTCAATATAGCTTGAGCTTTTAAGTCGGCGATAACAGTTTGATTTTTATTTCTTTTAATTAAGGCCTCAACGCTTTTAAAATAAGCTCTTTTAGAAATTTTTTTTTGTGCCTGTTTGCTTATTTTAATATTTTTTAGCCAATAGCTTAAGGTGCTCTTGGGAACTTCTAATGCCTGGCTGATCTGCAAATAGCTTTGGCCTGTTTTTCTTAAATTAATGGCGATTTTTTTATCATGTCTCATAAAATTGAACCTATGATGTCATTATATCATAGGTTCAATTTTATAACAACTGTGCCCCGGGTCAGAATCGAACTGACGACACTGCGATTTTCCAGATATTTTCTTGGATTTCTCCAGGGATCGGACTATTTCATCTCCGTTCTGTTAAGAGTGCGGAGTCGGGCGCTTATGCAGGATTATTGTTGGGCTCACCTGCTAGTCTCTACACCTTCCTCATTCTAAACCCGAATGAGGCTCGGCTCGAGATTACCATGTTCCAAGATTGGAATTTAGGCTTCCTCGAGTTCACCCGATTTGCGCTCCTGCGTTACCGCAAGAGGGACCGAAAATTCAGTCGCATGCTCTACCACTGAGCTACCGAGGCGTGGTAATTTTAATTTTAAAATTGCAAGGCAATTTTGTTGCGGGGGTGGGATTTGAACCCACGACCTCCAGGTTATGGGCCTGGCGAGCTGCCAACTGCTCTACCCCGCGATACTACGCTAAAGCTTCGTATCGCAAGCTTAGCGAATTAAACTAATTTTTTTTAAAAAATGCATTGCCAGATCCGGTTTTTAGATATTTTTCAAAGTTTGCGGCAATCTTTTTATTTTTAAATATTCCAATCCAAATAACTTTAATTGGTAATCTATATTTTGTATAATCAACTAAACTGTTTTTATGTTGTATTATTCTTTTTTTAATATTCTCAGTTAACCCAACATAATAGGTTTTGTCTGAGCAAAATAAAATATAAACATAATACATAGACAATCCTTTAATGGCTTGTCCTCTGAAGCTCCGAAACGAAGTGAAGGAGCGCAAGAGGGTGGGCAACGGAGGAGTTGAACCTCCGACCTCGACATTATCAGTGTCGCGCTCTAACCAACTGAGCTAGTTGCCCAATAAAAAAGACTGCTTCTAAATAGTTTAGGACCAGTCTTTTTTAATCCCCCTAACCCCCTTTATCAAGGGGGAACGGGACAAATAGGCCCATAACACTATTTGTTTTATTATAAGCCCTCTTTAATAAAGAGGGGTAGGGGTGATTTATAATTTTTAAATCCCCCTCGCCCCCTTTGTTAAAGGGGGAACTTTTATTTCAGTACTAACAGGCGCTAACTCTTTCACTCTGCCCTTGCGGGCAAAACGTCGACTATATCGATTTTCACCGAAATATCTCCCTAGAAAGGAGGTGATCCATCCACAGCTTCCGCTACGGATGCCTTGTTACGACTTCGTCCCTATCATCGATCCTACCTTCGGGCCCCTTACGGGGTCCTTCGGGCATTACCGACTCTCTTGACGTGACGGGCGGTGAGTACAAGACCCGAGAACGTATTCAACGTGACGTGGCTGATTCACGTTTACTAGCGATTCCAGCTTCATGAGGTCGAGTTGCAGACCTCAATCCGAACTGAGAGAAGTTTTAAAGGATTTGCTCCATCTTGCGATTTGGCGTCCCTTTGTGCTTCCCATTGTAGCACGTGTGTCGCCCAAGGTGTAAGAACCATGCTGATTTGACGTCATCCCCACCTTCCTCCCACTTAAAGCGGGCAGTTTCCCATGACATATAAAACATAGGATAGGGGTTGCGCTCGTTTCCCGAATTAACGGTACATCTCACGACACGAGCTGACGACAACCATGCAGCATCTGTCCGGCACCCTCGAAGGCTCCCCTGTTTCCAGGGGTCTGCAGCCGGATGTCAAACCTTGGTGAGGTTCCTCGCTTACTGTCGAATTAAACCACATGCTCCACCGCTTGTGCGGGTCCCCGTCTATTCCTTTGAGTTTTAAGCTTGCGCTCGTACTCCCCAGGCGGAATGCTTAAGGTGTTAACTTAGGTAGACAGCACTGGAAGGGTCGATACTTCCAATGCTCAGCATTCATCGTTTACGGCGTGGACTACTGGGGTATCTAATCCCATTCGCTCCCCACGCTTTCGTACCTTAGTGTCAGAACCGTTCTAGTAAGCTGTCTTCACATTAGGTGTTCTTGCTGATATTAACGGATTTAACCCCTACACCAGCAATTCCACTTACCTCTCCCGGTCTCTAGTTTAGCCATCTCTCCCGCAGCCCCGAGGTTGAGCCTCGGGATTTAACAGGAGATGCGATAAACCACCTACGTACGCTTTACGCCCAATAAATCCGGATAACGCTTGGGGCACTCGTATTACCGCTGCTGCTGGCACGAGTTTAGCAGCCCCTTATTCAACTGGTACCGTCATTGATTCGTCCCAGTTAAAAGCACTTTACACCCCGAAGGGTTTCTTCATGCACGCGACGTCGCTCCCTCAGCCTTTCGGCCATTGGGGAATATTCTTGACTGCAGCCTCCCGTAGGAGTCTGGGCAGTGTCTCAGTCCCAGTGAGGCGGGTCATGCTCTTACACCCGCTACCCGTCGTAGCCTTGGTGAGCTTTTACCTCACCAACTAGCTGATAGGCCATAGGCCTTTCCCAAAGCGATAAATCTTTAAGCGAGAATGACTTAAGTCCCCTCGCTACCATCATGTATTAGACCCGCTTTCGCAGGCTTATTCATGACTTCGGGATAAGTTACCAATGTGTTACGCACCCGTTTGCCGGTGTCCGTATTGCTACGGACCCCTCGACTTGCATGCCTTAGACACGTCGCCAGCGTTCATCCTGAGCCAGGATCAAACTCTCAATAAGTTTTTGATCAGGCTTCCCTGAAAAAGTTTATTTGCATAAACTTTTGTTAGTTTTTTACATGGTACGCCATGTTTAGCAGACAGTTCTTGCGAAGCTGTCTACTAAAATTTACCCCGTGAAATATTCGCGAAGCGAATTTCACAGGGCGTATTTGAAGAAATTAATTCTCCAGATTTATCCCTCTCCAGTTTAATAAAAAACCGGCGAGGGGTTAGAATTAGCGCCTGTTAGTATTGAAATTTGCTCTGTTTTATTCGCCGGGGGGCGAATTTCAGAGCCTTACTCTTGTGAAATTATTAATGCTGCTTGCTGCAATTTCGAAACCTCTGATCGAAATTGTTCCACAGAGTAGATTAAATTGTTAAGTTGCAGGGGACTGTCGCCGGATGCTCTTTCGAGCATAAAGGCCGAATACGACCTTTGGCGACAGTCCCTCTCTTTCTTGACGAAAGAAAAAAACAGGGATATTAGACTACCAATATCACTGTTTTTTTCTTTCATGTGTTTTCAAGTTGTGCTTGCTATTTATTCAATGAATGTTTTGTGCCCAGCGCCTGCCAGGGTAATTTATGAATAAATTTATGTTGCATTAGTAATATTAAAGAAAATCTTAAGAAATGTCAAGAGCTGGCCGGCTTTTATTCAATATTATTAAATTTTAGAATATTTTTAGCTAATTTTAGCAAAGTATGTTTATTTTAAAGAAAATCACCAGGGAAGGCGCGGACACAAGAAATGCACAGTTTTTTAACAAATTTTGCACCATAGAACACCTATGTATAGGTGACGGAGGTGAACCTATTTTTTGAAAAATTCAGCCGCTTTTTCAGGCGCTACCGAATTTATTATTAGCCCAGAGCCAAGTTCAACTCCGGCCCAGACGCTGTCGCGAGGCTGGATTTTTAAGTAAAAATGCTGGTCCTTATCGGAAATTGACTGATGCAAAAAATAATTAAAAGACAAATTCAGTTGGCTTAATTTTATCAAGATTTTTTTTAATAATTTAGCGAATGGCTTGAATTCGTTGTCGTTTAATTTGGTTATATTGTCTAGATGGCGTTTGGTAAAAATCCAACTTTCATAATGGTATTGGCTGGCGTAAGGCGCGAAAGCGGCCACGAATTTATCTTCATAAATTTTTCTCGGCGATTTCATTTCTTTTTTAATGATATCGCAGTAAGCGCAGGTTTTATGGTCAATTTGGTATTCGCGGGATAATTTCAGTTCTTTTTTAATATCCGACGGCATAATGTCGGTGGCGAAAATTTGCGAATGAGCATGGACGATTGAAGCGCCGGCTTTCGAACCCTGATTTTTAAAACATAAAATGTATTCAATATTTTTTATCTTGCTTAAAGCCAGCGTTCGCTTAGCGTACATTTTTAGAAGCTGTTCAATTTGACCTTCGCTTAAATCATGCAATTCTTTTTTATGGTCAGGGGTTTCAATGATTACTTCTTGCGCGCCATAAGCTTTTTTGTTGTCCAGAGTTACGGCCGGAAAGATATTTTTTATGCTTAATATTTTTTCTTCCGGCCCGTCAATTTGATCAAGAATATTTTTTGGGTTTATTTTTTCCGGGCAAAACGGGCAATCGGACACGCGTGAAATAATAGTCTGTTCTCTAATATCGCGCGGGCGTTTGGCGCGGCCGGGCGTAATAATGACGTATTTATCCAATAGATAATCTTTTCTAATTTCGGATTTTTGCATATGGATTAATTTAATTTGTATCTTATTCTTAATATTCCTTCATTATAATCCGATGAGATGATTCTAAATTGGCCGATTTCTTTAGTGGATTTAACATGCGCTCCAACACAGGGAATGGTGTCGTAGTCGCCGATTTTTACAACTTTAACATCATCGCTTCCCTCCGGCGCTCTTACTCCAAATAGTTTTTTAGCTTCCTCGGCCGGCATGGTTTCAAAAGTAACCGGCAAGTCAGACTCAATTATATCATTAACTTTTTTTCCAGTTCTAAAATTTCCTCGGTGATTAGGAAACGATCAAAGCGGTAATCGCATTTTGATTTTTCTTTTCAATATAGGCGGAAAAACAGCGGTCGGTTTCAAATAATCTAACCATAGTTTGGTTAAGAAGGTGTTCGGCCGTGTGCATGCGAGGGTCGATGTTTTCTTTCATGGCTTAATTATATCAAAGGCCCTTGTGATTGTCATTTTTCATCGTTATCATAAAATATTCCCGCCATAAAAACGCTTAGCGGAAATATTATTAAGGCCAATCTTCCATCCAGCGACCCATCAAGAATATAAGTATATAAATCAGTAAATAAAAAAATACTAAGATGAAAAAATAGCAGGGCGAAAAAAGCCATTATAATAAATAATTTTTTTGACAGTAGCATCTTGCTCGCGGTTTTTACGAAAAGAATAATTAAAATCGGCAAAATGGCAAACCAAATAAAAAAATCGTAAGTGAACCATAAATTTAAAAAAAATAGTTTTAATATTTCCGGATGAAAATGGCTTGGCATCGTCAGGCTGTTATTTATTGCCATATAGCCAAGGTCGTTTATGAATACGTAAATCAGCCAGGGCAAAGAAAAAACCAGCCAGGCCGCGGCCGGTACGGCTAAATTTTTTTTAGCCGTTTTAATTTTTTTTAATCTCAAGAGCTCGAATAGAAATATCAGTAAAATTATTAAAGCGTAAAATAGGCCGTTATTTTTTATGAAAACCATTGAGCCGCACATTATCATTCCTAAAAGAAGATCGCCCGGGTAATCCCGCCTTAAATAGTTGTATAAATAAATTACGGCTGCGGTTAAATAAAAAGACAGAACCAAATCGGCGTAAAAATTAAAACCATGGTATATCAATAAGGGAGCGGTTGATAAAAAAAGCGTAAATATCAGGGCTTTTCTTCGGCTGATATATTTTTTCAGATTAATATAAATCAAACCTAGGAGAGCGATATAGTAAATTGCCGGGATTAAATTTATTAAACCTTCCTCGATTTTTCCCTCATTAAAATAAAACCAAGAGGCCAAAAAAGAAAGGTGCAGCGGATAATTGGATTTGGAATCAGTGCCACCCATAAAATACGGGTCCGTCCTGTCTAAATTCACGCTTTTTTCGTAAAAAAAACTTTTAGCTTTTATCGCCCAGTTATCCAGAGCGTCAAAGCTATAGACCGGGCGAAGAATCGCCTCGCCGGATACAAAAAATATTTGAAAAATTATTATTAAAAATATCAGCCGGGAGATAATGCTTTTATTGGCGTAAGCCGGCGCTTTAATATTTAGCGTTCTTTTTCTTTTATAAGCATAAATAATCAGCCAAAAAAGTAATATGGCAAAAACGGAATTAATAATTACGATATTAAAATCAAGCCGTAATAAAGCGTTTAAAAGCATGGTTTGAGTTATAACGGCCGAGCCTAAAGGAAAACTTAAAATAATTTTTTCAAAAAAAGAAAATTTATTTTGGCTATCGGCCGCCAGAGCCAGAAAAAAGCCAAAAAGGCATAAAAATAATAAGCTAATAATAAATATCATCATATTTTTATTTTTAAGATGTTTTTATCCGGAGCAAGGCTTTTATAAATTTCTAGAGGCTGGCTGGCGTTAAGGCGCGCCGGATTCAGGTTGTAGAGAAAAATATAATCGGGCAGGCCGCGGCCTTTTATTATTTTTATTTCCGGATACAAACAATATCGGGCAAACGTATATTCAAAACCGGACGGTGAAATGAAGAAAGCCGTGCTGCCTTCCTTAACGTTGGCTTTGATGAATTTTAAAAAAGGAATGAGATTGGCGTCGCCGGCAAATTTATTATAAAAAAATCCGACTTTATCCAGCTGTCCCTGATGAATCAGGGCGGTGTAGTCAGCCATAAGCCATTTAACTTCGAAAGATATAAGAATTAAGGTAAGGCCAAGCCAGATAACCAAGATGGCGTTTAAAAATCGTTCTTTAATCGCCTTAAAGTTGTTTTTGTAATATATAAGCAGTATTATCAAAGTAATTAAGACAATGGCAAAAACAGCTAAAATAATTTGAAAAAATAATTTTCCAAAAACAATATGGTTGATAAAATAGTATTTTTCCATAGGTTAATGTTATTAAAATTATATCATACTGCTCGTTTAACTGTCATTGCGTCCGTAGTCTGCCCAGGACTTTGATCCGGGGCGCCGCAACCTAGATTTTTTTGTCATTCCCGCCCATTCGTTACCTCAGGGTAAACTCCGGCGGGAATCCAGGGGTTAGCGGCAGGAAGATTAAACATAACATAAGCTATTTACCCATTGCCTACCTGGATATTTTTTGACCAATATTAGAGTAAAATATTAAAATCGTATTAGAAATTATACAATTGTATAAAATTATATTATAATGTTAACTATTACAATAAGAGACTAGAACTAGAAAAAATTAAGTTTTAACTCAATGAACAAAGAAATCATAACTACTAAAATAGCCATTTTTCAAAAAAAAGAAATTCGCAAAACTATTTATTAAGAACGAATGGTGGTTTTCGGTTGCGGATGCAGTTGAGGCGCTTGCCGATACTGTAGATATTAGAGATTATATAAAAAAAATGAGAAAGAGAGATAAGGAGCTCAATACCTACTGGGGGACAAATTGTCCCCTGCTTGAAATGACGGCTAAAGACGGCAAAAATATGTTATTTTAACAGCCGAAATTTCTAAAGCCGCTTTTGGAATGACGCCGAGTGAATATCAAAAATTCAAAGGATTGAAAAGAGAAAATTTACGGGATCATATGAATGATTTAGAGTTGATATTTACAATGCTTGGCGAGGCATCAACGACAGAAATTTCAAAAAATAAAGATGCGATTGGCTTTAGTAAAAATGAAATAGCAGCGCAAGAAGGCGGGAGCGTGGCTGGTAAAGCAAGGGAGGATTTAGAAAAAAGAAGCGGCAAAAAAGTTTCAACGAAACAAAATTATTTGCCAAAATCTGAAGAAAAAAAAAGATTAAGATAAATTCGCAAAGATTATCTTCCCTGATTGCCAATTTAAGCTTTAATGGAAAAAAGGGGGAAATAATTATACAGTTGTATAAAATTATATTATTAAATTTAGTTAATAAAAAATATGGACAAAATTACTATTCAAATAAAATGTTCGTCTGAAATTTGTGAAAAATTGCGCGAAGACGGTTTATTTTTTGATACAATCGCCGAAGCTCTAGATATTAATCGCGACGACATCATTGAAGTTGAAAATAAAGGTAAGACTAATAAGAAATAATAGTATGACTAAAGTTGAAGCAATTAAAAAAGTTCTCGAAGATAATGGTGGTATCGCAACATGGGAAATTATCTACAACGAGATTGAAAAATATTATCCAGAAGCAAAAAGATCGAGAGAGTGGTCGGCTGGTATTCGAAGCGTTTTATATAGAGAAATAAAAAATAACAAAAATTTCAAAAAAATAGACGAGGGAACATTTTCATTAGCTAACTATGATGAGACTAAGCTTGTTTTATCTCCTGAAGATTTGATAACCACAAAAGATGTTATAACTGCTATTCGCATTGGTCAAAGTCAATTTCGGAAAAAACTCATAGCTTTACTTAAAAAATGTCCGATTACGGGGATTAATGATATCCGTATTTTAACTGCAAGTCATATTAAACCATGGACGCAAGCGACAAATCACGAAAGATTGGATGTGAGCAATGGATTTTTATTTAGTCCGACATTTGATAGGCTTTTTGATAGAGGGCTAATAAGTTTTTCAAATGATAAAAGTCTTTTAGTATCAAATACTTTTTCGGAAAAAAATTTAGCAAGGCTTAATTTAAAAAGCAATCAGGTAATTGTAGATTTACCAATTATTGGGAGAGAAGAATATCTTGAATATCATCGAACAAAAATATTTTTGCGATAAAATATTTTCCGATAATGTGGATAATTGACTAAACAAAAACACCTCCTTGGATCGGAGGTGTTTTTTATGTGAAGAAATGAGATTGCTATAAATAATAAGGAAATGGATTGCGGCTCGGAGGCCGCAATGACAAATGCTTCTGGATCCCCGCCTGCGCGGGAATGACAAATTTGTGAGATTGCTTCGTCGCCCGAGTACGGGCTCGCTCGCAATGACAGATAATAAGGAAATGGATTCCTGCTTGCGCAGGAATGACGAAAGGGGAAATGGATTGCGGATCAAGCCCGCAATGACAAATGGGAGATTGCTTCATCGCTAACGCTCACTCGCAATGACAAATGCTTCTGGATTCCTGCCTACGCAGGAATGACGGCATGGCAACGACGAATTAATATCTGTCTCTGCCTCTGCCGCCTCTGCCTCCGCGATCACCGCCGCCGAAGGAAGGGCGTCCGCCATTGCCGAAAGCTCCCATCTCTTGTTTACCTTTGCCATCTTTCCATAGGTGCTCGTTTTCAGGGAGATCTTTTAAGGTTAAGTTGACCCGGCCCATATCATCTATTTCAATAATTTTAACCGTAACTTCATCGCCGATATTTATAAAATCGCCGGGTCGGCCGACTCGGTAAGGCGCGAGTTCCGAGACATGCGCCATGCCGTCTTTATTCGGAGTTAACTGAATAAAGGCGCCGAAGTCCATTAAGCGCACAACTTTTCCTTTGAAAACTTCGCCCGGTTCAAAGTCGCGGATAATATTTTTAATCCAATCTACGGCTTCAACGACTTTGGCCGCGTCAGTGCCGCAGACCATGACTAAGCCGTCGTCGTCTATATCAATACTAACGCCGGTAGCGGCGATAATTTCGTTAATAACCTTGCCGCCGGTGCCGATAACTTCCCTGATGCGGTCAGGTTCAATATGAAAGCTGGTAATGCGCGGAGCATAAGGCGATAAGTCCGGCCTGGGCTTATCAATCGCTTTATTCATGGCTTCAAGAACTTGCAGTTTGGCTTTTTTTGATTGAGTAATGGCTTTTTTAATTATCTCTTCGGTTAAGCCATCGGTTTTAGTGTCTAACTGAATGGCGGTTATGCCGTCGGCTGTGCCGGTTATTTTAAAATCCATGCCGCCTTGGCCGTCTTCTAAGTCCTGAATATCGGTTAATACTTCCCACTCGCTCATATCCTCATTTGAGGCTAAGCCCATAGCAATGCCGGCCACCGTTTTTTTAATCGGTATGCCCGCGTCCATTAAAGCCAAGCTTGAACCGCAAGTAGCGGCCATGGAAGAAGAGCCGTTTGAACCCAAAGTTTCGCTAACCACGCGTATGGTATAAGGGAATTCTTCTTTAGTCGGCAAAACCGGCATTAAAGCTTTTTCCGCCAGCGCGCCATGGCCGATTTCCCGTCGGCCGGTTGATCTTATCGGTCTGGCTTCGCCCACCGAGAACGGCGCGAAATTATAATGATGCATGTAGCGCTTGGTGCCAACGCCCTCTAAGCCTTCTAAAGATTGTTCCATGCCGGGCGCGCCTAAAGTAACGATGGATAAAACTTGAGTTTCGCCGCGGTTAAATAAGCCCGAGCCGTGAATGCGCGGCAACATGCTAACTTCGGCGGAAAGCGGTCTGATTTCGTCCAATTTTCGGCCATCAACTCTTTTTTTGTCTTTTAAAATGGCGCGAGTGACTTCGGCTTCAACCATTTCATCAACCAAGTGGCTAATGGCTTGATGGCGCTGGTCTTTATTTATATTTTGATCAAATAAATATTGGTCCAGGCCTTCTTTAATCGCGGCAACGGCTGATTTTCTTTCGCCTTTAGTGTAATGAGTTTTATCAAATAAAATTACCGGAATATTTTTACTAAGCCAAGCTTTCGCCAGGTCAAAGGTTTTTTCCATTTCTTTTTCCGCTTCGATTTCATCTTGGCTAACTAATTTTTTGGCTGCCGGCTTTTTCGCGACCGTAACATTTTTTTTCACTTCTTTAATTAAATCAATCGCGTTTTGTAGATTTTTTTGTCCGATGTTAATCGCTTCAATCATGTTAGCTTCTGTTATTTCTTTGCCGTCTGCTTCAATCATAATGACTTTTTTGTCCGTACCGGCTACGATTAAATCCATATCACTAACCAATCTTTCCTCATAAGTCGGGTTAAAAATATATTTATCTTCAATTTGGCCGACTCTAACTCCGGCGATTGGTCCGCGCCAGTTTAAACCGGCGATAGACAAGGCGCACGAGGCCGCGACCAATGAAACAATGTCGTAATCGTTTTTTCCGTCGGCTGACAGAACTGTAATCATAACCTGGACATCTTTTTTTGAATCGGCGCCGAAAAGCGGCCTGATTGAGCGGTCGATCATGCGGCCGGTTAAAACCGCTTCGTCGGACGGGCGGCCTTCGCGCTTAATCCAGCGCGAGCCTTTAATTATGCCGGCGGCGTAAAGTTTTTCTTCAAACTCAACCATCAGCGGGAAGAAATCAATGCCTGCGCGTTCTTCTTTCGCCTCCACGACGGTAGCTAAAACAGACGTATCGCCGTATTGCGCGGTCACGGCGGCGTCAGCTTGTCTGGCCAGTTTGCCAGTTTTAATAGTGAGAGTGCGGCCAAGCCAGTCGCAACTGAATGTTTGTTCGTTCATACTTTGTTTCGCTTGGCCAACAAACTACAGAACTATGGTTAAGCCACAGTACTATCTGTTCGTCGGTCAAGCGTTAGTTATTATTATTATTTTAATAAATATCTTTTATCTTCGCTTAAATTTGTAAAATCATCAGCCTCTTCAATCAATTTACTGGACGTGGTTTGGCGGAAAGCCATGATTTCGACCAAACAGCCTTTGGTATTTTGCAAGTAATTCACTAAAGGGATATAGTCGCCGTCGCCAGTGACTAAAATTACCACGTCTAATTTTTCCGCCAGCTTAATGGCATCAACCGAAATGCCAACATCCCAATCGGCTTTTTTGGCGCCGCCGGCAAAAATCTGCAAATCTTTCATTTTAACTTCAAAGCCTTGCTGGCTTAAGGCTTCAAAAAAAGCATTACCTTCTTCGCTTTCGGTTTTTATAACATAAGCCGTGGCCCGAATCAGCTTTCTGCCGGCGACGGCTGTTTTTAAAATTTCTTTAAAATTAACTCTTCTTTTGTAGAGGTTTTTAGCGCTGTGGTACATGTTAGAAACGTCCACTAGAACGCCAACACGCTGCTCCTTATGTTTTATCATATAATATAATAATGCGAATGCCATTAATATTTATCGGCATTATTCGCAGATTGGCATAATTTAAATTATACTTCGTCTTCGCTGTTTTTATGATTCGCCGCAACCCGTTCTTCCTCGGCCGCTTCAGCCGCTTCAGCTTTTAATTCTTGCTTGGCTAAAATTTCATCCTCAATTTTTTGTCTGGCTTCTTCGTCTTCAATCATTTTCTTGGCAATTCTTAATTTTAAGGCTTTTGCTAATTCATCAAAAGCTTTTTTGTCTTCTTTTTGCAGATATTTTAGCAGACGCCTTCGTTCGCCGACTTTTTTTAATAGGCCGCGCCTTGAAGAATGATCATGTTTATGTTTTTTTAAGTGTTCGGTTAATTGTTTGATTTCTTCAGTTAAAATAGCGATTTGCACCTGCGAAGATCCGGTATCAGTTGCATGGATTTTGAATTTGTTGATGATTTTTTGTTTGGCTTTTTTGTCTAACATAATTGAGTTTTCCCAGACCGAGTAAGAGGCGACAAATCTCTAACCAAGAAAGGGTTAATTATTAATAATTGTTATGTGCCAAGATTAACATAAATTGTAAAAAATTGCAAGGTGTCGTAAAATGGTAAATATGGACAAGTTAATTAATCAATTTTTAGAGTACTTAGAGGTAGAAAAGGGGTTATCGCGCGCTACGATTGACAAACAACGAGAACTGTTAATTATTATTTTGACAAATCATTATTAAATCGGTAGTATTTTGATATTGCCGAAAGTTGGCAATTTTATTTTAAGCTCCCGTAGTTTAATGGATAGAACAAGGCCCTTCTAAGGCCGCGATGAGGGTTCGATTCCCCCCGGGAGCACCAGTTGATTAATTTTTTAAATTTGTTATAATGATTTAACAACCTGTATATCAGGAAAGTCCTCGTGCGATTCGAGGCGCTGTGCCGCAACTGTAATGTCCTCCACCATATTATGGTGGGGGAATAAGCCAGAATGCTGATAATTAGCCAATATTTTAATTTTTCTTCGAGCAAAGAAAATAAATTTAATTTTTTGTTAAATTTATAATACCCGCTCGAAAAGCGGGTTTTTTGATACTACGAATCTACGAATTTGCTACGAATATCACGAATATGAAAATAAAGACTTTAATTATTATTTTTGGTTTGTTTTTACTAATAACTCTGGGTAGTGGCTTGGTATTTTTTCTAACTAAAGAAAAAAATGAGCCGATTGTAAATGAGCGGTCGAAAGTTGTTGAAAAGCCGATTGAATCGGCTTCTGGCCAGCCGGTGGCGACAACGACTTCAACTAAAGAAAAAATTATTCAGTCAGAAAAATCCGAGCAAGCACAAATTGTTAGCGCTCCGGCTGAAGAAAAAATTAAAGTTGTTATGCTGATTAACGGTTTTAAATATGAAGCCGCGGTAAAACCCGGCGGCTCGGCTTACGATTTAATGAATTCATTAAAGATGGAAAATAAAATGAATTTTTCCGGCAAAGATTATGCCAGCCTGGGGTTTTTTGTTGAAGAAATCAATGGCGTAAAAAATAATCCGGCCGGAGCCAATTGGCTTTATTACGTCAACGGCCAGCCGGCGCAAGTTGGTATTTCTAATTATTTAATTAAAAATAACGACATAATTGAATGGAAATATTCACCCCGTTAAATTTTTGCGGATATTTATTGTTGGGTGTGAAATTTTATAATTATAATAAAAAATTAATATAAATTTGTAATTTATGAAAATATCTAACGGGGTAAAAAAAAATCTTTTTAAATTAAGTTTTATATTTGTTTTTATTTTGTTTTTTGGAATAGCCGGTCAGGCCAGGGCCGATACGCCGGTTACAGTTTATCTAGAAATTGAAACCGCCACCTCGACTCTTTTTAACGATTCTATCAGCGTGTCGGCTTGTTTGGAAACTCCGGGTAGCGCTACATCAACGGTGAATGGTATGTGCGCCATTGAACAATCCGGCCTTTCTCTCGGAATGAGTTGGGCATGGGCGCCAGCAGGATGGATTTCTTCAATTGGCGGTGCTATCGAAGATGCTGCAACGTGGACTTATTGGCTTTGGTTTTCTGATCTGAGCCTTAGCAATGATGCAATTAATCAGCATTTACTGAAGTCAGACGAACATCTTCTCTTCGTTCTTGGCACCAATCCCCTTAAAATAAGTACTTTTAATTCTTCGCCTTATGACGGCGCTACAACCACAATTTCTGTTTTGCAATTTGATCAAGGAGTGTATGATTGGGTGCCGTCGCCCAACGCGACGGTTGATTTCGGATGGGGTACGACCACGACTGATGTAAACGGCCAAGCTGATATTGTGGCCACCTCGACCACGCCATTTTCCGTTAGCGCTACCAAGACAAATTTTTTAATATCCAATTTTATTACTATCACAGCGCAGGCAGCGCCGATAACTGAAGCGCCGAAGCCAGGCGGCAGCGTGATTTTGCCGGCCACGACCGGCGGTTCGGCTGGTGCCGCCGCCGCTGCCAGTGTGGCGATGCCAAAAGTTGATCTAGGCAAAGCCATTGATTTTTTAATCTCTAAGCAGGGCGTAGACGGCTCTTTCGGCGCTATTCTGCAAACAGATTGGGCGGCCATGGCCTTGGCTTCGGCCAATCCCGATGGAGCGGCCGGCCAAAAAACAAAAAGCTATTTGCTGACTGACCCAAATCCGCTGGTCGGCATGAATCCGGTCTCGGATTACGCGCGCCGCGCTATGGCGTTAATGTCGCTTAACATCAGCCCTTACGACGGCACAAAAACAAATTATATAAAAAAAATAGTTAACTTGTTTGACGGCCGTCAGTTTGGCGACGGTTCATTATATAATGATGATATTTTCGCGCTATTAGTTTTAAATAAGGCCGGTTACGCGGCGGATGACGAAATGATAAAACAGGATGTTAATTTTATTATCGCCAAACAGCAAGCCGACGGTTCCTGGGGCGGCGCTGACTTAACGGCCGCGGCCATTCAGGTGCTATTTCCTCTATTATCTTTAGACGGCGTTAGCGCGGCGATATCTAAAGCCAGAAATTTTTTAGCTAACGCGCAAGGCGCTGACGGCGGCTATGGCAATACTTATACTACGCCTTGGGTGATGCAGGCGATCGCGGCTTTGGGCGAATCAAGCGGAGCCTGGCAAAAAAATAATAAGACGCCGGAAAGTTATTTAGCCTTAAGCCAGGGAGCGGACGGCGGTTTGGAAAAAGACAATGCTTATGAAGCTAACCGCGTTTGGTCAACCGCTTACGCCATTCCGGCGGTGCAGAATAAACCCTGGTTCAGTATCATGAATAGTTTTACAAAAGCGGAAAATCAGGCCGCGGCAGCGGCCAGTTTGAACACATCAGACAATTCGGCCGCCACTTCAACTTTGGAAAAATTAGACCTGGCCACCTTAACGCCCGATAATTTAATTATGGCCAGTAGCACGGAAAGTTCGCTTAAGGTTAAAGCTAAGGTGTTGGGAGTAAAAATTGATAGTTCCTCGGCAGCGTGGTTGGCCGAAGTTGCCGCGGAAGCTAATGCTATCATTAGCGGGCAGCCGCGGGATTTTGCAGCCGCGGGGACTCTAAGCACGGCCAAGTTAGGCGCCGGCGAGCGTGCTGGCGTGCTCAATTCTTATAAATCATCTTTTGGCAAATTACCCCAAACTCAGGCTGAATGGGAAAATATTATCAGGATTAGTAATAATCAGCTTCCGTTAACGACTAATCCGGCGGCAGAAAAAAAAGCTAAAATGGAATTCAAGAAAGTTTATCAAAGAGAAGCGGATATAAAAAATTTTAACGATCAAACGGCGATTAACCTGGTTGCTTACGGGCTGCGCCCGACCCGGCGTGATTTAGATTCAGAACGCGCCGGTATTCGTATCTTCGCGGGAATTTATAAGTATCTGCCGGTTTCCGCCCTTGATTGGGACACTATCCGGGCAATTGCTTATAGTGGAATTGATATATAAAACATAATCATAGCCAGCCGGCGCCGGCACTGTTTTAACCGGGGTTAATTTACTATTGAAATTATTGGTCTTTTTGCTATAATTAAAAATGTCATTGCGAGGAGCGCCTTTAGCCCCTGGCTTGACTCGGGGGACGAAGCAATCTCACGTATGGAAAGTATAATATAAAGTTAAAATTTTTGATTAACATTTTTGTTCGTGAGATTGCGAAGTTTATCCCGAGCGAAGAGAGGGACCCGCGTTTCTTGCAGTCGCTCGCAATGACAATAACTATTAATTTTATGAAAAAATTCTTGCCAGCTTTTATTTTAATCGTCCTGGGTATCGCGGCCAGATTTTTGCCGCATCCGGCCAATTTCGCGCCCATCGGCGCCATCGCGATTTTTTCCGGCCTATATCTCCCCAAAAAGTGGGCGGTTGTTTTACCTTTAGCCGCCATGTTTTTCAGCGATATGTTTATCGGTTTTTACGCCTGGCCCATTATGCTCTCGGTCTATACGGGTTTTATTATTATGGGTTTAATCGGCTTGGCAGTTAGAAAAAATAAAAAGTTAAGCACGATTCTCGGCGGCACGATTTTAGGTAGCGTGATATTTTATCTGGTTACCAATGGCGCGGTTTGGGCGTTCGGCTCGCTCTATCCGCATACCACGGCCGGCCTAATGCAAAGTTATTATATGGCCATTCCCTTTTTTAGAAATAGCCTGCTCGGCGACTTATTTTATACCGGCGCTTTAGTCGGAGCTTATGAAGCCAGTCTGGCGCTATTATATCGAGAAAAGAAAGCGGCAGTTATGGCAAAATGACCCCAGTTAAATATTTTATTCTTGAAGCATAGTTTAAGACCGGGAAAGCATATTAGAAAATTTTTCTGGTCGTATTTGAGCCCATGATATTTAACGGGGTAAATTGACTTTTTAGCAAATTGTGTTATATTATAAAAGTTGCCGCAAGGCAACTTTTGTTTAGAGGAAGAAATTAAAGCATAAGGGTAGCTTATAAGAATGAACCACAACTCTACATCTTTACATTTATTAATTTACTTGATATAATTAAGAAATGCCTCAAGTAAATTGTAAAATTTGTAATAAAGAATTTTATGTGAAGCCCAATCATTTAAAATTGGGATGGGGTAAGTACTGTTCCCGTGAATGCGCTAGTTTATCAAGGAGAAGAGGTAAATATATAATTTGTGATATTTGTGGTAAAAAATCATGGAAGATGCCGAAGGATATAAAAGGATCAAAAAGCGGAAAATTTTTTTGTGGTAAATCTTGCCAAACTAAATGGCGAAATAATATATACTCGGGAGAGAACCATTATCTTTGGCAAGGCGGCGAATTTGTTTATCGGGAGAAGTTAATTAAGTCAGGACGAAAAATGATTTGCAAAAAATGTGGGCTGGTAGATGAAAGAGTTATCATAGCGCATCACATTGATAAAAATAGGCAGAACACTAATTTAAGTAATCTAGTTTGGTTGTGCAGAAATTGCCATTGGCTAGTGCACAATCATAACGAAGATTTTTAGATATTATGGTGAGATTGGTGAAGTGGTTATCACACGAGTTTGTGGTACTCGCGTCATGGGTTCAATTCCCATATCTCACCCATTAACGAAAAAACGAGCTTTTAAGCTCGTTTTTTCTTTTGTATAAACTGGTAAACGCGGTAGGTTATTTTTTAGTCTTCATTTTCAGATGTGCCAGTTATATTTCCGCCGCCGTCTTCTATCTTAATTTCTTGGTTATTTGTTTTTTCTGCGGTTGAACTTGTTGCATTGACGCTGGTAGCGGTTTTTGAGCAAACTTTTAAGCTGTCGCCATAAGTTTTAGCAATAGTTATATTGGTTTTGCTAGAGTTAAACTTAATTAGTTTATGAGCTTCTTTAAAAATACGTACGCATTCATCCAGCGTCTTTTTTTGATTATCGGTTGTTGCTAAGGCGGTTTTTTGGCAGGCGGTGCGCGCAACAATAGCTTTATTTAATTCGTTCGTAGTATTGGTGTTATTGTCGATTATAGCCTTGTCTTTAGTTTCAATGGCTAGAATAACGCAAGGCGCTGTTTCAGAAGTTACAGTTCGGTATAAAATCTTTTTTCTTATGCCCCATAAAGCATTGCCAACCTTTTTAATTTTTTCATAAAGAGAAATTTCTTTGGACGAAGATATTTTTTCTAGTTTTTCCTCTACTTTGGCAGCTTTTTTATATCCCCACAAAGCATTGCCAATTTTTTTTATTTTTTCATAAAGCTTTATTAAGTCAGGAGATGAAATTTTTTCCATTCCAACTTGGCTTGGCGTAGAGGTGGAATTTGTTTTCGCGTTTAATCCGCTTATTGGCAAAAATGCCGCGAAAGCGAGAAGAAATGAAATGACGAGAAAAAATGAAACGATTTTTTTCATAGTTTTTTGTTAAGAATTAATTAATGTTTATCTGATTATAACAAAAAAATAAGTAATTGGCAATTCATTTATATTCTATTTTTACAATTTTATATTCAACTTCTCTATTGGCTAGTTTTATTTTTATTTTATCGTGGATTTTTCTGCCCATTAAGGCCGAGCCGATCGGCGAGTTGTGGGAGATGACGCCTGCCTGCGGATTGGTTTCCGATGAGCCTAATATTAAATAGGTTTTTTCTTGGCTGGCCGTGGCAATGGTTACGCTCGAGCCTAACTGAACTAGGCCGCTATTTTTATTAGGCTTGATTATGATCGCGCGCTTTAAATGATCTTCTATTTCTAAGATTCTTTGGTTCATGCCCCTAAGCTTGCCTTTAGCGATTTGATAAGTCGCGTTTTCCGAAAAGTCGCCGTCTGAAGCGTATTTTTTAACTTCTTCCGCCAGCCGCGGACGGTTAAATTTAAGCCGGTCCAGCTTATTTTTAAGCTCGCTGAATTTAGCCTCGGTCAGATTCTGATCAGGCTTTAGATAAGTATATTTTCCGGGTTTTCTCCATGGTATTTGCATGACGTCAGTATAAAAATTTCTAAGCATTTTGGCAAGGTGAAAATTGTTTTTTGGCTGTTAAAATGGTAAAATTAAAGCAGTTAATATTAACTTAACTATAAATTTATGGAAACAATCTACAAAAATTGCCAAAGTTGCGGCATGCCTTTAAAAAAGGATCCGCAAGGCGGAGGCACAAATTTCGATGGCACCAAATCCGCAATGTATTGCAGCTATTGCTATCAAAATGGCGCTTTTACCGCGCCCAACATGACCGTTGCGGAAATGCAGACGTTCGTTAAGGGAAAATTAAAAGAAATGGGTTTTCCGGGATTTGTAGCTTGGTTTTTTGCTATGGGCATCCCGAGATTGGCCAGATGGAAAAAATAATAATAAATCGCTTCAAAAATAATTATGATCTATGACGCAGTAGTAATTGGCGGCGGACCGGCCGGCATGATGGCGGCCGCTCGCGCGGGCGAGCGCGGAGCGCGCGTGTTTTTACTTGAAAAAAATAATCAACTCGGCGTTAAGTTACTCGCGACCGGGCATGGCCGTTCCAATATTACGAATATGCTGGCCGATAAAAAAGAAACCATAGGCGTTTATGGAAAAAATTATAAATTTTTATTTTCCGTTTTTAATAAATTCGGCGTCGAGGATACTATAAATTTTTTTAATAATTTGGGTGTAGCTACAAAAGAGGAGGACCATGGCCGCGTTTTTCCCTTAAGCAATAAAGTCGGCGACGTAAGGCAGGCGCTAATAAAATGTTTAAAGAAAAATGGTGTTGAAGTGAAACTCGGCGCCGAGGTTAAGAAAATCGTAGCCCATGATAAAAAAATAGTTAAAGTAATTTTAGCTGACGGCCAAGAAATTTTAAGCAAGAATTTTATAATTTCAACCGGCGGTAAATCGTATCCGGAGACCGGTTCAACCGGCTCGGGCTTCGAATGGCTCGCTGATTTAGGCCATAAGATTATTGCGCCCAGGCCAGCCTTAACGCCGGTAACCGTCAAAGAAAAAATCGTCAGAAATTTAGAAGGCTTAAGTTTGAAAGATATTAAAATCAGCCTTTATCAAAATGATAAAAAAATTATTAGCCGAATTGGAGAAATTATTTTTACCGCCGACGGCTTAAGCGGGCCGGCCATTATTGATTTAAGCGAGCGTATCGGCGCGATACTGCCGGCGCCGACTTTTTTAAAAATTGATTTTAAGCCGGAAATTGAATCGGCTCAACTTGAGAAAAAGCTACAAACTGATTTTCATCAGAAGCCTAATAAAATGTTTAAAAATTATTTAGCCGGTTTAGCGGCTCCCAAACTCACGCCCGTTATCGTTAAACTATCCGGCATTGATGAAAAAAAACAAGTTAGTGCTATTACCAAATCAGAACGTCAGGCATTAGTACGCGCGCTCAAGGAGTTTACTTTAGAAATAAAAGAGCTAAAAGGTTTTTTTAAAGCCATGATTACGGCCGGCGGAGTCGATATAAAAGAAGTTGACCCTAAGACTATGCGTTCGCGGATTTATGAAAATTTATTTTTAGCCGGGGAAATACTGGATTTAGACGGGCCCAGCGGCGGCTATAATCTGCAAATTTGCTGGAGCACGGGCTACGCGGCCGGGGAGAGTGTGGATATTTAAAGATAGTCTATAATTATATTAGTTATAAAACTGCTGTGGCTCCGCGAATAACAGCAAATTTTCTACTGCGGAACTCGCCCCGACGTAATGTCTGGGCTCAAACAGTCCGTTCGGCTGAGCTCACGACGAAGCCTCGCACGAAAATTTGCCATTATTCGCGGAGCCAACTAACGCAAACCATCTCGCTGTACTTTTTTAAATATTATGTTATATTAACACTAATGGCGTAATTCACGCCCTTTTTATTTTCTATACTATTTATGGCCGAAGAAGTAATTTTACGATTTGACGAAGTAAGTTTTGAATATCAACATGATAAGCCGATTTTGGACGAGGCCAGTTTCAGCGTGCGCAAAAGCGCTAAAATTACTTTAATGGGCCAAAACGGCGCGGGCAAGAGTTCAATGTTCACTTTAATCATGGGTGAGTTAAAACCTAAGTCCGGCCGGGTATCTATCGCTAACGGCGCTACGATCGCTACGTCTCGTCAGGTTATGGCGCAGGAAGATTTAGCTTTAACGCTTACAGAATATTTTGCCAAAGCTTTTGAAATGGTACAGGCTAATTTAGCCAGTAAAATTTCTAAAGTAATGGCCGCGGTAAATTTAGACGCGCCGGCCGATAAGCGCGTCGGCGATCTTTCCGGCGGGCAGCAGGCCAGACTGCTATTAGCTTTTGCCTTAATTCAAAATCCGGATATTCTTTTGCTTGACGAGCCGACGAATAATCTTGATCAGGCCGGCATTGATCATTTAATTGAATTTTTAGTCATGTACGATAAAACCGCGATAGTAATTTCCCATGACGCTGATTTTTTAAATTGTTTCACCGAAGGCGTTATCTATCTGGATGTTTTTACCCATAAAATCGAAACTTACGTCGGCGATTATTTTTCCGTGGTTGAAGAAATCAGCCAGCGAGTCGAGCGCGAGCAGAGAAAAAACGCCCAGCTTAAAAAACTGATTATAGACCGTAAAGAAAAAGTAAATTTTTTCGCCAACAAAGGCGGTAAGATGCGCAAACTGGCTAAAAAACTTAAAGATGAAACCGCTGAACTTGAAGAAGATATGGTTGATGTCAGGCAAGAAGATAAAACTATTAGAGGGTTTAATATTCCGGCGCAAGATATCGCCGGCGAGATTGTTAAAATTAATGCTGTCAAAGTTATCCATAATCATGAGCCGATTATAAAAAAAGTTGATAAAATAATCCGCAAGAAAATGCATCTCATAGCTATCGGGCCGAATGGAGTCGGTAAAAGCACGTTTTTACGCTCGCTCGTAACCGGTAAAAATGAACAGGCAAAAATTTTAGACAAGGTGCGCGTCGGCTATTATAGCCAAGATTTTTCTAATCTTGATTTTAGCCAAACGGTTTTTGATTCGCTCTCAAGCGCCTTAGTTGAAGGTACGGATACGCAGGCCATGCGTTCGGTCGCGGCCGGTTTTTTAATTGGCGGTGATTTAATGGGCTGTAAAGTAAGCGAGTTATCCGAAGGGCAAAAAGGGTTACTCTCTTTCGCGCGCCTCGTGCTTATGCAACCCGGACTCTTAATTTTAGACGAGCCGACCAATCATATTAATTTCCGCCATCTTCCCATAATCGCTAAGGCGATTAATGAATACCAAGGCGCCATGATAATGGTCAGCCACATGTCTGATTTCGTCAAACAAATAAAATTTGACGATGATTTGGATTTAGGCAAAATTTAGAATTTATATAAGTTTACCATTCTTCAATATTAGCGTAAAATAGAGTAATAGATTAACATAACAGCGAATTTTATGAAAATATTATATAAAATAATTCAAGTTATTGTCTTGATTGCGCTGGTTATCGGCTTGGTGTTTTATTTTGAAAGCGACATAAAATTGGCTCAAAAGAATTTAACTAAAATAATCAGCCCTTGCGATAAGCCGATTGAATATTCGATTGGCGATTTTGATAAAAGATTTGGCTTGAGCCAAGCCGATTTTTCAAAAGCCATAGATCAGGCGGCGCAAATTTGGCAAACGCCGGTCAATAAAAAATTATTTGCTTACGCGGAGAGCGGCGCTTTAAAAATTAATTTAATTTATGACGCGCGCCAGGCAGCCACGGATAAATTAAAAAAATTAGGTTTTAATATTCATAACGATCAAGCCAGTTACGACTCTTTAAAAAATAAATATGATGCTTTTGATAAAATTTATCAGGCGCAAAAAAATGAGCTTGATAATATAATTAAATATTATGAAGAGCAAAAAGCCAATTATGAAGACGAAGTTAAAGCGGCGAGTAAGCGGGGGGTGAACCCGGAAGAATACGCCATTTTAGAACAAGAGAGAAAAGATTTAAATAATTTAGCAGAATCAATCAAGCAAAAACAAGAAGTGCTTAATAAAACAGCTGACGATATCAACGCCATGGCCAGCGTTATAAATAGATTGATTCGCGAGTTGAATTTAAGCGTGGGCGATTATAATACCATCGGCGCCAGCGCTTCCGGCGAATTTCAAGAAGGCCAATATGTAAGAGATGAAAATGGCGAAAGAATAAATATTTATCAATTTGATAATCAAGAACTCTTAGCCAGGGTCTTAGCGCATGAGCTTGGCCATGCCTTAAGGATTGATCATCTTGATAACTCCAAAGCGGTCATGTATAGATTAAATGAAAGCGGCAATGAAAAAATAACGGCCGACGATATAGCGGCCTTAAGGGCGGTTTGTCAAATAAAATAAATTTTAGAATTAGCACAAGGTAAACAGCGTCTGAGCGGCGTTGTTTTTAAAATTTTTCATTTATTGATTAAAGTGTTATATTATATGGAGATGATTACAAGATTATTTTTACTGTCATCGCTTCGCGAGATCTCGCGTAGCGAGATAATTTGCTATTTTTAGCCAATACTTCATCAAGCTGGCGCAAAATGTTTTCACCGTAGCTTAAACTACGGCTCAATCATTTCGCTGGCTTTTCTCGTCTTGGCAAAAAATATCTAAATTCCGTAACGAAATAATCTTGCAATCATCTCTGATAATATTATTTTTTTTATGCTGAATGTTAATGATTTTTTATTGAATTTGCCTTTGCCCTTGCTTGATCATTGGGGCTACATTATTATATTTCTTGCGGCCATCGCGGAGGCAGTACCGATTTTGGGCACATTTATTCCCGGCCACACAATAATTATATTAGGAGGATTTTTGGCTAAACTTGAAATATTTAAACTGGAAGCGGTTATGGTCGCGGCGGCCGCTGGCGTAGTTACCGGCGATTTGCTGGCTTATTATATCGGTCGTAAATTCGGTTATGATTTTATCATCCGCTATGGCAAATACTTTTTTTTAAATGAGGAAAAATATCAAAAAACCAAAGATTTGGTGTCCGAACATACGGGCAAAGCTTTAATTATCGGGCGTTTTAGCCCATTTACCAGAGCACTGGCGGCTTTTTTAGCCGGCATTTATAAAATAAAATTTCCTAAATTTATTTTTTATTCCATAGTTGGCGGCGTTAGTTGGTCAATCCTTTCCGTATTATTAGGTTATATTATGGGACAAGGCTTTGAGAGCGCGGCTAAATATTTTGGCCGGATAGTTTTGGCCGCTATAGTTTTAATTGTTTTGATATTCTTTGTTTTTAGGATGCTTAATAAAAGAAGGCAGGTTTTTGTTAAAAAACATAGCGTGTATTTGGTTTTAAACGCTTTGTCAATTTATATTTTTTCCAAAATGGCTGAAGATTATTTTGATAAAGAAGCAACTTACCGCTTTGACCTTTGGCTTAATCAAAATATAGATTCAATCTGGCAGCCCTGGCTAAATAAGCTGATGATTTTTATAACTAACATTTTTAGCCCGGAAAGTTTATTAGTTATAGCAATACTGGCCGCGATTTATTTTTTCATCAAAAAAAATTGGTATAACTCCGTTTTAATTTTTATAAGTTCGGCCGGCGGGTTAATTTTAGGCGCAATCGCTAAACAGCTGATTAATCGGCCGAGGCCGTCTGAAAGCTTAATTTCCGAAACCGGTTTGAGTTTTCCCAGCCAGCATGCTGTCATGGCTTTGATATTTTTTTCTTTAGTCATGCTTATCTTTACTAAAAAAATAAAAAATAAATTGCTAAAAAGTTTATTTATTTTTAGTAATTTATTTTTAATAATACTGGTTGGTTGGTCAAGGGTTTATTTAAAAGTGCATTATTTCAGCGACGTTATAGTCGGATTCGCCTTAGGCTTGTTTTGGCTGACTTTTTTGATTTTGGTTTTTGCCATTGCCATAAAATTATTTAAAGATAAAAAATATGGAAAACAACAACAATAATTTTGAAAAAATTAAAAAGGAAAGTTCAAAAATTTCGCGCGAAATTAAAGAAAAAACTTTAGGCTTTATTATTACGGCTTTTGGCTTAGTCGCCGGGTTAGCCTGGAACGAGGCTATCCAATCGCTGATTAAAAGTTTTTTTTCCGTTGATAAAGATTCAATTTGGGTTAAATTTATTTATGCCATTGTCATGACCTTAGTATTGGTGTTTATTACTATTTATTTGGCTAAAATTTTTGGCAAAGACGGAGAGGAAAATAAAAAATAATATGAAATCACAAGCTCGCGTAAAAGTCGGCGGCCGCCGCGGCAACCCGGGCTATAGAACGCCCTCAAGTTTTAAGTACCGGCAAGCCGTAAAAATAGGCAGATATAAAAAACATAACTTTATGAACCCCGTTAGATATTTATATAATATTAACGGGGGTTTGATAAATGTATGGCAAACAAAATATCTAACAGGGTAAAAATTAAAAAACAAAAAATTAATAAATTAGTTTGGCTGCAGATAAAAAATGGCGAAGATTTGCATGGCGCCTTGACTAATTATTGTTTAAAAAATGACATCAAAGCCGGATTAATCTGCGCCGTGGGCGCTTTAAAGAATGCCAAGTTTAGTTTTTACGATCAGGCCAAGAAGATTTTTTTGCCTGAAAATATAAATAAACCTTTGGAAATATTATCGTGCTTAGGCAATATATCGCTTAAAGACGGCCAGCCGTTCGTCCATGCCCATTTGGCCGTGTCTGATAAAGCCGGCCGTGTTTATGGCGGTCATTTAGAAAAAGGCACGATTATTTTTGCCTGCGAGTGCGCGATTATACAGGCGAGCGGCGAATTATTGAACAGAAGATTTGATAAACTGACAGGTTTAAATTTATGGGATTTTGGAAAATAATTTAAGGCAGATAATTTTATGAATTTAGAAAATTTGGAAAGCATTTTGAGTCAAGAGCCGAAGTTTAGGCTAAAACAGGCCAGACAGGCGATTTTTATTGATTTAATAAGCAATTGGAATCAAGCCACTAATTTTCCTTTGGCGCTAAGGGAAAAATTAAATCAAGAATGCCCCTTAGAAATTGAAGCCGAAACTTTAATTAGCCGGGAAGGGAATTCTATTAAGGCTTTAATCAGTTTGGAAGACGGTTTAAAAATTGAAACTGTTTTACTGGAGCACGGCGCCGGGCGCAATACGGTTTGTTTGTCTTCTCAAGTCGGCTGTCCGCTTGGCTGTTTATTCTGCGCTACCGGGAAAATGGGCTTTAAGAGAAATTTAACCGACGCGGAAATAGTTGAACAGGCTATTTATTTCGCGCGTTTATTAAAAAATAATCCCCCTGGCCCCCTTTATCAAGGGGGTGATAGGGTAAATAACGTAGTTTTTATGGGCATGGGCGAGCCGTTTTTAAATTATGAAAATGTCATGGACGCGATTAAGATTTTAAATGATAAAGAAGGTTTAAATATCGGCGC